>Ga0335079_10005352_pt1 | contig 14694 bp, 11 predicted proteins | sample Lox_Sample_33_FD_206719 | JGI IMG/M metagenome (GOLD analysis project Ga0335079, IMG submission 206719) | Soil microbial communities from Loxahatchee National Wildlife Refuge, Florida, United States - Lox_Sample_3.3 | ecosystem: Environmental > Terrestrial > Soil > Wetlands | place: USA...
CACCGTCGCCGCCTTCAACACCACCGCCCGCTCCTGCGCTCCGACGCGCAACGGCGCAAACGAAACCAGTAAAACAAAAATCCCAAAAACAGGGCGCCAAGATTTCCTCATCAGAGTCTCCAAATGAGAGCTGGACTGGGTTGTGCAGAAAACGGTTTATCGTGAAACAGCCTCGCGCCGCAAGTGTGGCATTGCATTCGGCCTCTACGGGCCTAACAGAGGAACGACGTGGCTATCTCCACTAAAGAACTTCTCAAATTGGTTGCAGCGCTGCCCCCTGAGCGGCAAGCTGCTGTTGAGAAATTCGCCCGGATTTTAAGAGAACAGGAATCTTCGCCCGAATTTGCCTTTCGAGCGGCACCAAGCAAGTTTGTTCGCCGGCACCCTGATCACCTGCGTCTAGTCGCTCAGTGAGCCGCCTCGAAGAGAATTCTACTTCCCCGGCGTAATCACAATATTCCGGAACTTCACGTGGCCCTTCTCGCTGCCCTGCAAATAAATCGGCCCCGGCAACTCCTCATGGCTGTCCAGCGCCCCGCCGGTTATCCCCGGAATCTCCTTGTTGTCGATCACGGTCGTTCCGTTAAGCTCCACCGTCACCATCCGCCCCACCAGCGTGATGTCGTACGTCTGCCATTTGTCCGGCGTGCGCGGCGGCTCCGGCGACGGCGCCAGAAAACCATAAACGCCGGCCAACCGCTGGCTTGGCGGATCCTTCGGCGAATCCGTTTCAATCTGCACTTCGTACCGCCCGCGCAAATACACGCCGCTGTTCGCCTCCGGCCCGATGTTGAACTCCACATGCAGCTTGAAGTCCTCGAATTTCGAATTGTTGATCAGTTCCGGCCCATTGCCCGGCGTCACCAACTCTCCGTTGGCCACCGTCCACGCCGGCTTCGCTCCCGGCTTTTCCTCATGCCATCCGCTCAAATCTTTTCCGTTAAACAACGTCACCGGCGTTCCCCACACCGGCGCAGCTACGCGTTTCAACGACGGCGCTCGCCTTCCCGTCCATTGCCACGTTTTGTCATCGGGCCCAACCAGCGTTCCGCTCAAAGTCTTTCCGCTCAGCGCGCCTTCAAACACCAAATCATGTTTGCTGCCTTCCTCTTCCTTCGGCGAAACAAACTTCAACTTCCCGCCCGCAATTTCCGCGCTCGGCAACGGCCGCGGATTTCCCCAGCGGCCCGTCATCTCCGCCTTGAGCTGCCCATTCTCCTTGCGTAGCTCCAGCCACGACGGATATTCCCGATCCGGCGCTTTCAACGTTAAATCCCAGCGGCCCAGAAACGCTTTTTGTGAAGCCGCATCCGCCGCAGATTTCTCGCTTTGCGCGTACATGCTCGCGCCGATCACGCCAAACGCCGCCGCCACACACCACGCCACTGCCACTCGTGGAATCTTCATTCCCCGCCTCTCCTTCTTGATTTTCCCTGCGCCCGGTCTGAGAGAATTACGGCGCCGTCTTGCCCCGCCGGCTCGGTCCGCTTTCTTCCTCACCGAAATATTCTTCCGGCACGTCATCTTCCGGCACTTCGCGCGTGCGAATTTCGCCCTCATCCGCGTCCGGCACGTCTTCCACACCCTTCACCACTTCCGCCTCGAATGCGTTGCCTTCTTCCAAAAGCTCGTCCACGCTCTCCGCATCCGCTCCGGCCGCATCCGAAAGCCCTTGCAAATCGCCGGACTGTCCCCCCGAGCGCGCTCCAATACCTTTCGGCTCGTAGGTCACGGTCTCCACTCGCCCGTTCGGCCCGCCGTTGCGCCTTCTGCGCGCGGCTTTAGCGGCCGCCTTCTTTTTCGCCGGTTTTTTCGCCGCAGATTTTTTCGCGGCGCTGCGCTTCACGCTGGATTTCTTGCTGCTGGACTTTTTTGCTGGTTTCTTCTTTTTATTCTTGGTAGCCATGCTGCGAGTCTACCATCCTCAGTCTCAGCCGTACATCCAGCGCACCGCGGCTATCGCTGGCATCACTCGCCCCGTGCAACTTGCATTGCGTCGCGACAACCTCTACTCTCGTTTCCCGGAGCAATTCTCTTTCCCTATGTCTGATTTCACGCCGGACCTGCTCGTCTACGGTTTTATTTGGTACGTGGTCTTTCTCTTCTCCACCACCTGCCATGAAGCCGCGCACGCGCTCGTCGCCAAACTCGGCGGCGATGAAACCGCCGCGCACGGCGGCCAGGTCTCGCTCAATCCCGTTCCGCACATCCAGCGCGAACCCTGGGGCATGGTAGTCATTCCGCTCGTCTCGTTTTTCTTCTTTCACGCCATGTTTGGCTGGGCCAGTGCTCCCTACGATCCACTGTGGGAACGCCGCCACCCCAAGCGCGCCGGGCTCATGGCGCTGGCCGGTCCCGCCGCGAATTTCACGTTGATGCTTCTTGCGGCCCTGTTTCTGCGAATCGGCTCCGCAGTTGGCTGGTTCCGCAGTGATCCTTTTTCCACACACCGGGATTTCGCTTCCACCGCGCTTCTTGCCGTCTTTCTGCTCAATCTTCTGTTAGGTACGTTTAATCTGCTGCCTGTCTCCCCGCTGGATGGCAGCACCGTAATCTTGCTCTTCATGAGCGAACGCACCGCCCAGAAATATCTCGACTGGCTCCGCGGCAACAGTCTGGCCATGGCCGGACTGATTCTGGCCATCCTTGGGTTTCGCTACATCTATGATCCGATCGAGACTTTTGTAAGCCGTTTGCTACTGCGCGGAATCTAGGACTGCCAGCTTCCTTCGCGCGGCTCTCCTTTTGTTTCACTCTCGAACAGTTCGCAACGCTTGTCGCCGTGCCGAACACTTTGGCTCACTTCCTTCTCGTTAAGCCCCTTTATTTGCTCTACATGCCGCACTGCTCTTGGTGCCTGGCCTGCTACTTTACGCCCCGAGGCTAGGTGGCCGAATATGCTGCGCTACGTGAAAATCCCGGCGGTTCGGCGCTATCGCGTCGAAATTTCCGGCTGGGACTCCGGCCAGAATTTTTTTGTCGAAAACTGTGATCTGCTCTGGGCCGAAGATTCCGGCAAAGTCGTCAGTCTCCGTCGCAGCCTCAGCCCGAACGCGATCCTCTTTGTTCGCCTCCTGGATCCGGAGCAAAACGACCGCTCTCATCCCGTGGTCTACCAGGCCAAATGGCTGGGCGAAGCCCCCGATCGCTCCAATCAATTCCAACTGAACGCATTAGTGCCACAGTTGCGCGCCGCGGAAACCTCAGTTGCCGGAAGCTAGCTCGCCTCTAAGGCCACCAAAATCTGGCGTTCCCTACCGAAACGAAAAACTGTCCCAATTTGAACTCAAACGCGTTTCCGTTTCCGAAGCCAACCTCGCCGCCAAATCCGCGGCTCGTCTCCGTGGCCCATCTTCCAAACGCTTGAATCCGGGACCATTAGTTGTCGATAGCTAGCGCGCATCGCCGATTTTCCGCGAAGAAACGACCGGCTACTTGTCCACCAACTCTGGCACAGCGAATGCCTAGAGTCCCTTCATGGCACACGGATACAGCAAAGCCGTCGAACTTTCTGCTCCTCGAACGTCGCTCATTCCGTGTGTTCTCGACGACGATCATGATCAGTTGGACATGCTCTCCGCCGTCGTCGCCGATATGGGCTATGAAGCCATCACCACCTCGGATCCCGAAGAAGCCCTCGGTTTGGTTCGCTCTGGCCGCTGCCGTCTGGTACTCGCCGATGTAAAGATGCCCGGCATGAATGGCTACGAGTTTCTCGATCGCGCGCTGCGCAGCGACCCCGGCATCCACGTCATCGTGATGACCGGAGACTACACTTTGGAATCCGCGCTGGAAGCCATTCGCCGCGGGGCCACCGATTTTCTCCCCAAGCCCATTGACCGCATCCGTCTCAAACGCACTCTGGACGAGGTGGCCTCCGTTTACGATCAGCGCCGCCGTGTCCGCGCGCTCGAAGATCAACTGCTGCAGGACCTTGAATTTCACGGCATTGTCGGCAAAAGCCCGGTCATGCTGGAAGTCTTCGATTTCGCCCGCAAAGTGGCCCGGCACTATACCAATGTGCTCCTCGTCGGTCCGACCGGCTCTGGCAAAGAGCTGGTCGCTCGCGCCATTCACAAAATCAGTCCGGTCAGCCAGCAGAAATTGGCCGTCTGCAACTGCTCCGCGATGGTGGACACGCTGCTCGAAAGCCAGCTCTTCGGCCACGTCCGCGGCTCCTTTACCGGTGCTACCGATACTCGCCCCGGCCTTTTTGAATACGCCCACAACGGCACCGTTTTTCTCGACGAAATCGGTGAGACCTCTCTCCCCATGCAGGCCAAATTGCTGCGGGTCATTCAGAATCGCGAAATCCAGCGCGTCGGCTCGCCAGAAATTCGCCAGGTGAATGTCCGCCTGATCGCCGCCACGAACCGCGATCTTCGCGCGGAAGTCCTTGCGGGCCGTTTTCGTGAAGACCTTTTCTACCGCCTCAGTTCGATCCAAATCCGTGTGCCCTCGCTGACCGAGCGGCTCGAAGATATTCCGCTATTGGTGCACTACTTCCTGAAAAAATACAACGACGCCTACGGTAAGAACATCTCCGGCCTGACGCGCCGCGCGCAAACCGTGCTGCTGCAGCACTCCTGGCCAGGCAACGTCCGTGAACTCGAGAACGTAATAGCCACAGCGGCCATCACCGCCACCGGCGATTTCATCGATCTGGCCGATCTCCCGGAACATCTTCAGCACCGTGACACGCGCGGCCCGCAAAGCGATGACTGGCGCCCGTTGTCGCTCGACGACGTACGCAAGGTCCATATCCAACGCGTCCTCGAGCTCTGCCAGGGCAATCGCCTGCGCGCTGCGCAAATCCTGGGCATCGGCCGCACCAGTCTCTACCGCTACTTGAAACGCGACGGCCTGGACGTTCGCGCGCACGAGAAGAGCGGCGGCGCTGCGGCCTGATTTGCGGCGCATTCCTGTTTTCCTTTTTACGCGGGTGGCCGTCTCTGCGCGCTTTACTTGTGATGCAGCGCACACGAACGCGCTCAGGAAAAACTGAAATCGTGATGCGCGGTTTTGTTCCGCTGGGACACACTGTCCCGCGCTGACGCAGGAGCCCGACGCGGCGAGCTTTCTAACTTGCGGAAAACGCGTCAGTTGCGTTGGCAGAGTTTGGGCCTGGCCCTGCATTTAAGCAGCGCGTTGGCGAAGTGAGTGAAGGTCACGTAGAGCGGGCTCAAGTGGAGCAGCGACGGAAGCTATGAGCGGTTACGAAATTCACGAGATTCGCGCAGCAAACGCCCGCAGTCGTAGTGCGTTCTGCGCACCGGCTCCTACCTCCAGTAGTTCCGCAAAACATCCGCCACGATCCAGCCAGAACCCCCAATAGGGCGCCGCTTCTCTTGCTAAGAGGAGTGGCGGCGCTCCTCCTCCCTTTTTCCTTCTTCGGCTCGCATCTCACAAACTGCCCGTCTCCCTTCTTGCGCGAACCGCCGCATAACCCGAGCTATACGACTTTTGGCGCCCCGAAGCCGTAGCAAGCCGTATAGCGGCTATTCGTATTGAGTCGGTTTGACTTAGCGTTCCGAAGCATATTGAATAATTCACTCGTCATCTGCTAACGATCCGGCGCGGGGTGGCCGGTCGCTGACCGACGGAACTAGTTCAGCCCCCAGAGGCTTGTTCATGCATAGGAAAGTGTTGTGGTCCGCCGCACTGCTGCTCTTGAGTGCGTTGCTCTTAGTGCCGCGTGCAGCGGCCCAGAGTTCCGCCAGCATTATCGGCGTGATCACCGACCCGTCCGGAGCGCGCGTTATGGGCGCGCAGATCACCGTGAAAAACCGCGAAACCGGCGCATCGCGCACCGCAGACAGTGATGATGCCGGCCGCTACGAGATTCTGGCTTTGGCGGTGGGCGAGTACAGCGTCACCGCCACAAAAGCCGGTTTTCAGGACGAGGCGCTGAACCGCGTCCAGTTGGTCGTAGGACAGGAAGCGCGGCTGGATTTCACGCTGCGCGTCGGAACGGAACGGCAGCAGGTCACTGTGAGCGAAGAAGCGCCAATCGTAAATACCAGCACGAGTGAAATCTCCGGCTACGTAGGCGAGCGGCAGATTCGCGAACTGCCTTTGAACGGGCGCAGCTACGACCTGCTGTTGCCGTTGAATCCCGGCGTAGTGAATTTCACGTCGCAAAAGACCGGCGGCAACGGCATCTCCAATTCCACGACCGCGAACAATTTCTCCGTGGACGGCAACCGGCCCCAACAGAATATTTTTCTGCTGAACGGCGTGGAGTATACCGGCGCGGCGGAAAACAATATGCAGCCCGGCGGTACCAGCGGCATGCTGCTGGGCGTCGAGGCCACGCGGGAATTCAACGTGCAACGCGACAGCTACAGCGCCGAGTTCGGCAAGCATCCGGGCGGGCAGGTCTTGCTGGTCACGCAATCGGGAAGCAACGACTGGCACGGCTCGGTCTACGAATTTGTGCGCAATAACGCCTTCGACGCGCGCAATTTCTTCGATGCTCCGGACGGACCGCCGTCTTTTCAACGCAACCAGTTTGGCGCATCCTTTGGCGGTCCGCTCCGCAAGGACGAGACATTTGTTTTCGCCAACTACGAGGGCTTTCGCCAGAACCTCCATCAGACTTCCGCGGCATTCGTGCCGGATGCGACTTCGCGCGCGGCCGCCGTACCGAGCGTGCAGCCGCTGTTGAATTTATGGCCGGTGGCGCCCGCCGGTTCGCCCGATTTTAACGGCATCGCCGAAGTGTTCAGCAGCCCGCTGCAGACCATTCGCGAAGATTTTGGAACCGTTCGCGTCGACCACAACTTTTCCCCGAAAGATACGCTCGCAGGGATCTACACCGTGGACGACGGCCGCGACGTGACCGCCACGCCGCTCGATCCTTTTAGCACGGACATCGAGACCTTGCGGGAGCAGGTTTTCAGCCTCGAAGAGACGCATGTGTTTTCGCCAACGCTGCTCAACACGGCGCGCTTCGGCTACTCGCGCGCCGGCTATTTCTTCACGGGCGAACCGACGCCAGGCACTCCGGCGGCGAGTGTGTCCGGATTTCTCACCGGACTGCCGGTGGGCGCCGTGGTGGTGGGCGGCAGCGCCGCGTCCAATCCGCAAGCGCAGATTGGCCTCGCGGGCAGCAACAACGGCAGCAACCTGCGCGTGGCGCGCAATCTTTTCACGATCGAGGATCGCGCTTCGCTGATTCGCGGACGGCATCGCTTCAGCTTCGGCGTGTGGCTGCAGCCGTTCCAATCCAACGAAACCATTGCGCTGAGCCAGTTTGGCCAGGCCACGTTCACCAGCCTGCAGACTTTTCTGGCCGGCACGATTTCCAGCTTCCTCTTCGATCCCACGCCAACCGAAATGAACTGGCGCTCGCTTTTTGGCGCGTGGTACGCCGAAGATGTGATTCGCTTGAACCGCAAGCTGACGCTGTCGCTCGGCTTTCGCGATGAATTCTCGACCGGCTGGAACGAAGCACATGGCCGCGCCGCGAACTACGTCTACAGCGCAGGCGTGATTCAAACGCAACCGCACGTCGGCGATTCGCTGTTCACCACGAACAATGCGAAGTTTCTGCCGCAGCCGCGCATCGGCGTGGCGTGGACGCCGTTCAACGAAAAAACGGTGATCCGCGCGGGCTTTGGCATGTACAACGATTTACAGGATGCGCTGGGCTATCGCGCCGATCAGAACGCACCGTTCAATCCGACGTACAGCGTGCCATTTACCGTCGCACAATTGCCGATAAATCCAGCGGGGCCGATTCCGGCGGCAGCGAAACTCGTCCCTGGCGGTGTCCAGCCGGACATGCAGACGCCGACGCTGATTTCGTGGACGTTGCGGGTGGAACGCGAGCTTTCGCGCAACACCTCGGTCACCGTTGGTTATATCGGGTCGCATGGCTATCACGAATTGATTGGCGTCGATGGCAACGAACCCTTTCCTGTGATTTGTCCGGCTGCGCCTTGCTCCGCGAACTATCCCGCGACATTCCCGGCCGGCCTGGCGGGGACGCCGGTTCCCGCAGGGTCGTACTTTGTGCCGACCAACGTGCGCGCGAACAACGCGCTGGCGAATACGTGGTCGTGGTTCTCCGAAGGCGACAGTGCGTACAACGCGTTGCAAGTCGATGTGAACCGGCGGTTCAGCAGCGGGCTGACGTTCCGCGGCGTGTACACCTACTCAAAAGCGCTCGATGACGGCGACTCGCTGAATGCCACCACTTCCGGCGGCGGGCCGGCGCTGGCTTCCAATCCGTTCAATCTGCATTCGGACTGGGGACTGGCCACCTACGACGTGCGTAACATGGGCGTGCTAAGCGGTTCGTACTCTCTGCCGTTTGGCAATGGCCAAAAGTTTTTCAGCGATGCGACCGGCTGGGCGAACACTGCCGTCAGCGGGTGGATGCTGAACTCGATTGTGACGCTGCAGGACGGCTTCCCGTTTTCGCCGCAGCTCAGCTACAACCCGTCGAACAACGGCGACACGCGGAATCCGGTGCGGCCGTTCAAGAACCCCACGTTTACGGGACCGATTGTCCTCGGCTCGCCGAACGGGTGGTTCAATCCGAACGCGTTTCTGGCGCCGTCGAACACGGCGGCCAACGCGGGCTTCTACGGCAATCTCGGCCGCAACACGCTAATCGGGCCGGGGCTCGCGACCTGGGATTTTTCGGTCCTGAAGGATACGAAGATTCGCGAACGGCTCAGTGTGCAGTTCCGCGCGGAGCTGTTCAACATCCTCAATCACGCCAATTTCAATCAGCCGAATGAAGTGGCGTTCACGCCTTCGGGAATTTCGCCGACGGCGGGAGTCATCACCAGTACGTCGACGACGGCGCGGCAAGTGCAGTTCGCGTTGAAGCTCTTGTTCTAGCGCTGCGTGGGTTCGGCATTTGGGCGTCGACGCAGTCGGCTCCTGGGTGCTGGCCGTTGCCGCAACAAAAACCTCTCTAACTCCTTTCGTTTCATATATTTTGCAGACCCCGGACCCTAAACCCTTTGTTTTCACATTCTTTTAAAAAAGGGGGTGGGGGGAGGGGGGACCAAAATCTCGCCCGCGCGAGGCAAGAAAAGCTCCGACCGGCCGTAAACAAATGAAAAAAGGAGAGTTGCGCAAGCAGTTTGGATACTCAACAGGATGGAAGCGCGGAGTTCCAAAATGGGAACGATATTGAGTCAGGCGCGTGAAAGGAGCCGGTGTAGCGACTTGGCGAACTGAATTCACAAAACATATTAGCGCGATTCGTTGATATTGTCAAGAAGATTATATAAGGCGTTGTAAAAAGGGCACTTCCACGCGGTTGGTTAGAGGCCGACTGTGATTGCTTGCTGGTTACATTGCCGACGTTGCAGATTGGTGGAGTTGTTTCACCGGAAATCCGCACCTCTAGAAACGACAAATTCGCTGCGCTCTGCACAGACGTAAGCAACACTTGCGCGGAGCACCGGCGGGTAGTTGCGAGTTTTTCGGACATTTCTGCTGCCTTGGCAGACGAATGTGATAGCCAGTTCGAGCACGATTCGGTATTGGTAGGGGCCGGATATGGTGTACCGCACTTACAAACCGGCCTCATTGTTGTCTCCGTATGTTGAGCTGATGTGGCAGCGTGCGCACTCCGGCATGCCGCCCTCATGGGAGCGCGCGTATCCCAACGGCGGTATGGCGCTGGTGATTCATCTGAAGAAGCCGACCGCGACGTACTTCGTAGATGGCCAAGTGCATCGCATTCGAGTGCCGTTACTGGCCGGCCCCTACTCGCGGTCGTTTCATTTCGACCCATCGGAATCCACCGCGGTGATCGGGGTTCTCTTTCGTTCGGGCGCGGGGCGGACGTTCTTTCCGATCGCGGCGCACGAACTGCACAACACCGATATTGCGCTCCACGATCTGTATCCTGACGAGGCTGACTGCTTGCTGAATGAGTTGTGCGCGGCGAGCGGCGAGGATGCACAGTTCCGGATCGTGGAAGAATATCTGACCAGCAAGCTAAAAAATGGCGTTCCGATTCCCAAGGCGGTCCGCTATGCGGTGCGAGAGCTGTCTAGCGCAGGTGCGCTGCCGAGCATCCGCGAAATCCAGTTGGCGACGGGACTGAGTCACACCAGATTTATTCAGGTGTTTCGAGAGTACGTGGGAATGACACCAAAACTGTTTGCGCGCGTGCGGCGGTTTCGTACGCTGGTCGGGCGCATCGAAAAGGGATTGCCGGTAAATTGGGCGGCGTTGGCAGCGGATTCCGGATACTTCGATCAGGCCCACCTGATCCACGAATTTCGCGCGTTTGCGGGCATCACGCCGGTCGAGTTCAGCAGTGCGGTGCCCAATTTGAGCCAGAGACTGACGACGAATGAGCGGAGTTGAATTTTTTACAATACGAGCCATTTCTTCGCTGCCAAAATGCGCCCATGATCCAACACCCCCGCGGTGCGCACCGCATTCATTTCCACCGAAAGGCCTGGCTCGTGCTCGCATTGGCCGGGTTGTCGCTTAGCGCTCTATTCGGAGCCGAATCCGTTCAGTATCCCGACAATTTCCGGCGTTGGATGCATGTGACCACCGGAGTGATCCTGCCCGGCGGTTCCATGCCGGAAAGCGAACAAGGAATGCACCACATCTTCGGAAATCAAAAGGCCATCGACGGCTACGCGTCAGGGGATTTTGCGGATGGCTCGATCGTGGTGTATGAACTGCGCGAAGCGCAACAAAAGAATGGAGTGATTTCCGAAGGCGAGCGACGAAGAGTAGACGTGATGATCAAAGACGCTCGCCTCTACCAGAGCACGGGCGGCTGGCGATTCGAACGATTCTGGGGCAACGACCAGACGCAGGATGCCATCCACGATGCGGGAGCTGCCTGCTTTGCCTGTCACAAGAACGCCGAGACCCACGGCTTCGTTTTCAGCCAGCTGCACTGAGCGAGCGACGAGCCATCCCTTGCGCTGCATCCGCTGGATGCTGCGCCAGCCGCGACGCTTGCGAGAGGCACACGCTGGTCGCGGAGTTCACGCGAAACAGCAGGCTACTTTTCCAGCATGACTTCGGTGGATTTGATGATGGCGGAAACGGTGTCGCCGACTTTGAGCTGCATTTCGTCGGCGCTGCGCTTGGTGATGACGCTTTCGATCAGATTATCGCCGACGCGGACCACTACGTGGGCCATGACGCCGCCGTACTGCAGTTCGAGGATTTTGCCTTGCAGACGATTGCGAGCGGAGAGAGTCATGCATTTAGCTTAGCCGCAGCGATCGGCGTCCGTCCATCGTTTTGTCGCTAGCCGCGCTTCGGGCTCTGTTGCGCAGCTAAACACGGGAACAATCCCGGGCGCATGGCGTCCAATACACTGGATCTGTGCACTCCGAAACTCCCATCCTCCCCAGCGCGCTGATCGGTTGGATCCGTCGACGCTTTGACAGGTCGCCCCTGCCGCGGATCTTTCCCGAGACGGTCCCGAAGAACCACATCCGTTGGATGGGCCATCCAACGAAGCTGCGAATTTCGACCCCGCCGAACTTCGGACTAATCTGCGGAGCTGTGATTCTGGTCGTGATGTTTATTTTTATGATTTTTCCTGACCATCTACCTTATAGAGGGCTGCCGATTTCTCTTCGCGAAACGCGAACAGCGATCACGCCGGCCAATCCATGGCACGGGACGCTGAGCGTCTATCTGGCAGTTGGCGACAAGTCCGATCTTTTCTATGTGAACGGGCAGACCGTACCAAAGGATGAGTTGGGATCGAAACTGCAGGAGCAACTGAACCATCGCGCGGAATGGACAGTTTACTTCGAGGCAGACTCCGACACGCTGAACATGGACGCGATTTATGCGATCGACACAATTCAAGGGCTAGGGGCAAAGCTGATGTGGATTACGCCCGAAGCGCGGAAAGAACTGAATCAGCAGCGGGCCGGGCACCCTTCTCCTGCGGCTTTCTAAGACCGACAGACATTGAATTGACAATTCCTGCAAGCGCTTGCAATTCTGGGGCGTTGGGCTAGAGTGGTCGGCCATGAAACGACGAGAATTTATTGGCAACCTTGCAGGGAGCGTAGCCAGCGTGCCGCTGGGAAAAGCGGCCGGGGCATTTACCAAGCCGGCGGGCGGCGGCCAACCCTCTGCGCCGAATGACCAGGCGAGTGCGCCTGCCGCATCGATCGAAGGACATACGCTCGTCGCCGAGTTTACGCGTAACGGCACGGCTTGGAAGGTTTACGAGGATTTGCGGACCCGCGATGGAAACATTACTTTTGTCTCCGACCGCGCCGGGCAACGCGTGTTGCGCAAGAGCGCCGAAGCGGCTTTTGCAGAAACCGAGCCACCGCATCTCGGGCTGAGCATGGACGACATCGGCGTGTCGGGCGCGGACCTGTTGGCTGACAAGCTGCTGGCCAGCGGCGATGACCCCGATCCTGCGCTGGTCAAGAGCGCCGCGCCACCGCAAGGCGCGCCTCCGCCGCGACCGGCAGGCCAGCCCGCCCCGCAATTTCAACCGCGAGCGCACTGGGATACGTTCGTGGGAACGAAAGAATGCTCGGACACGATGCCGGTCTACCCATCCGGGAACACACGTACGTATCACTCGAATCAGTATTTCCCCGAACTGCGAGATACGGACACGGTCGCGAAGCGCTTCGATGGATTGGTCGGTGGCTGGATGCCGGCGGTGCGCAAGGTGTTTCCGGTTTCGGCGTCGGCGCACACCGAAGTGATCGTGTTTGGCGACGTGGAAGCGCACGACCGGTTCATCGTGCAGACGTGGCATCGCACAGCGCGCGTAGAAGACGGGAAGATCACGAAAGTGGTCTACGGCTACAGCTATCCCGCGTATCCGCCGGCGCGGCAAGATCCCAAGCCGGAGGAGTTTTACCGGGCGCTGCTGGTGTTTGCGGAATATTGGGACAAGCTGATGGCGAGCTTCGCGCCAACGTCTCTGCCGAACGAGGAGTGGACGGACATGGCGAAGCACGCGTTCGCCAAGGAACTGATGGTGCGGCCCGGCGGCGTGTACCCGAAATATGGCGCGGTGGATCGCGATTACTACGGCCCGGAGTACGACGGGTTTCAGGACATTTTCACGATGTCGGCGTACGCGAATCTGGAATGCGGCCGGTTCGGCGAAGCGCGCGCGATCATCGACAACTACCTCACGGACTTCGTAGACGCGAAGGGCGTGAACAACATGCGCGGGCCGGAAACCGCGCAGTTTGGCATGACGCTGTCGTTGCTGGCGCGCTATTTCCGCTACACGCAGGATGCGGAGCTGTTGCGAAAACATCGCGGGAAGCTACTGGCGACCGCGGCAATGCTGGAGCAGATGCACGACGAAAGCCTGAAATTGCCAAAAGACGACGTGGGGTACGGGCTGATTCACGGCTGGAGCGAATCGGATGCCTGCCTGGCGCCGACACCGGAGTTATGGTGGCTGCCGTATTTTGCGAACAACGCGTTTTCCGCGCGTGGACTACAGGATTTTGCGCGAGCCTGGACGGAAATCGAGCGCGGCGAAACCAACCGTTCAGAAAAATGGCGGGAACGCGCCAAGACCATGCGCGAAGCAACCGTTGCGGCGATGCAAAAAGATATGTGGCGGGACCGGCAGCCGCCGTATATCGGGACCTATCCGGGAACGAAGATGATGTTCCGCGAATCGCTGGAGAAAGAGCGGCCCAGTCCGCAGCAGTGGGCGCACCGGCCGTACGCGGAATTGTTGCAGGCCGATATGCTGCCGGAAGAGTTGGCGAACGCAGTGATCGACTGCATGCGAGCGTACGGCGCGACGACTATTGGCGTGGTGGCGAATGTGGAGCCGGCGCGGCCGGGTGCGCGCGCGATTCTGGGTTTCATTTCGTATGGATACGCGCAGATGCTGCTGCGGCTGGATCGAGTGGAGGAATATCTGTTGTTCCTCTATGCGCATCGCTATCACGATCACACGCGCGGGAGCTGGGTGGCGGGCGAAGTTTCGGGCATCAATGGCGGAACGGCGCTGTTTTGCATTCCGGCGCAGCAGACGATTCCGTTGCTGGTCCGATGGATGCTGGTGCTGGAAGATTCGGATGCGGAGCGGCTGTATTTTGCGAAAGGCGTGCCGCGGGAGTGGGTCAGCTCCGGCAAACCAGTGAGCATCGAGCAAGCGCCGACTCGGTGGGGGCGTGTGAGTTTACACCTCGCTGCAGATCCCGCGAAGAAATCGGTGGTCGCTAAGGTGGAGCTTGCGCGTGCGGGAGCGCCCAAAGAGATTCAGGTGAAGTTGCGCGTGCCGAAGCAGACGCCGTTGCGCAGTGTGACAGTGAACGGACGGCCGACGGAGTTGAGCGGGAAGCACGGCGACACGGTAGTTATCGCGACGAGCGGGCAGAAGCATTTTGAAGTGGTCGGGCAGTTGAGCTGAGTAGGCCAAGGTTTAAGAGCTTCAGATCCAGCCAGACCAGCGGTAGCGGAGGAGACCGAAGTATTCGTGGACACTCTCCGCGTTGTTGCGCAGCGCCTGCCAACTCGGCAGCAGGTCGAAAATCCAAAATTCAAAGGATCCCAAGCCAACCGGGTAAGGCACGACGGTGATGCCCTGCTTACGAAAGGTCAATTCGGCGCGAAGCATGGATTTTGCGTCGGTGACGAGCACGACGGGGCCGAGATGGTTGGCGCGCACGATTTCGGCCGAATAGATGGCGTTTTCATGGGTGTTCGTTGCGCGATCTTCCTGCAGGATCATGT
>Ga0335079_10005354_pt1 | contig 14693 bp, 12 predicted proteins | sample Lox_Sample_33_FD_206719 | JGI IMG/M metagenome (GOLD analysis project Ga0335079, IMG submission 206719) | Soil microbial communities from Loxahatchee National Wildlife Refuge, Florida, United States - Lox_Sample_3.3 | ecosystem: Environmental > Terrestrial > Soil > Wetlands | place: USA...
CGGCATGGGCAGCCAAACCGCTTTTGGCCCGCGCGGCGCTGCCAGCGCGCTCTCGCGCGCTACCACCTGGTCGGCCATTATTTTCATGGTGACTTCGATCACGCTTTCAATAGCGGCTTCGCGGCACCCCACGACAGGTTCCGGCTCGGTCCTGCAAGGCGTAAAGGGCGGGCCAGCCAATTCGCAGCCGGCACCGCAGAAATAGTCGCCGGTTAAGGTCGTCGCCTTCCGAGTTTTCTAGCCTTCGAAGCAGGGACCGTCCAAGTCATGATCCACGAAATCCTTCCGGTCGGCCCTCTGCAGTGTAATTGCTCGGTCATCGGCGACGAGTCGACCCACGAAGGGATGGTCATCGATCCCGGGGATGACATCGAGGATGTTCTCTCGCTAGTCCAAAAGCACAAGCTCACGGTCAAGCAGATCGTCATTACCCATGCCCACATCGATCACGTCGGCGGAGCTATGAAACTGCGGGCGGCCAGCGGGGCTCCAATTTTTCTAAATCAGAACGATTACGCGCTGCTCAAGATGCTGGATATGCAAGCACAGTGGATCGGTATGGCACGGCCGGGGAAGGTGGAAATCGATCAGAGCCTGGGACAGGCGGACACCGTCAAGACGGGAGCGCTGGTCGCAGATGTTTTGCACACCCCCGGACACACCGAAGGAAGCATCTGCCTGTATTTTCCGGCGGAGAAAAAACTGATCGCAGGCGACACGCTTTTTGCGGGAAGCATCGGAAGAACGGATCTGCCCGGCGGCTCGTTCGAAAAGATTATCCACTCGCTCAACGACAAGTTGCTGGCGCTGCCGGATGAGACGATAGTGGTGCCCGGCCATGGGCCGCTGACCACGATCGGAGAGGAGCGGGAGACGAATCCGTTCCTGGGGAAGAGCTAGGCTTTCGCTCTTTTCTTCGCCAGTTCGTCCACCAGCCTGCGCAGAACCGTCTGGGTTTCGTCCGCCCACCAACCGGCAATCACTTCGTCAAGTTCTGCGTTCACATCGGAATCGAAAAGGATAGCCAGGTCCGCGCGAGCTTTCCGGCGGGTCAAGGCCACAGCCTGTGGAGGAAAATCCAAGAGCTCGTCACACCAACGAACCGCCGCCTGGATAACAGATTCGGCGGGAACAATTTCGTCGACCAGCCCCACTTGCGCTGCTTCGGCGGGAGAGATCAACGTACCCGTGACCGCCAACCGCTCCGCTTGCCTCATGCCGACGGTGCGTTGCAGTGCGCCGAGAATTACCGGCGGCAGCGGAATTCCGACGCGTACCTCGTTCAGGCCGATTTTCCAGTCTCCCTGGGCCACGAATCGGCGGTCACAAAACAGCGCCAGAACGGTTCCTCCTGCGGGAGCGTGGCCGGTAATCGCGGCGGCAACCGGGATAGGCGAGCACGCCAGCGCTCGCAGCAGAGCATAGAAGTCCTTCCATACGGCCGCCATGGCTGTCCGGTCCAGGGTCAGGAGCAGGGGCACATCGAGCCCGCCCGAGAAGCGGCCTGGAAATCCGGAGAGCACCAGAGCGCGGACGCCGTCTTGCGGAGCGTGCTCAATCGCGTTCCTCAATTCGCTGATCAGCTGCGGCCCCAGCGCATTCGCCGGCGGATGGTTGAGCTGCAGTTCTCGCACCTTGCCATGTTCGATGGTAAGTATCATCGCGTTACCTCAGTCCTGGTTGAGAAGGTCCAGCAATCGGATGATCCCTTCCCGGAAAGCTTCAAGCGGTGTAATCAGGCTGACGACCAGGTATCCATCGACAGGAAAATCGTAAAAGTGTCCGGGATGAACCATCACAGAAACTTTGCGTAATAAATCGATGGCCAACTCTTCGTCCGATTGCGTCGCCGGCACGCGCAACACCGCGTACCAGCCACCCTCGGTTTCCAGCCGCCGGCAAGTCTTCTGTTGTGCAAGATGATGATCGAGCGTCTGCAGGTTTGTGCGCAGGCGGTCCAGTAAGAGCGGCTGGATCTGCTTTCGCTGGTCGAGCAGCACCGGCATCGCCAACTGCACGGGCGAGTTCATGGATAGGTACGTATCGGCAATTACTTCCAGGCGCGCCATGGCCTCGTTCACGGTATCTTGTGGGCCGCTGGTGACGACCCACGCCGCCTTCATTTGCGGTAAGGCAGAAATCTTAGACAATCCGCTGAGGGTAAAGGTGAGCGCCTCGCGATTCACGGCAAAGGTCAGGCGCGAAGCGCTGTCGTGCGGGTAGTCAAGGAAGACTTCATCCACGATCAGCGCGAGGTTGTATTCCCGGCAGAAGCGGTTGAGCGATTCCACATCCTGAGGCCGCGCATAGTGACCGGTGGGATTGTTCGGATGCACCAGCACCACGCCACGAGTGCGGTGACTGACCGCCTTGTACAAGGAGGAAAAATCGATCTGCCAGCCGTGATCGTAGATCAGCGGATACGGAACCAGTTTCACATCCTGCAAGTCGGCCAGAAATTCGAACAGCGGATAGCTGGGCTTCGGAACCAGAATTTCGTCTTCTGCGTTGCACAGCAACCGGAAGATGTAGGAGTATCCCTCGCTAGTGCTGGTAGTAAGGACGATGTTTTCGGGATCGACGTCGAATTCTTCGTGCTGCTCGCGATAATAGCCCGCCACCGCGTGCCGGGCGCTGGACAGGCCTTTCGGCTGGGGATCGTAGTCGAGAGACTCCGGCAGGGTAAGAGAGCCGAGGATCGTCTCGGAGTCGTAGGGCAGGCCTATGCAGGTGGGATTTGAGGCCGTAAGATCCAGGATCTCCATGCCCGCAGCGGCCAATTCGCGCTGCACTTCGGTAAAGCGATTGGGCGTGAGCTTCCAGGCTGTGCGGTGGGAGAACATGAACGGACTATGATACGCGGATTGCTCGACGCTCGGGCGAACGCGTCCTTGAGTAGTGGTCTGTTTTGAAAAATCGGTCCGACCCTATGTCCAGTTGCACGCTGGCTTCAGCTCCTCAATCAGGCCTTCCACCCTAATCTTCCGCCACATTTCGTCACCAAGATCAAAAACGAAGTGCGTGGGGCTGCAACTCAGAATGCAGTAACTTTCCTCTGACTGGCGCTGTAGATGAGCGTAGAGACTCTTCTCGATGCTTTGTGATTCACCGACATAAATCCATTGGTGTTTGCTATAGATGCCGTAGACGCCAGACTCACGTGGCGCGTATGTCGCGATCCCCGCCTCACTGCACGAGTGCCCAGCGGCAGCATTAAACGGCATGCCGTTTTTGTCCCCTGCATCACTACAGAAAAATCACTGCTCTTGATTAACCTCGAAACGATGCTTACAGATACGACATTCGTAACTGTGCGTGTCAGGTGAAATGGTTCCGTCACTCCGCTTGTGTCCCTTTGATCGCATCTCGTTTCTGGCCAGGTTTCGGAGGTCTCCCTGACAGCGAGGACAAAACTGTACATCGGGCTGCGGGCCGCTGACGTTTGCCATTGCGAACTTCGTACTATGATCGTAACATCAGTGGTCGAGCAAGCAAGGGCGATGTCGCCCAGCATACGCTGAGGTCGTAGAGCAGGCGGATCCAGACAGTGCGAGTTAGCGTTCAAGTTGACAATCGCTTGTTGCGCGAGGCTATGCGAGCAAGCCAAAATTCAAGCCCGTCCTCATGCATAGAAGCAGGATTGCGTCTGCTGGTCCAAGTTCACGGACAAAGCCGAATCCGGAGGATGCGTGGCCAGGTCAAATGGAAGGGCAACCTGCGCACTTCTAGGCGCTGACAAGAGCACCCACAACCTTCCCTGAGCATCCCGGCGTCGCCCTGCTAGAATCATCCCGGTGAGGGTGGCGGAGACGTCGGGGTTCATGCCTTCCGGCGATTTCACGGCAACCCCAAGTCATCGGTCGTCATCCCAGAATCGCACCAGGGGCAAATTGTGCTTCGAGATCTTCTATCCCAATGGCCGCTGATTCGCCAGATTCAGACCGGCGCCGACGGCACGGGTCCGGAGGCGATGAGCGATCGCACGCGGAACCTGCGTCCCAAAAACGACGGCGCTGAGGTCACGCGGTCGATTTGTCCATACTGCGGCGTGGGCTGTGGGCAGCTGGTCTATCACAAGAATGGCAAACTAATTTCGATTGAGGGCGACCCCGAGTCGCCGATCTCGCGCGGACATCTCTGTCCCAAGGGCGCCGACACCTACGAACTGCACACTCATCCGGGCCGCCTGCAGCGAGTGAAGTATCGCCGGCCTTACTCGCGGAAGTGGGAAGAGCTCGATCTGGAAGCCGCCATGGATATGGTGGCGGAACGGGTATGGGAAAGCCGCGAGCGTACTTTCCAGGAAAAGCAGGACGGCGAGACCCTGATGCACACGACCGGCATCGCCCATCTAGGCGGAGCCACCCTCGACAACGAAGAGAATTACCTCATCAAGAAACTTTTCACCGCGGGTCTGGGAATGGTGTGCCTGAGCAATCAGGCGCGCATATGACACAGCTCGACGGTGCCCGGTCTGGGCACCTCACTCGGGCGGGGCGGCGCAACCACCGCGCAACAGGATTTGAGTAATGCGGACGCCATTCTGATCATGGGCTCGTCCATGGCGGAGAACCATCCAGTTGGTTTTCAGTGGGTGGTAGCGGCCCGGGAAAAAGGCGCCAAGATCATCCATGTCGATCCGCGCTTCACCCGCACCTCGGCGATGGCGGATATCTGGGTGCCGTTGCGCGCGGGCAGCGACATCATCTTTCTGGGCGCGCTCATTCGCTTTGTACTGGAAAACCATCGCGAGTTCCGCGAGTACGTAGTCAACTACACCAACGCCGCCACCATTTTGCGCGAAGACTTTCGCGATACGGAAGATCTGGACGGCCTTTTCTCAGGCTGGAACGCGGAGGAGCAGAAATACGATCCCACCAGCTGGCTTTATCAGGGCGCGCAACCCAAGCAGAGGGAAGCAGGCGAGGTGCCCGGCCACTCCAAGGCCGGTGGCGGACACGGCAAGGACCGCGGCGGCGAAGCGCAGGATCTAGGCCGGTTCGAATCCGATCCCTCGCTCCAACATCCTCGCTGCGTGTTTCAGGTTCTTAAGCGGCACTTTTCGCGATACACGCCGGAAATGGTGGAGCGCTTCTGCGGTGTCCCCAGGGAAGTCTTTCTGAAGACCGCGGAGGCATTCACTTCAGCCTCAGGTCCCGACAAGACCGCTGCCATCTGTTACGCGGTTGGCTGGACCCAGCATTCCAAGGGCGTGCAGATTATCCGCTCGGCAGCGATTCTGCAATTGCTATTAGGCAATATTGGACGTCCCGGTGGGGGAATTCTGGCGCTGCGCGGGCATGCATCCATTCAGGGTTCGACCGATATCCCGACGCTCTACGACATTCTTCCCGGCTACTTGCCGATGCCATTCTTCGAAGAGGACTCACACCAGCTGGCCGGGTACATCAAGAAGCACAGAGCGCGCACCGGGCTGTGGGCCAATTTCGACAAGTATCTGATCAGCCTGCTCAAGGCTTACTACGGTGAAGGGGCGACTCCAGAAAACGAATACGGATTCGGCTGGCTGCCGCGCGTCAGCGGCGATCATTCGCACTTCGGTTACTGGCTCGACATGGCCGATGGCAAGCTGGAAGGGCTGTTTGTTATGGGCCAGAATCCCGCGGTGGGTGCAGCGAATGGACGCCTCGAGCGCAAGGCACTGTCGCAGTTGAAGTGGCTGGTGGTGCGCGACATGGTCGAGATCGAAACCGCTGCCTTCTGGTACGACTCGCCGGAAGTTGAGCGCGGAGAACTCTCGCCGGACAACATCGCGACCGAAGTATTTCTGTTTCCTGCCGCAGGCACAGCAGAAAAAGAGGGCACGTTCACCAACACGCAGCGGCTGCTGCAGTATCGCAATCAAGCCGTAGAACCAACCGGCGATGCGCGCAGCGAAGCGTGGTTCGTGTATCACCTGGGCCGACGCCTGAAGGAAAGAGCGCGGAAAGATCCGCGACCACGCCATGCCGGGCTTAATGCGCTGACCTGGAACTATCCGACCAAGGGCGAGCACAACGAGCCTGAGATAGAGGAGGTTCTCAAGGAAATCAACGGCTACACGGTTGCCGACCACAAGCAACTCGCGCACATGAAAGATCTCAAGAACGACGGATCGACCGCCTGCGGGGCGTGGATTTACTGCGGCGTTTTCCCTGAAGAAAGCAGGAATCGCGCCAACGAGCGCAACTCGCGCGACCTTCTGGGCCACGGCTGGGGGTTTGCCTGGCCCAACGATTGCCGCATCATCTACAATCGCGCGTCCGCACGTCCTGACGGCCAGCCTTGGAGCGAACGCAAGAGACTCGTCTGGTGGGACGAGCAGGCCCAACAGTGGACCGGACTGGACAATGCCGACTACGACAAGACCACTCCGCCAGATGCGCCGGAGAATCTCAGCCAGGGGGAAGGTGTGAAGGCTCTCGGGGGCGCGCGGCCTTTTACGCTGCATCCCGATGGAGTCGGCTGGCTCTATGTACCCAGCGGCCTGAAAGACGGTCCGCTGCCCACGCACTACGAGGCTCTGGAATCGCTGATCAGCAATCCCTTGTACTCGCAGGAGACGAATCCGGCAGCCAAAGCGAAAGAACGCTCCGATAATCCCTACGCATACTCGCCGGGCGATCCGTGCTTCCCTTACATTCTGACCACCTATCGCCTGACGGAGCATCACACCGCCGGAGGAATGACGCGCACGCTGTCTCATCTGGCTGAGCTTCAACCGGAACTGTTCACCGAGGTTTCGCCCGAGTTCGCCGCGGAAGTCGGACTAGAGCACGGCGAGTGGGCAACGATCCGCACGCCGCGCGCGGTGATCGAGGCGCGGGTGCTGGTCACACGACGGATGCGGCCGTTGTGGGTGGACGGCCGGCGAGTGCACCAAGTCGGGTTGCCGTATCATTGGGGCCCGCGCGGCCTGGTCAAGGGCGATGTGGTGAATGATCTGCTGGCCATTAACCAGGAACCGAATGTGCGAATCATGGAAACCAAAGCGCTGGTGTGCGATGTGTTGCCGGGAAGACGCCCGCGCGATCGGAAAGCGTTGGAGTTTCTGAGCGCAAGCGAGGAGCCGGCATGACCACCACCGCGTTTCTAACCGATTCGACGCTCTGCATCGGCTGCAAGGCCTGCGAAGTCGCCTGCAAGGAGTGGAACGGCGTCGGCGAGGATGGACTGGAGTGGAGCGGTTTCTCCTACGACAACACCGGCGCCGTCGGGGCATCGACCTGGCGGCACGTGAAATTCGTTGAGCGGACTCCCGAACCGGGGTTCGGCGGCAACGCCGGGGAACTAAGCTCCTGGATGTTTTCATCGGATGTCTGCAAGCACTGCGAGGAAGCCGGCTGCCTGGAGGCGTGCCCAACGGGATCGATTGTGCGCACCGAATTTGGCGGTGTCTTCATTCAGCCTGACATCTGCAATGGTTGCGGATATTGCGTTGTGTCTTGCCCGTTTGGCGTGGTTCAGCGTAACGAGAAAGATGGACGGGCGTTCAAGTGCACCTTCTGCTATGACCGGCAGAAGGTTGGGCTTATGCCGGCATGCGCAAAGGCGTGTCCGACCGAGTCCATTGAGTTCGGCGAGATCGATAGCTTGCGTCAGAAGGCTGCGGCCCGGGTCGAAGAGTTGCACCGTCGCGGCATGCGGGATGCAACAATCTACGACCCCGTTGACACCAGCGTGGGCGGAACGCATGCCGTGTTTATCGTGCGTGGCGACCCCCGGAGTTACAATTTGCCGCCGAAACCGGAGGTGCCGACGGTTCATCTGAAGAAGGGATGGACGGGATCGGCAATTGCGGCGGGATTGCTGCTGGCGGGAAGCCTGGCGGCGTTCTTGATGGAGAAGCGGGCGCGGCGCTGAAGCGCCGGAGACGCGGCAAGCCGCGTCTCTACAGAGCTGAATTCCGGTAGAGACGGGGCGTGCCCCGTCTCGCGGGCAGCGAAAATCAAATATGGCACCGAACCCCCAAATTATCCCCGGCAATGCCTTCGACGCGGCGCGTGAGCAGCGCCTACTCGAACTGCGACGCGAAGCCGAAAAACATGGCCAGGTAAAGGGCGGCATTCGTCCGGCCGGCGCGCCGTTTCCTCAAGCTTCGCCCGAAACCGGCTACTACGGCATTCCCCTGCTGAAAGAGCCTTCGTGGACCTGGGAAGTGCCTCTGTATTTTTTTGTCGGTGGTGCGGCGGGAGCGGCCGCCGTCATGGGCGCGATTGCGCAATACACCGGAGCGGATCGGAAGCTGGTGCGCGACGCGCGCTGGATCGCTGCCGCGGGATCGGTGATCTCCCCCGCCCTGCTGGTCGCCGACCTCGGCCGCCCGGAACGGTTTCTGGCGATGATGCGCGTGTTCAAGCCGCGCAGCCCGATGTCGGTTGGGGTGTGGACGATGCTGGGCTTCTCCGGAGCCTCCGCGGCGACGGCCTTCGCCCAGTTCTTATCGGAGCGCTATGGTCCGTCGTTGCCTTTGCGGGTAATAGAAAATGCAGGCCAGGCTTTATCGCTGGCCTTCGGACTTCCCTTCTCCAACTACACCGGCGTCTTGATCGGGGCGACCGCCATTCCGGTGTGGAACGAAAACGTAGGCGACCTGCCGATCCACTTTGCAGCTTCGGGGGTGGGCGCGGCCGTCGGCCTGCTCGAATTGATGGGACATCAGAAGAGCCGCGCGCTGCAAATGCTGGGTCTGGGCGCAGCGCTTTTCGAGTGCTGGGAGGGGGCGCGAATTGAGGGACGTTCCCTTCCTGGTCTCGACCCGCTGAAGCACGGCCCCAGCGGTGTCCTGGTACGCACCGGCGGCGCATTCTCTGGACCTCTGCCTGCCGCGTTGCGGGCGATCAGCCTGTTTACCGGACGGGAAAGGTCGCGTCGCCTGCGGCGCTGGGCGGGTATCTCGGCGATTGCTGGATCGCTGATCACGCGTTACGCCTGGGTTCGCGCAGGGCACGTATCGGCTCGCGACTGGCGTGAGCCGCTGGGGATTGAACCGGAGCCCAGATAGCCGGCACCGGCTGCATCCGCTCGCTAAACCGCGATCGGACGGGCGAATCGCCCGGCCTCCACCGGCGACCGAGATCACAGACCCTCGTGATATGCGTCCCTGACAATCTGCCTTTTCCACGGAACAATCTTGCTAGCGGTTCAGCCAGCCGCCTTGGGGGTATAATGAGCGTCTTTGCGCCTATGGAACCTATTACGCAATACGAACTCCGCCTGGCCACGCGCATGTCGCGGTTGGGTACGGAGACCGCCTTCGAAGTTCTCAATAAGGCCCGCGCTCTCGAGCGCCAGGGCAAGCATATAGTCCACCTGGAAATCGGCGAGCCCGATTTCGATACTCCTGCGAATGTCGTCGAGGCTGCCGTGCAGGCGCTGCACAAGGGCTGGACGCACTACGGTCCTTCCGCCGGTCTGCCGGACTTGCGACAGGCCATCGCCGAGGAAATCAGCGCGACCCGCGGGGTGAAAGTCACGGCCGATGAAGTGGTCGTTGTCCCTGGCGGTAAGCCTATTATTTTCTTCACAATATTGTCTCTCATTGATGAAGGAGATGAGGTCATCTATCCGAATCCGGGGTTCCCGATTTACGAGTCGATGATCAATTATGTCGGCGGCCATGCGATTCCGATCAAGCTGAAGGAGGAGCGCGATTTCGGCCTGGACGTGAACGAGCTGGCATCGCTGATCACCGACCGCACCAAGCTGATCATCATCAACTCGCCACAGAATCCGACGGGGGGCGTGCTCAGCAAGCGTGACATTCAGGACATCGCTCACGCCATCGGCGACCGCAACATTCTGGTGTTGTCTGATGAGATCTACAGCCGGCTGATTTTTGAGGGCGAACACTTCTCCATCATGTCCGTGCCCGGTTTCAAGGACCGGACGATTCTGCTCGATGGTTTCTCCAAGACCTATGCCATGACGGGATGGCGCATGGGTTACGGGGTGATGCGGCCAGACCTCGCCACCCACATTACGCGGCTGATGACCAACTCCAATTCCTGCACCGCGAGTTTCACCCAGGTAGCAGGGATCGAAGCCCTGCGGGGCGACCAGTCGTCGGTCGACAAGATGCGGTGCGAGTTCCAAACCCGGCGCGATGCATTTGTCGCAGGATTGAACCGCATCAAGGGATTCTCCTGCCGCATGCCCAAGGGCGCGTTCTACGTTTTCCCGAACATCACCAAGACGGGCTGGCCATCCAAGAAGCTGGCCACCGCGATGTTGGAAGAGGCAGGAGTGGCCTGCCTTTCGGGCACCGCGTTCGGCGATTTCGGGGAGGGCTACCTGCGTTTCAGCGTCGCCAATTCGCTAGACAACCTGAACCAAGCCTTGAAGAACATCGAGGACTGGACGAAGAAGAATTTGTAGCACCGGCCTTCGGCCGGCTGTCGCGGGGGCAACTGCCCCCGCTTTCTATTTTAAAAGGAAATTTGCATGCCAGCGAAGTCCCGCAAAGTCTCCCAGCCCAAGTCCACCCGCCCGCTCATGCCCGGCTATGGCATTCCCAAGACCAGCAAAGGACTGTTGCCGTGGACTTGGGCCGAGCAACGGCTGAAGAAATCTCATAATTACTGGATCTCAACCGCGCGCCCCGACGGATCGCCGCACAGCATGGTGATCTGGGGTTTGTGGCTGGATGGAGCATTCTACTTCAGCACCGGGGCTCAGTCGCGCAAGGCGCAGAACCTGGCGCACAACCCGAAGTGCGTGATCGGGACGGAAAAGGCAGAACAGGCGGTCGTGGTTGAGGGCGAAGCCCACTTGACCCGCGATCCGGAGCTGCTAAGGCGTTTCGCCGGCCTGTACGAAAAGAAGTACAAGTGGGATATGAAGGATTCGACCGAGCCGGTGTATGTCGTGCGTCCGAGGGTTGCGTTTGGGCTCTACGAGAAGAACTTCATGGGCAGCGCGACGAAATGGAAACTCTGAGAGCGACTCCGCTGGAATCCTGAACCATCAGACCAGGCGATGCATGGCAGATTCCTCGCCCGGCTGGAGAAGGTGCCGGGCTTCGGAAGGACGCTCGCAAACCCGATGCGAAATATCATTTACTTGTTCGCACATCACCCCTGCCTGTGATCTGACTCACTGCCCGCAGCGACATTCAAGGCTAGCCTCGAGGCGTGGATTACCAGCGCAGCGGCACCGTTCTGTCCACGCCCGGCGCGGAAGGATAATACTCATGGCCATCAAGAATTCCATCACCGGCACCACAATCCGGGAGTACTCCCTTGACCAATTGAAAACCGACGCCAACCTCATGCGTGGTTACAACCTGGTCGCGCTCTGTGCCGCGGGTAGTGGGCATGCGGGCGGAACTCTCTCCATCATGGACATCGCTGCGGCCCTGTACCTGCGCGTCGCCGACCATGATCCGAAGAATCCCTCCTGGCCGGACCGCGACCGCATCGTGTGGTCCACCGGGCACAAAGCTCCGAGCCTCTATCTGGGCTTGGCTTTCGCGGGCTTCTTCCCGGTCGAGGACGTCATGTTGCTGCGCAAGCTATCGTCGCCCTTCCAGGGTCATCCCCATTGGCTGAAGCTGCCGGGCATCGAGGCCTCCACCGGATCGCTGGGCCAGGGTTTGAGCGTGGCCGTGGGCATCGCGCTGGCCGGCAAACTGAACGGCAAGAACTACAAGACATTTTGCATCATGGGCGATGGCGAGCAGCAGGAAGGCCAGATCTGGGAAGCGGCCATGGAAGCGGGCCATTATGGACTAAACAACCTGGTCGGCATCATCGACAAGAACCGGCTGCAGATCGACGGCTGGGTCTCGGACGTAATGAATGTCGATCCTCTCGAAGACAAGTATCGCAGTTTTGGTTGGGACGTGATCCGCATCAATGGCCACGACATGAAGCAGGTGGTCGATGCTCTTGAGACCGCCAAACAGAGCGAAGGCAAGCCCACCGTGATTATCGCTGAGACCGTGAAGGGCAAAGGCGTGAGCTTTATGGAGGACGTTGCCGGCTGGCATGGCAAGACGCCAAATTACGACGAACTGATGAAGGGTTTGGGGGAACTGGGCCTCACGGAGAAGATCCCGGTACAGCGCCTGCTGGACCAAGCCAAGCAGTATCAGAAAGAAGTCGACAGCAAGCTAGACTCCAAGATGCCGAAGTTCTCCGGGAATTTCTGGTGGAACACGACCGAGAACATGAAAGTGCAGATGAAGCCCACGCGCATGGGCTTCGGCCAATCGCTGGCGGAGAACGGTGACGACGATCGCGTGGTCTGCCTGGGCCTGGACATCTCTGGCTCGATCACTATCAGCGAGTTCTACTCTGGCAAACCGCAGCGCAAGCAGCGCTGGATCAGCATGGGTATTGCCGAGCAGTCGGCCACCTCAGCAGCAGCGGGGCTAGCCAAAGAAGGCAAGCTGCCGGTCTTCGGCACCTACGCGACGTTTGCGGCGGCACGTAACCTGGACCAGATTCGCACCTCGATCTGCTACGGCAATTTCAACGTGATGATTGCCGGCGCGCACGGTGGAGTCTCGGTGGGACCGGATGGCGCAACCCACCAGGCGCTGGAAGATTTGTTCGCCATGTGCGGCCTGCCGAACATGTCGGTAGTCGTGCCCTGTGACTCGGTCGAAACCCGCAAGGCAACCAACTATCTGCTGCTGAAACATGTTGGGCCGAAGTACATCCGGTTCGCGCGCGAGGCCACGCCCATCGTGACCAATGAGCAGACGCCGTTTGTCTTCGGTCAGGCCAACGTGATCCGCCTGCGGGGCGAGAAGGCGAATTTTGCTGAAGCCTTCGACACGGTGCTGGCTTCGGAATATCGCGATGAGAAAGAAGACCTGACCATCGTGGCCTGCGGACCGATGGTGCCCGAGGCCATGCGCGCCGCGTGGATTCTGAAGAAAGACTTCGGCTATGAGACGCGCATCCTCAATATGCATACTCTCAAACCCATCGACGGGCAGGCGATTCAAGACGCGGCTAGAGATACCGGCGTCGTGGTCACCGCCGAAGAACATCAGATCGGCGCCCTGGCGTGGCGTGTGAGCAGCCTGATTACCGAGAACCCGCGCCTGTACGGCGTGCCCGTGATTACCGGCGCCATTGGGGTGAAGGACCGCTTCGGTGATTCCGGGGCTCCCTGGGAGCTGATCAAGGAATTCGAGGTGAGCGCCGAGCACATTGCCCAGAAGGCGGTGGAGTTGATGCGGGCGAAAAAGAGCTTGCGTGAACACCTGGAGCAGGTGGAGCTAGCTCGGCGGTAACGCTATAGCTCTGTCACCTTGAGCGCAGAAAATCCGGAGTCGGAGCACAATTCATCCAATCCGGAGCCTACCGCCATTCTCGTTGTCTGGGACGACTGGGGCTCATTTTTTGACCATGTGCAGCCGTGGATTTTGTACACCGGTCACCAGAACCAAGGCACGTGGGTATGCACCAGCCAGGATGCACCCAACGGTTGGGGCTGCGGCTATACCTCGGGCTTCCGCGTCCCGCTGCTGGTGGTGTCAGAATACACGCAAGCGGGCTACGTCTCCGGAGCGTGCGACCATACCGGATGCCACAACAATCAGTTCCCTTACCGGCACGATTTTGGGAGTATTCTAGCCTTCACGGAATGGAACTTCGGGATGAATTTCATCGACCAGACCGGCCACAAGGGCTACGTGGACTACAACGCGCCCGACTGGTCTAGTGACCACAGTACGACTGTTCCGCTCTTGGACTTCTTCAGCCTGAGTTGGCAGCGGACCTTCACCCAGATAACACCTTTGCCGGGACAGGACTCAAGTCTCTTCCTGAATTACTACGGGAATCCTGCGTACGGGAACCCGGTGCCGCAAGGGCCGGATGGAGGACCAGACGATGACTAGAAATCATGGGCGGTCGGGGGGAAATCCCCCGACTGCCGTCGTCAGGCGTGCCTAATCCGAGGTCTGGGGAGGCAATGAATGAAAGCGAAAGTTGTTTTCGCGCTGGCTATTGCAACAGTCTTGACCATGCCACCACAAACTCGTGGGGCCAAATGCAAAGTGCTTCACAGTTTCAACTCTGGCTATGTGCCATCGGGCTCATTGCTGCTGAATAAGAAGGGAAAGCTTTTTGGTGGCACCTACAGCTCTGTCTTTGAATTGATCCCGCAGCCTTCAGGAAGGTGGAAAAAGGTAGTATTGCACAACTTTGCCACCCAAGATGGGAACCCATGGGGCGCGCTGATCTTTGATCGCGAGGGCAACCTCTATGGTACAACCTCGGGTGGCCCCGTCAGCAACAGCGAGGTTTACGAGCTACACCCCGTTACCGATGGCTGGGTTTTCAGCGCGCTATATACCGACGGCGCGGGGCCAGGCGTTTTGCTCGATAACGCGGGCAATATTTACGGGGAAATGGGTCCGGGGACAAACAAATACTACGGCGCGATCGCGGAGCTTTTCCCGGGCGCCAACGGCTGGGACTACACCGCGCTGTACAGCTCCTGCAGCCAGGATAACTGCGCCGACGGCTTTGCTCTGCCCGCCCCGCCCGTCTGGGACGACCACGGCAACATGTTCGGGGTCACAACGTTCGGGGAGTTCAACAACCCCCAGTGCTGGAATGGCAATGGCTGTGGGGTGGTTTTTGAAATGACGCCCAACGGCGACGGCACCTGGGATTACTATGTGCTGCACCGCTTCGCCTCTTCTCAGACCGATGGCCAGAGCCCACAAGGCG
>Ga0335079_10005355_pt1 | contig 14693 bp, 17 predicted proteins | sample Lox_Sample_33_FD_206719 | JGI IMG/M metagenome (GOLD analysis project Ga0335079, IMG submission 206719) | Soil microbial communities from Loxahatchee National Wildlife Refuge, Florida, United States - Lox_Sample_3.3 | ecosystem: Environmental > Terrestrial > Soil > Wetlands | place: USA...
CATAAAAGGCGAGTTTCGTTCGTTTCACATGAAATTGCCGGAGATCCGATTAGAATTTACACGGCTGCGACTGCCACACCGAAACAGAAACAGGATGGAAGATAAGAGATCTATCCCTTCTTGTGGATTCGTGTCCCTGGACTGACGCCCCGTCGATTGCCAGACAATTGCGCGGGTGCCCACTCGTTTGCTACAAGCCCTCGGCAGGGAACCGTCAGCCGCCGTGCCCCAGTCAACCTAACACGACGATGAGCACAAGGGAGTATGCCGCCGCGGCCAATGCGAAAGGCCAGAGGCGGCCTCCCCGTCCTTCGGGCATTTCAACCACGAGGGTGTTCATGAGGACTCCACCGCAAACAAAGCCCGTGATTCTGGCCAGCCATTGGTCCGGTATCGTCGTAAGGGTTCCAGCTAACCAGCCTGCCATGACCGCCAGTGCAAGTATCCATCGTCCGCGGCCTTCGTATAGGCCATGGCGCTCCTCGGCGAGCGAGTGGTCCACGAGGAGCAAATGGAAAGCCATGGCCAGGCAGTAGAGCACCAAGGATGGAACATCGTGCCAGGTATTGTGGACGAGAAGATACGCGATAAGGCCGCTATACAAGGCAAAGGCCGCGATCTGGAGTGAGAAGAAGACACCGCCGGCCTTATCTTTCTCGGAAGGCGATGCAGCCACCATGTACTCCAACCCGTAGAAGAGGACAAATCCCACCATCGCCGCCAAGTAGATGGCCTGTTCCGGGAACAGAGCCGCGCCATGGTGAGGCCCAGTTGAAAACTTCGCTTGGCTTTCAGAGATTTCTGGCAGGAGGTCGACGAAGATCGTAGCAACAGATACGCCGGCGGCAATCGAAACCCAGCGCCGGTGATGTGATCGCGCACGCAGCCTGTTACCGAAGACGTAGACACTGGTCAGCAGCAACGCCGCTGCCATGGTGTATGGGTATGGCAAAAGAGTCACCTACCGTCACACTCAAATGCGTCTTGGATCTCTCGCGTCGCCTAAAACGGCCCACTGTGCAGCAGGACACCGTAGAACGCGATCATTCCAGTCAGGACGACGAAAATCGCCACCACGAAGGAGATGGACCAGATGTGCCGCTTCTGGGACACTCCAAGCTCATTCAGATAACGCCGGTGCCCCCAAGCGGCAGCCGCCAACGCCACCGTCCCCAGAGCAATGAGGGTAAGTCCCAGATTGCGGGGTGCCTCGGGCCGCCGCACGTTGCCAGCCGCGAGTTGTGCCGGCAGGTATTGGAAGAACTTGTAAATGGTGAAGCCGAACCCGATCATCGACAGCGCGGTTCGAATCCATGCCATCAGCGTTCTTTCCGCCGCGATGATGGTTCGCCGGAGAGCCAGATCGGTGCGTTCTTCGGCAAGAATGGTTCCTCTGTCTTCTTGTAGGGATGTGACACCTTCCATAGGTTTCCCTAACCTCCCGCGCACACAACCATCGAAGCAGTTTGCATATTCATCCTTCCAGGCAACGGTCGATATGCCTCCTCTGGGGAGTCGCTAACCAAGCTGGCGGCGACCCCGGGGGCTCGAGCGGTTATAGGTGCAGATCGACAGTGCGACAACTGTCAGAACTTACAGGCACTGTTAATAGTGCTCGGCTCTAGCATCGAGAGCGACCGGCTGGTTGTTCGGACGTCAAGACGTTAATAGTCCTCCCTGGGCTCAACGGACGATTATTCACATAGCAATCAAATTGATCCGGTCACGGCCAACACACAACCGCGCGTCAAGCCCTACGTCAGTTGTTGGCTCGATCCATGCCACGACACATCCAGCGGAGATTGCGAATATTCTTGGGCTCCCGCAACTCGAGCGCTTTATTCTCATGATGGCCGTTGCTCGACCGCTACTCCTATCCGGAGTGCTCGCTTCTTCTGGACTGCACGCGGAGCGATGTGATAGCCGCGCGAACTCAGGCGTTACAGCAGATTGCGAGCGCGGCTGATTTTCCTCGCAATGTGGTAACCGTCGATTCGGATAAGCAAGCGCTCCCAGACCGCCCTGGGTTCTTCCCCCAGCCCAAGACCATCCCCGGCGTAGAATCTGGACTTCAACGGAAAGCATCGCCGTGCGACGAAGGTCGAGATGGCCACGCGGTTCTAGTAACACACGCACGCGCCGGCGTCAGGGCCCGGAATCACAGCGGTGTTCAGAATCCCGGCGAGGCGTTAACTTCTCAATTTGCTGTTCGACCTTCTGCTACTGCTGGAGTTGTCGTTGTCTTCATGAACTTCGAAGCCAAGGCAGTCACGACCCCACTGACGATCAAGTAGAGAAGAACGGCTGGTGCGGCCAGTTTCTGTTCCGGAAAATTGACATGCGCAATCGCCAACGCTAGGGCCGGATGGCGAGAAGCAGTTGCCTGGGCAAGCACGGAGCGGTCCTCGGGGTTCGGCCCGCCGAACAAGTATCCGACGATGTAGCCAATCAGCGCGAAAGCAGCGAGGCTAAGAAGCGTGCCGTCGCCAAACAACGACAGAATGGTCCGCATCGAAACAAACAACACCGGTAGTACGCCCAAGATCATCAGCACGCCAGCGAGAGTGCCAATGGGTTTCGTTATATGGTCAGCAAGCGACGGCGCAACGGCGCGCAGTACAATTCCCGCCAACAGCGGCGCCAATGCGGTTGTAAACACTATGGTGGCAACCGACAGCACCGACATATAGAGTGGCACGCCGGTGACCCTTTCAAATATTTCCATCGTGATCGGTATCGCAACAATTGCGAGCACTACCGTCGCCACCAGGAGACCGATCGTGTAGTTTTCCTTGCCGCCAGCCTTGAGTGCTTTTCTTGGAAAGATGGGCGGCACCGGGGAAACCGAGAGGGCAACCAGGGCGATCTTAACGGCTGGGTTTAGGTGGAACGTCAGTGCCAACAGCAATGCAAGCAAGGGCATCATCACGCTCATGGAAAGGAACCCGCGAATAAGTAGCCGGGGGCGTCGGAATAGGAACGTTGCGTCAGCAAATGTCGCTTGCAATCCCAGCGCGAACACAGTGAGGACAATACTTGCCTTCAAGACGAGAGGAATAAGAGATTGTAAATTCATGGTCAGACATCCTTATGCCTTGGCTTCATGCACCGCCACTGATATCGCGATACTGCGAGCCCAGGCTTATTGCGGGCCCATCAGAGCCTTCAGCCTGGCATACGCCTGGCGGTATTCAAGCTCGGCTCGAAACATGTCCGCTTCCAGTTTTGCGCGTGCCGATTGAACTCCAGGGTCATCTAGTTGGTAGCTCGCCTCAACCAGTCGGGCCGAGGACGCCATCCGGCGTGCCAATTGAGTGAATTGGCGAGAGCGCTCCAGTTCGAAATAGCTGCTCTTGACCGCCGCCGCCACTTTGGCCTTGGTCAATTGCACCCCCAGGTCCGCCATCTGGGCTTGTGCGTTGGCCTCTCTCACTCCATGCTCCCGCTTGCCGAAATCAAAGATGGTCCAAGATGCCGTGGTGCCGATATAGCCGGCAGCCCGGGGAAGGACGAGGTTTATTGAGTTTTGGTTTGTGTAACCACCCAGCACCGCGACCGTGGGAACATACGTCAATTTTGTCAGTGCTAAGCCCGCGTGCGCCTTGATCGCGGTTTGCTCTGCCACTATCACCTCGGAATTCGCCGTCGCTTTCTCAGTGACTTCGTTTAGGGATACATTCTCAACCAAGGGTTCGGGCGGGACAAGTTCGAGCGTTGTTCCTTCCGGTAGACCGATCATTTGGTTGAGTGACGCAGTCAACTCTTTCACCTTGCTGGCCGGACCAATGACCGCCTTTTCGGCGCTGATCATGTCCGTCTCTTGTTCCGTCGAGACACTGGTAACCCCCGAACTGCTCGCCGTCAACCACTTGGCGCGGAGTTTTTTTGCCTCTGCGTTGGCGCTGGTAAGTTCCCGTTGGGCAACGAGCAATTCGAAGAAATTCTTCTCGACCTTGCTAGCTGTTTCCGCCACCGGCATTCCCGCCTTCGCTCGGGCAATATTCTCGTCCGCTCGCGCGATCTTCGCGAGTTGATAGATGGAAAAAAGCGGTGTGATCGGTTGAACTGCGAGGAGGTTAACCAGGTTCTGATCCTTTTCGAGTATGTTCACAGTCACCTGACGTTCCTCTCCCAAAGGACCCTCCTGCGTTAGCACCTGGCCCGGATGCTTGTTGAAGTGAAGACCCGTATACGAGCTACTCAGGTTCGGAAAATATTGTGCCTGCACACTCAGCCGGTGCTGCTTCGCAGCTTCGACCTGAAGTTCTCCGAGCCGCACGAGTGGACTGCCCGCCGCCGCTGCCTGCTGCTGCGCCTCATCGAGCCTGATGCGCACGACCGTGCCCGGAGCTGTGGCAGCGACCCCGGCCTGCGCCGCACTAAAGGTGATAGCACCACTACCACCCACCTGCTGGAGATGGACTGTTTGGCCTCCGTATTCCGGCATGAATTGTGCCTTCAATGACCCACCGACAGCTGTTGGCGTCTGCTGCAGTGGGGGCGCGCTGGTCGGGAGATCTTGACCTGCCGCTGCCACACTGATTACAAGGCATCCCATGAGGACAATCCACATCGCTCTCACTCTTGCCGGATTCATCGTTGCCTCCTCAGTTTTTGGTGGATTTTCAGTTTGATCTATAGTCGAGATAGTCACCACGGCTTCGCGAGCACTTCCCAACTGCAGGGCAAACCTATCAACTTGATAGCGCCCGGCCAACTGGCAGAATTAACAGTCCGCGCGTGCACCGTCGGGAACGGGTGGGGCAACAACATGAACCGCGTTCCATTGTTTCCTGCGTGTTGGTCGCCACAACACATGCAGGTCATCCATTGATTTCCAGGGCGACTCCGTTGTCATTTGTCGGTGAAGCGAAAAACCTATGGTCTGAAAGCCGGCTTTACGGATGAAGGTTGTTCAGACTGTCAGCTTTGACAGTTGCTGAGCCAGGGCTCCGCCCCTATCGTTGGCCAGACATGTCACAGAAGTAATGATTCGAGCGGTAATTCGTTCACATCACCTAGAGACCCACATGCGGGCTTTATTTATTTGGCTGGACGCATGCGATCAAGCGCTGATCGAACATGGAAGCAGTATGAAATGGCACCTCAACCAGGTCTAGCCATAAAGGCAAGTGCGACTGCCGAGCCAACTGACTTCTCGTTGGTATTGGGCGGTCCTCTGTTTCAACTGTACCGGCGCATGGGTCTGTCTGGGCCTGCTCTGGAGTTGTTGGGGCGTCGAGTCCTGGTTATCACGCTATCCGTTTGGTTGCCGCTCCTGGTCTTGTCGCTGCTCGAAGGTCATGCCCTCGGTGGGGGCGTCGAGATCCCTTTTCTGCGTGACATCGAAGCGAACGCTCGATTCTTGGTGGCGCTACCAGCGCTGATTATAGCCGAGGTTACAGTTCACAGACGAATTAGCCCCTTGGTCCAACGGTTCGTCGATAGGCGAATCGTGGTGACCGAAGACTTGCCCGCGTTTGAGGCAGCGGTCAACTCGGCGATGCGCATACGCAACTCAAACGTTGTGGAAGGGGTGCTCCTGGCTCTCGTCTATACGGTGGGGCTCTGGACCTGGCGAAGTCAGATCGCCGCGGGAGTGTCAACCTGGTATGCCATGCTGGACGCCAAACATCTGAATCTGACTCTTGCCGGTTACTGGTATGTGTTCGTGAGCGTCCCGTTTTTTCAGTTCATCCTGCTGCGCTGGTATATGCGACTTGTGCTGTGGTTCCGCCTACTGTGGCAGATTTCAAGACTGAGCCTGCACTTCAGTGCAGCCCACCCGGATCAGGCCGGCGGGATTGGCTTTCTCGGGTCGGGCTCTTACGGTTTTGGGCCCATGCTCTTCGCACAGGGCACACTGCTGGCGGGCTTGATCGCCAGCCGGGTCCTGCATGAAGGACGGAGCCTGCTGTCGTTCAAGATGGAGGCCGCCGGATTTGTGGCCTTCTTCGTCCTCTTCATCCTCGGCCCCTTGGTGATGTTTACCCCTAAGCTTGATGATGCTCAGCGAAAGGGGTCTACAGAATTCGGAGTGCTGGCTAATCGCTATGTTTTCGGCTTCGAGGAGAAATGGATCAGAGGTGGTATACCAAAAGAGAGCGAGTTACTCGGGACCAGCGACCTCCAGTCTTTGGCTGACTTGGGAAATAGCTACTCAATGGTGCGCCAGATGCGCATTGTTCCATTCAGCCTCCAGGACGTTGCGCGACTCGCTATCTTCACCGCTGTACCTCTTTTGCCTTTGATGCTGACGATCCTTTCGCCGCAAGAATTGCTATCTCGTCTACTCAAGCTCCTTTTCAAATGAACGGAGCCGATCGAATGTTTGCGACGATCGAATCAGCGGCGGCATCCATCCTAGCTGTCACATTTGCCAGTTGTTGCGACGTCGAACGATTTGTAGCTTTAGCCGAAGAATCTCGCGGCGGAGAGGAACGACCGGTGGACTGTCGAGCGTGACAATTGTGACAAAGATTTCTGCGCGATGCGTGCCTGGGGCAAGCTCCGATGGAGCACGACCTGACCCTGCATCGACGATGAACTGGAAGCGACAGGCACAGCAACTCCAGCAAGAGGCGCATGTTTTCTATTTGGCGTTCAAGCACCCCCGCACGCCTTGGTATGCAAGGTTGGTGGCGGCATGCACCGCCGGATACCTGTTTAGTCCTATTCAACTCATCCCCAGCTTCATCCCGGTGATCGGATTCCTGGACGACTTTCTGGTTCTGTTCCTGGGGGCAAAGCTGCTTAAAAGCATCCTTCCTCCAGACGTGCTGACCGAATGTCGTCAGTTTGCCACGGCCGCGGAGGCACGGAGGAAGGAACAGATTAGATCTTCGGTCCCCATCGTTGCTGCCTTCCTAATCGCAACAGTGTGGCTTCTCTCGGCGGTTGCTGCCAGCGAACTAATGACTGCATACCTTTCCCGTTAACGGGAGAGCCTACTGTGCAGAAGCAGCGCAACGATTTCTCACCGTCGACACCAGTCTCGATGACGACTGGGCGCTACAACCATTCCGCAATTCAGCGACATGCCGAGATTTATGCAGAATTAGGCAGAATATAGAGGTCCGGGTGCCCATCAAAACTCATCAACGGAACATTTCCGTGCATTCAACTGCCCACGACGCAATCTGCGTCTAGTGTTGCACGGGAGAGCAGGCTCGTGCGCCCGCCATCGCTTGCTCGCCAATGTAGGTATCTGGCCGGATGACAGGACGGTAGTCGTGATGGTAAATATCGACCACAACTCTCCCGATCAATCGAGTCTTGGCCACCGAACGCGCATGAGCAAGGAACGTAATCCCTTCGACTTGGACATAATCCTGCACGAACTCAATCTTCTTTACAAACATCGATGGAGATTTAACTACCTCCCCGTCGGACCGCACCAATTCGCCGGTAAACGCATCCAGAAACATCCGTCCCTTGAATAAGCCGAATCGCTTCTTGCGGGGCTTGAGCTCGTAAATATGCACCGAGCGGCCTTCCAGTAGGCCCGTCATCTTGTAGGACACTTTGTAGTTCGTGTTGTTTATCGCGGTCAAATCGCGCCGCTCGTTGTGCAGGTAATCGACTTCAGACTGCAATAGACGTAAGATTACATTGTTTTTCACGAACGTGTCGCCCGTGAAGCGGATGGCGGTAAACTCAAGAGTTCGGGGCGCCACATAATGCCGCCTTAGCTCAAGTACGCCATCCTGCAAGGTATCGAGAAGCTCCACATGAATGACCGACAGCACGGAATATTCCTGTAATAACGAGATCTGATGTTCCGCCTGGCGCTGGTAAGCCTCCAAGGCTGCTGCTGGCAGCATGCTGGCCGCCGGGACCGGTGCGATCGGGCTCATTGGTGTGTGCACGATTTCGGCATTTTCCGGACCGCACACAATTTGTTCAGCTGACAGGGTGCTCGGGGTGGGCAGCGCTTGCTGAGCGCCGACCTCTGCGATCCATAACGCAGTCAGGGTGCAGACGGCAATCACCTTGAAAGCCAATCTACTTGCAGCCTCTCTTGAAGTGAAGATGGTAGCGGCATGTGCCTGGAATGCAACTGGCAATTCTCGCAGTTTCCGAGTGCCGAGTCGCCTGCTACAACAGGGAGACAGGCCGGAAGAAAATGGCCTGCCCGGCCAAAGCCCGCCGGGAAATCTGTAAGAAAGAACGGAGCGGCAAATCAGCCTGAAAGGCATTGGTTCCGGGCTTCCTTCTTGGGCTAGGATTGATTCTCGGGTCTTGGTCACACAGCCGGTCATTTTCGAAGCACCTGTCGGTTTTGACAGTTGTGACTCCATTCCACTGCGCCTTTAATCCTTCCAGCTTTCAAACCGTTAAGCCGTTTACTGAGGATCAAAAGACACACTCGGCTGCGCTAAACGGAGGATAAAGCATGCGGACTACTTCGATAGTTGTTCCCTCAACACCCTTTCCGCGCCCGCGGACACCCGCAGTCATTGTTCTTGCCCATGACTTGAAGATGCTGATTCACCGATTGAGCCGCATCGCAAAAAACGCCAAGCAAGCGTTGATCTTGCCAGAGTCCAGCGGTTCAGCAAAGTAACCGGGAACGTAAGACCCCCATTTATAACGTCGTGGCCTTTGACCGAGACTGGGTATTGTCTCGCTTCATGGTGTCGATGCTCCTCTATATTGTTACTTCACAGACCTGTGCTGTGTTCTCACGTTCGGCCTTTGAGCGGGTGCATCGGCCGGTCGCTGATATCTATGGACGAGACATTGTCAGTGGAAAACCTCAATTGCAACCGTGGCACTGGACAACGGTTAACGAAAAGCAGAATTCCCGGCCGGGAGTGCCGAATGTGCCCTTCCTCGGAGAAGGTGTAGTAAGGTGTCAAAACTCATAGCCCAGTGAGGTCGTGATGCCCAAATCATTCTTGCGCGCATTAATCGGGGGTTTGGAATCAAAGTTTTCGTACAGGCTGAATTTCAAGTACAGATCCTTCACCAGCTCAAATTGTCAAGCTTGCTTGGGTCCCAATACGGAGGCACCCCGGATCTGTCATGCCGGGGAAAGGGGGTTTCCGCGACTGTCATGCTTCGCCTGGAGATCAACAGGCAGATCCTCGCTTGGCAAAGTGCTGGGATTGCTTCAGCAGGGCGCTCGACGGTCAGGCAGTGCTCCTGCTCTGTGAAACCGTGATCGGCACAATCGATCAGGAACTGAAAGCCAAGGGTCTCGATAGAACCGAAAAGTACGGTGACCTCACCCTTTAGAACCTAAAGATTCCTGGAAGCATGGCGCGGTAGGCCAAGCCCTTGCCGGTCTTCTTTCGCGGCCTCCATCCTTTCTTCAGGGTCAGCGAACGAACGTGCGATCGTGGATTTTAATCGCCCATCCCAGTATCGAAGGGCGGGACGGCGTTCTTCCGGCACCGCGAGGGTCAGATCACTGATGAGAGCGTTCATGCGCCGCATGACCTGCACGCTAGTGGCGCCGCAAGAGCAAATCTCGTCAAACGAGAGTCGGAGGATATCCTCCCACGCGGGAAATGGAATCACCAGTCTCAATTTGTCATCGTTATCGTGAAACTCTCCAATCTCCAGCTGGCGTTGGCCCAGACGAAGCAGCAGATCCTCGATCTGGTCAAGCGCTTGAACTGCCGTTGTCGGATCGTTAATCGCAGGCGACAAGGCTCTGATTGCTATGTCCACAAGGAGTCGGATCGCGTACTTAGGGTCTTGTTCGAATGTACGTTCCCCACCCAATTCGATTCCATTCTTCAACTCGCGTTCGTCAATCGGCTGCGCGGCACCAAAAACATGAAACAGAGGCATCCGTTCCACGACTGTGTCACCGACCGCCGCGACCACTTCGATGACTCCTCCGGAAGCTCTGGCTAAATTCACCAAAGCGGATATATCGATCGCTTGTATCGAGCGCGGCTGGCCGCGATGAATTAGCGTCTGCGTGCGAGGCAATGCACGAAAATCCTCCGAGCCAGTATCGGTAACCACTGATTTCAACGGCGGATACAATGTCGTTATCACTCTGCGTCCCTCGTCGCCAGTGAAGATCAACATGCGGTTGACCTGAAGCAGACCGATCCGTTGGATCAGGCTGATGAACATTCCTACGCTCACCACCAGTAGAGCGACCACCACCCAGGCGGTGACAAATGGAACCTTCCCTGAACCGCTCCGGTCGACTCCTGTGAGCGCCGCGATCGCATAGAGAAAGGTGGCGGTAAATATCCCAAGGGCGTGCGACATCACTGGATCGCGAGCGATCCACAGCACGAGACGTGGTGAGTAGGCAGTTGCGCTGAACTGTACCATCACAAAGACCAGGGAGAAGACGATACCGGTCAGGGCAATCATGCCCGAGGCGATGGCAGAATACACCGCCATCGCAGCCGAGATGCTCATCTTGGCCACGAACGACGGAAAGACGTGGCTCTCAATTCGTGGGAACGTCAGTCCAGCCGCGATTGCGGCTCCGGCGTACAACGCAGGGATTCCCCAAGCACTTAACTGACGCTTGTACCTTTCATCGGACATGGCGGCGCTATCCTAGGCGATGCGGTGAGTGTACAACTCAGCCCCCTTCCGCCAGCTGTCAAAACTAACAGCATCCGATGAGTTCGACCGTCCCATCATCAGATGTGGATTTCTGGCCTTTTGTATTGGCGGCGGCATATTCCCTTGTGCTCTGGGCAGGGGGTAACGGAGGAAGGCGTCAGAACTTATAGCCCAGCGAGGTCGTGATACCCAAATCATTCCTGGGCGCATTGATTGGGGGCCTGGAATCAAAGTTCTCGTATAGACTGAATTTCAAGTACAGGTCCTTCACCAGCTCGAATTTCAAGCTTGTTTGGGTCCCGATACGGAGTCGCCCCGGATCTGTCATGCTGGGAAAAGCACCCGTGCTTGAGCTGACCTCGGTAGTCTTAAAGCGAAAGGTGGAGAACTTCAAGCCCAGAAGCAGTTCTCCATTGCTTCGATTTGGCTCTCTACTGACCGATTCGTAATAGCGTTCGTGCGTGTACACCCCGCCAAAGATCGCTGTCAGCGATGTTGTAGGCGATTGGAATATGTACCGGCCCAGCCCGCCGCCCCACGTGGAGCGCAAGTCGAGCTCTTGCTGATCACTTTTCAGGAAATCAATGTAGCTCCCCACAAACCAACTGGGAGTCAGCTTCCGCGCATTCTGGTTGGTCAGTTCGAATCGATTTGTGCTCTGCGCGTTTGACCTGCTGAACTGGGACGACGTATCCAATTCGGTTGTGTACTTGTGAGTCTCATACTGCAACTCCGCCGAGGAGGCGAGGTTGGTCGTGCTGTTGCCGCTCGCATAATTCAATCCGAAGTCCACCGAACCGTTGAGCTGGTGCCAGAAGCCGACCTCCCGCTGATACAGGCTGATTATCTCCGATTGGGGGATGGTCGTCACCTTGCCGTCCACGTCGATATGGATCTCTTGGACCGTCTCTTTGGGGACAGTGGCGGTCTCAAGAACGCCGGTGAGGCGCTTTCCGCTGATGAGGGTCACGATGAAGGAGTCGGCGCTGGCTATGAAGGCCACGTCCTGCCAGTTCATGGAAACCGAATCTTCCATGTAGTCGGCCTTGAACGACAATTTGCCATGCTGCAACCCCTTGATTTCTCCCGTAAAGCGGTCGCCATTCTTCATCACGACGACATCGTCCTTACGCTTGGCCACAGCTTGGGCAGCGAGACAAAGGATTACTAGAAACACTGTGGCGAACCGGTCAAAACAAGTGGCGCTGAATGAATGCCTCATACTGTCGCACCCCGTGCGAAAACCTGTGCTCGCGGGACGAAGTTGCAGCGTACTGATGCCCGCTCCCTTTTTATGCTCGACGGGGCGAGGCCAACACTGTCAAAACTGACAAGGGGTCTGATTGGATGAATTTGTCGTCGCAAAAAGCGCTCGCTGGCACTTCATGACAGCTCGCGGCGGCTAAGCCGTCTCGTACGATCCCCTCGTTTCAGCTCAGAAGAACTTGCGCGGGACGATAAATCATCCCGAACCTTTATTTTTCACGAAAGTAGACTCACGATTCTTACTCGATGTCAGCTATGCGAGGCTGCCCGATGGCACGAGATATCCGGGCGAGCTTGCTCTCAACGCAGCGGCCAGGAAGACCACAGTGCGGGTGCCGAACTCAGGACACTGCAAGACAGACAACCGAGCATTAAATCGCACTAGGGAGTTCGTCTAACACTGCAGACACTGGCGAATTGCCCAGGTTCACGCCGTCGCACCTGTAACTTTTGACAGTTACTTGGCCGATGTCAGCGATCTACCCTTCGCTGCGAATAGTACGGATCGGTTTCAAAACAAAGTTGCCCTTGTGACAGACGGAGGACGTATGAGGCGGACGATTTTCTTCGGGGTTTTGATTCTGCTAGGAACCCTTATGCCGGTTGGGGCTCTTGCCCAAAAGCAAGAGAGCCAGGCGGAAGCGCAGGAACAAAACGTGCGTGCCTACATCGAGCTGCTCCGCTCGGACGTGCGAGCCAACAAGACGAAAATCATGGCCGCGATGATGCAGTTCGATGACAAGGACGCCGCAACTTTCTGGCCCATCTATCGCGACTACGAATCGGAACTGGCCAAGCTGTACGACGAAAGGGTCGCAGCAATCATGGATTACAGCGACCATTACCTGCAGATGACCGACGAGAAGGCTAACGGCCTGGCAACAGGCGCACTCCAATGGGAAGGCCAGAGGACGGAACTAAAGAAGAAGTACTACGAGCGTTTCAAGAAGGCCCTTTCTCCCATCCAGGCTGCAAGATTTCTGCAGGTTGAGAACCAGCTTCTGATGCTCATAGATCTGCAAGTCGCATCTTCGCTGCCTCTTATCGAGGAAAGCGAAACGTCGAAAAAGTGAGGTCACAATGAAGACACGAGGATTCGTCATCGCCGCACTCTTGCTCGTTGGAGTATTGGTCCACGCCGATATCATCCGCTTCCGCAACGGCCAGGCAGTGGAAGGCACTCTGCTCAGCGCGAACAGTCAAGAGATCCGGATCAGGAACTCTCAGGGAAAGGTGCTCTCGATCCGGACCGCCGATGTCGAAGCCGTCTTCTTCTCGGCGCCGCCACCGCCACCGCCGCCGCCGAAGCCGGCAGCCACTGAGGCTCCTGCGCCTCCCCCCGCAAGACGGGCCACTCTTCCTGCAGGCATGGCCATCTCCGTTCGCCTCATCGACGGCGTGGACGTGGACAAGACTGCCGCCGGCGAGATGTTCCGCGCTAGCCTCGACGAACCCATCATGCTCAACGGCGAGGTCATCGTTCCCCGCGGGGCGCCTGCCATGCTCCAAGCGGCGAAAGTCGAGCAGTCGGGAAGGATGAAGGGCAGCGACAAGATCACTCTGAAACTGAATACCATTAGTGTCAGAAACCGCGACTACCAGGTGGTCGCCAGCTACGTGGAGCAGAAGGGAAAGGGAGAAGGCAAGAGGACCGCCAGGAAGGTCATCGGTGGCGCCGGCCTGGGAGCCATAATCGGCGGGATTGCTGGAGGAGGCAAAGGAGCGGCGATCGGCGTCGTTTCCGGCGCGGCATTGGGAACTGTGATCTCCGCGAGCGGGGAGGAGCACTTGAAGGTTCCTTCTGAAACGCAGCTCCAGTTCGAGCTACGCGCGGCGGTGAACGTGAGCTACTAACGGGCAGAAAAGACACAAGGTCAGCGCATCCTCCGGGATTCGTCGGCGTCGCACATGTCCGCTGCGAGAATCGAGAGATAAAGCTTGAATAGCCTGAGCCTGCGACGGAAACGCAGTGTCCAAAGGGCTCCAAGCAGCGTCGCTTGAGGCGCAATGGTGCCGATCTTGGCAGATCGCGGGGGGACGGACCGCCGAACGAATTTGCAAGACAGATCGGCGAGCCAGAGCCCTGTGAGGACGGCTTGCATTGTATTCCGATCTCCAAGTCTCGATCCGCTGGCGCCCCTCGGCTAAAGGGGCACCCAGACAAAGGCGGGCTTGGCGCCAAGACGCGGCGGGGCGTCTTCGCTACTAAACGCCCCACCATTAGTTGCCGTCAAAGGAGCAACGATGAAACGCTCGAAGGAAACGCAGAAGACAGGCGTCGCTATGCGAGGTAACCTAAGACTCTTGGCAGTGGCTGCCGTCCTCCTGTTAGCTGCGCCGCTGGTGGCACAAGAAACACCCATAGGCGTGTCCGGGACTCAGGTCGCCACGGAGGCAACGCCAGCGGCAGCAACAAATGCCGAGGAACTGAGAAAAGCGGCGCAGAACCCCATCGCCAGCCTTATCAGTGTTCCCATCCAGGAGAACGTTAACTTCGGCATCGAGCCGGGCGACCGCAACCAGAATGTTCTGAACATTCAGCCGGTGATTCCGATCAACATGTCGAAGGACTGGAACCTCATCGTCCGCTGGATTACGCCAATCGTCTACCAGCCCCTTCCCGTGCCGCAGGCACCCGCCCCCTTTGCGCAAGAGACCGGCGTCTATGGCCTCTCAGACATGAACCCTTCGTTTTTCTTTTCGCCGAAGAAGAAAGCGAAGGGCGTCTTGATTTGGGGCGTCGGGCCGACCGTCGTGCTGCCTACAGCAACCAATACGACTTTTCTCGGGCAGGGAAAACTCAGCATGGGGCCAACCGTGGTCGCGCTGGTGCAGCCCTCACATTGGACGCTTGGGTTTCTGGCCAACAACGTCTGGTCTGT
>Ga0335079_10005357_pt1 | contig 14688 bp, 14 predicted proteins | sample Lox_Sample_33_FD_206719 | JGI IMG/M metagenome (GOLD analysis project Ga0335079, IMG submission 206719) | Soil microbial communities from Loxahatchee National Wildlife Refuge, Florida, United States - Lox_Sample_3.3 | ecosystem: Environmental > Terrestrial > Soil > Wetlands | place: USA...
TCGGAAAGAATGTCACCGCCTTCGACGTCTCCCCCGGGGCGGACCGCGTCGCCTTCCTGGAGCACATCACCTCCGGCGGCTACTCCGTCGACCTCCGGCTCGCGCCCTTTGGGGCGGAGGGCGTTGGCACCGTGGCGCGGGGGGTCTTCGGCTTCGAGTTCTCGCCGGACGGGCGATGGCTCTACTACCGCGCCAACTGCGTGCGAAACGCCGAGGCCTGCGACCTCTTCCGGGTCCCGGCGAAGGGCCTCTCCGCCGGCGAGCCCGCCCTCCGGGTGGCCGAGGCCGTGAAGAGCTTCGAGTTCGACCGCGCCAGGCCGGACCGCCTCCTCGTGGGGTTCGCGCGCAAGGACCTCCCTGCCCTCGACCTCGCCCTCTTCGACGGCTCGGGACTCCTCGGCGTGGACGAGGCCGTCTCCCCCGGGAGCGCCCGGTTCCTCCCGCCCGACGGCAGCAGGCTCGCCTACGTGGTCGCTGCGCCGGAGAGGGCTGGGGTCTATCTGGCGCCGCTCCCCTGAACGGCCGCGTCCCGGAAACTGGCCGGCGCCGCGCCTTTTTGGTAGCACGATCCCGTGACCGTGGACGCGGGCGGGCTCCCCCCGGAGATCGGCTCCTTCGCGCGCTGGCTCCGCGTGGAGCGGCGGGCCTCCCCGCACACGCTCCGGGCCTACCTCGGGGACCTCGAGTCCTACGCCGCCCACCTCGCCGGGCACGGCCTCCCCATAGTCCCCTCCTCGCCGGCGGCGGTGCGGGGCTGGCTCGGGAGCGAGGCTGCGCGCTCTGGCCCCGTCTCCCTCGCGAGGAAGCTCTCCTCCGTTCGCTCCCTCTACCGCTTCCTCGTGAAGGAGGGGACGGCGGAGTCGAACCCGGCGAGGTCGGTGGCAGCGCCCCGCCGCCCCCGCCGCCTCCCGGAGGTCCTGCCGGAGGCGGAGGTCGCTCTCCTCGTCGAGGCCCCGGCCTCGAAGGACCCGCTCGCGCTCCGCGATAGGGCCTTCCTGGAGCTCCTCTACTCGAGCGGGCTCCGGGTCTCGGAGCTCGTCTCCCTCGACGTGGGCGGGGTCGACCTCGCCGAGGGCCTGGTGCGGGTCCTCGGCAAGGGAGGGAAGGAGCGGGTGGTGCCGGTGGGCGGGCCGGCGCGCGCGGCGCTCTCCCGCTGGCTCGAGGAGGGGCGCCCGGTGCTCCGCCGGGGGCCCGACCGGGGGAGGGCCGGGGCGGCCCTCTTCGTGAACTACCGCGGGGGCCGGCTCACGGCGCGGTCGGTGGGGCGCCGCATGGAGCGCTGGGTCCTCGCCGCGGGGTTGCCGCGCCACGTCCACCCCCACGTGCTCCGCCACTGCTTCGCCACCCACCTCCTCGGCAACGGGGCCGACCTCCGGGGGATCCAGGAGATGCTCGGCCACGCCTCCCTGTCCACGACCCAGCGCTACACCCACCTCGACTGGAAGCGCCTCGCCGAGGTCTACGACGAGGCGCACCCTCGCGCCCGGGAGTAGGTCCGCGCCCCTCGTTCACGCGCCGGAAGGCGAACGGCCCCGGGGAGGCGCGGGGCCGTCTTCCTTTTTCACCGGTCGGAGGGGTGCCGCTCTAGGAGGGCACAGCGGCGGCACCGAGCCTCGGTCTCGCGCGTATAGTCGAGCTCGAGAGGTACCGAGAACGCGTGGCCGCAGGCCAGGACGACCCGCTGACTGGTGCTGCCTGCCTCGACCCGAACAATGACACGCAGTGGACGAAGGTCGAGGGTGAGGGTGGTGTTCATCGCCTCGATTGTCTCACGACGCCGGCGACCGCACCTTCTTCTGTTCAAGGCGGGTCCTTCCAGGTGCGCTCGCCGCCCCTCCTCGCCTACTCGTCCACACGTCCCGGCGCGTCGTTGCGGACTAACTTCACAGAACCGAGAAGGGACGGCCGAGGTAGTCGACCCGGGGCGCTCTGCGTCCGGCGGGCCGCCGCTATTACCCCCCAAGCCGAGCGCCGCGTAGCTTCAAGCATTGCGCTCGTCCGGGTCACGGGGGCCCGGGTTGGGACGCCCATCCCGGAAGTCCGGCCCGGAACCGATAACACACAGTTCCTGGGGGGATGCTCGCTGGTTCGCCACCCCTTCGACCTCTGCGATCGGCATGGACCCAGGGCAGCAGGCGGCCATGAAGCTCGGCTCGGTGCCGGAGAAGAACACCCCGCTCTCATGGTGCCTCACGGTCCGTTCGCCCCTCCGGCGGTCGACCCCTGGCCGGCATCGGGTGGCTGGCCCACTCGTCTCCGCCCGAACCACGGTGAAGCTCGCCGACGCTCCGTTCGACGTTCGAATGGCCTTCAGGCTCCCACGTAGCCGCAGGGCCGACCCAGCTCTAGCGCTGCTGGTAGGCCAGCAGCCAAAGCGCGGCGGAATCCGGGACAGCGCGCGCGGAGCGCCGAGGCGTATGGCGATTGCCCGTCCCTTCGCCACGCGGTACATCAGCCCCATGATGCACGGGACGACGGTGCTCTGCGTCCGCCGCGACAGCCAGGTGGTCATGGCGAGCGACGGTCAGGTGACCTTCGACAAGACGGTCATGAAATCCGGCGCGCGAAAGGTGCGGCGCCTCGCCGAGGGCCAGGTGCTCGCGGGCTTCGCCGGGGCGACGGCGGACGCCTTCACGCTGTTCGAGCTGTTCGAAAAGAAGCTCAAGGACCACGCCCGTTCACTACCCCGGGCCGCGGTGGAGCTGGCGAAGGACTGGCGCACCGACCGCTTTCTGCGCCGGCTCGAGGCCCTCCTGCTCGTCGCCGATCGGGAGCACGTCCTCGTCATCTCCGGCTCCGGCGACGTCATCGAGCCCGACCCCACCGCGGGAGGCGCCGCCGCGGCCATCGGCTCGGGAGGACCCTACGCCCTCGCCGCCGCGCGGGCGCTGCTCGCGCACTCGGCGCTCCCCGCCCGCAGTGTGGCCGAGGAGGCGATGAAGCTCGCGGCCGAGATCTGCATCTACACGAACGACCACCTCACGCTCGAGGAACTCTCGTAGGGGCTACGTACGCCTCCGGCGAGAGGGGGACCCCCTCCGCGGTCTTCCTCCAGAAACTAGCTCGACCCCTCCCTCCAACTCCCGGCCCGGGGAGTGGCCGAGGAGGCGGTGAAGCTCGCCGCCGACCTGCATCTACGCGAACGACCACCTCGCCATCGAGGAGCCCTAGCCGCCGGCCGGCGGGGCCTGCCGGGGGGTCCCGGGAGGGGATCTCCCGGGCGGGCCGGCCCCGGGCGCCGCGGCCTCTCTCGCCGCCCTGCCCCGGGGCGCGCAGTCGAAACTCATCTCCGTCTCCCGGACAGGGATGTAGATGGAGAGAGAGGAGCCCTCGAAGTGCCCTCGGCCCACCGGGGCGAGCGGCGGCCCCCCGCCGTCCACGACCCGGAAATGGACGACCTCCCAGTCCCCCGGGCAGATGTGGGCCATCTTGGCCATGGCGTCGTCGAAGGCCCACCGGCCCGGGTAGTCCCTGCACCGGTAGTCCCGCTCCGGAGGGCATCCGAAGAGGGCGCCGCAGTCGAACGAGCGCGTCACCACCGGTTCGTCGGCGCAGGTCTTGTCGTGGAGCGCCCGGTCCCACGGACCGTCCTCCACGTGGAGGACCATCACCGCGCTCACCTTGGGTCTCACGTCGAGGAGCTCGGCCCACCCCAGCGGGCGAGGCCTCCCGTAGGAGCAGGCGCACAGAAGGAGCGCCCCCGTGGCGAGCTTTCTCATTCCGATCCCCCCATCGCTGCTGAGAGAAGATGGTACACCAGCCAGCGCCGGCCGCCGTGGCGCTCGGCTGTCGCGGCTCCGAGGGACAGAGGCGCGCCCGGCGTCGACCGCGGGGCCGGTCGAGGCGCCGGGCGGCCGGCGCCCCTCCGAGATACAAGTACCATCGCGAGGGGAAAGGTTCCGGTCGCCAAAGGAGCGGTCTTGCGTCCCAAGGACTTGACGCCAAAGGAGATTGTGGCGGAGCTCGACCGCCACATCGTCGGCCAGAAGGCGGCGAAGCGGGCCGTCGCCATCGCCCTGCGAAACCGCTGGCGGCGCCAGCGAGTGAGCCCAGAGCTCCGCGACGAGATCCTCCCGAAGAACATCATCCTCATCGGTCCCACAGGCGTGGGGAAGACCGAGATCGCTCGCCGGCTCGCCCGCCTCGCCGATGCGCCCTTCGTGAAGGTCGAGGCTTCCAAGTTCACGGAGGTCGGCTACGTGGGACGCGACGTGGACGCGATGATCCGCGACCTCGTCGAGGCGGCGGTGAAGCTCGTGAAGGAGGAGGAGGTGAAGAAGCTCTGGGCGCGGGCGCGGGCCTCCGCCGAGGACCGCATCCTCGCCGCCCTGGGGGGCGCGTCCGGCGATCGGGAGAAGGGCCGCGCCAGGCTCCAGGCGGGGACCCTCGACGACGAGGAGGTGGAGGTCGAGGTCTCGGAGCGGGCGGTTCCGCCGGTCCCGGTCATGGCCGGGCCCGGGATGGAGGAAATGGCGCAGGGCCTCCAGGAGATGTTCCAGCAGATGGGTCAGGGGCCGCTCGGCTCCCTCTTCGGCGGCGGGAAGAAGCGGCGCCGCAAGGTGAAGGTGAAGGACGCCCTCGATCTCCTCACCGACGAGGAGGCCTCCCGGATGGTGGACATGGACCGGGTGGTCCGGGAGGCGCTCGACCGCGCCGAGAACCACGGCATCGTCTTCATCGACGAGATCGACAAGATCGCCTCCCGGGAGTCGGCGGGCCCGGACGTCTCCCGGGGAGGGGTCCAGCGGGACCTCCTCCCCATCGTGGAGGGCTCGAACGTCACCACGAAGTACGGCATGGTGCGCACGGACCACGTGCTCTTCATCGCCGCCGGCGCCTTCCACGTCTCCAAGGTGAGCGACCTCATCCCGGAGATGCAGGGCCGCTTCCCCATCCGCGTGGAGCTCGAGCCGCTCACCCGCGCCGACCTGGCCCGCATCCTCCGGGAGCCCTCCTCCTCCCTCACCCGGCAGTACGCGGCGCTCCTCGCCACCGAGGGGGTGGAGGTCACCTTCCTCGACGAGGGGGTGGACGAGATCGCCCGCATCGCCGAGGAGGTGAACGAGAGGACGGAGAACATCGGGGCCCGGCGCCTCCACACGGTGATGGAGCGGCTGCTCGACGAGATCTCCTTCGACGCGGACCGGATGAGCGGGGCCCGCATCTCGGTGGACGCGCGATACGTCCGGGAGCGGCTCCAGGGGCTCGCGAGCGACGAGGACCTGTCCCGTTACATCCTGTGACGGATGGCCGCGCGCCTCCGGGCACGGGGCAGCCGCCGCCAGCCCGTGCTATAAGCGCCCCATGGATGCGAACGAGACCATCGCCAAGAGAGGCCAGGCGGTGCTCACCCCCAACTACCGCCAGGCGCCGGTCGCGCTCGTAAGGGGCGAGGGGAGTCGGGTCTGGGACGCAGACGGGAACGAGTACCTGGACCTGATCTGTGGCATCGCCGTGAACGCGCTCGGGCACTGCCACCCGGCGCTGGTGCGCGCCCTCCAAGAGCAGTCCACCAAGCTGTGGCACGTGTCGAACCTCTTCTACAACCCGCGGGCGGTGGAGCTCGCCGACGAGCTCACCCGGGGATCGCCCTTCGCCCGGCGCACCTTCTTCTGCAACAGCGGTGCGGAGGCGAACGAGGCGATGCTGAAGCTCGCCCGGAAGTACCACTCCGACCGCGGCCACCCGGAGCGCCACGAGATCGTCGCCTGCGTGAACTCGTTCCATGGCCGGACGCTCTTCGCTCTCACCGCCACCGGTCAGGAGAAGTACCACCACGGCTTCGAGCCGCTCGTCCCCGGCGTGCGTCACGTCCCCTTCGGGGACGCGGGTGCGCTCGAGGCGGCGGTGGGCCCGAAGACGGCCGCCTTCGTGGTGGAGCCCATCCAGGCGGAGGCCGGGGTCCTGCCCGCGCCCCCCGGCTACCTCGCCCAGGCGAAGGAGATCGTGCGCCGGGCCGGCGGCCTGTTCTGCCTGGACGAGGTGCAGACCGGGATGGGGCGCACTACCCGGCTGTGGGCCCACGAGTGGGAGGACGTGGTGCCGGACCTCATGAGCTCGGCGAAGGCGCTCGCGAACGGCTTCCCCATGGGGGCGCTCCTCGCCTCCGAGGAGGTCGGCGCTCACCTCACCCCGGGGAGCCACGCGAGCACCTTCGGCGGGTCGGCGCTCGCCTGCGCGGTGTCCCTCGCGACGCTGCGGGAGATCCGAGCCGTCCTCCCCCACGCCGGGCGGGTCTCAGCGCGCCTGGAGAAGGGGCTCTCGGGCCTCGGGGGACGCGTCGCCGGGGTCCGGGGGCGCGGCATGCTGCTCGGCATCCTGGTGCGGGGCGTGAAGGCCGGGGCCATCGTCGACGAGGCGCGGCGGAGGGGCGTGCTCGCGAACTCCATCGGCGACGACGTCGTCCGCATCGCCCCGGCGCTGAACCTCACCGAGGCCGAGGCGGACGAGGCCCTCGAACGGCTGGCGGCGGCCATCGCCGCAGCCCCGGCAGGGTAGGACCATGGCACGAAATCCCCCTGGGAAGCGCGACTACATGCGCGTGAGCGACCTCTCGCGCTCGGAGCTCCTGGCGCTGCTCGAGCGGGCCGCGGAGTGGAAGATCCTCGGCCCCAAGGGCCCGAAGCCACTCTCCGGCAAGACCCTGGGCCTCGTCTTCGAGAAGGCCTCCACAAGGACCCGGGTCTCCTTCGGGGTGGCCTGCTACCAGCTCGGCGCCTACGAGATGATGCTCTCGCCCCGCGACATGCAGCTCGGGCGAGGCGAGCCCATCAAGGACACGGCCCGGGTCCTGTCCCGCTACCTGGACGCCCTCGTGGTCCGCACCTACGGCCACGCCAAGCTCGAGGAGATGGCCCGCTACGCCTCGGTGCCGGTGGTGAACGCGCTCACCGACGCCTCCCACCCCTGCCAGCTGCTCGCCGACCTACTCACCGTGGCCGAGGCCTTCGGCCAGGACCGCCTGGCGAAGGGCGACCTCACGGTGGCCTGGGTGGGGGACGGGAACAACGTGGCGAACAGCTGGCTCGAGTCGGCGGCCGTCCTGGGCTTCAAGCTCCGTCTCGCCTGCCCGAAGGGCTACGACCCGGACCCGGAGCTCCTCCGACGGGCCGGGGACCACGCCGTGCTCTTGCGGGACCCGGCCGAGGCGGTGCGCGGCTGCCACGTCCTCAACACCGACGTGTGGACGAGCATGGGCCAGGAGGGCGAAGGCGACAGCCGGCTCACCGCCTTCCGCGGCTTCACGGTGGATCGGAAGCTCGTCTCCCTCGCCGACCCCCGGGCCATCGTGCTCCACTGCCTGCCGGCGCACCGCGGGGAGGAGATCGAGGAGGAGGTCCTCGAGGGGCCCCAATCCGCGGTGTTCGACGAGGCCGAGAACCGGCTCCACGCCCAGAAGGCGCTCCTCGAGCTTCTTTTGGCGTCGAGGTAGGAGACCCGGCTACGTTGACCCCGCAGAGGCGCGAAGGCTAGATTTCGACAAGGACGCGCGAGAGTTCGGGCGGGCCCGGGAAGGAGAGGTGTGCCGGTCGATCGCTTCCAGGGATTCGTGTTCAATGCCGCGGACTTGTCCGAGGACGTGGACCTCGACCCGGAGCGACGCAAGGAGATCCTCTTCGCGCAGGGCCACGTCGGCGACTTCACCCATTGGCAGGTGCTCGGGATCTCTTGGAACGCATCGGCGGAGGCGGCCCGGGAGGCGTACCGGGAGAAGGTGAAGGTCTTCCACCCCGACCGCTACCCGGGCCAGAGGCTCGGGAGCTACCGCGCCCGGCTCGAGCAGGTCTTTCGGCGGCTCACCGAGGCCCGGGACGTGCTCAGCAACGAGGCGGCGCGCGCGGCCTACGTGCGGCAGAGCGCCCCGCCGGACGAGTTCGCCCGCGCCGAGGCGCAGCGGCTCGACGACGAGGCGAGGGCGCGGGAGCGGCGGGCGCGGCTCGCCCGGACGAACCCGCTCGTGGCCCGCGTCAGCCGGGCGCACGAGATGGTGGAGCGGGCGAAGCGGCAGATGGCCGAGGGGCGCTTCGCCCAGGCCCTGAACGACCTCTCCACGGCGCTCGCCATCGACCCCACGTTCCCGGCGGCGAAGGCACTCGCACAGGAGGCGCGAAAGCGCGCCAATGTCGAGAAGGCGAAGGACTGCTGGGACAAGGCCCACTCCGCCGAGGCCGTGAACAACCTGGAGCTGGCCCTCGAGATGGCGGCGGCAGCCGCCGAAGGCGACCCGAGCAACCCGCGCTACCCGGTGTTCGCGGCGCGGCTTGCGCTCCGGCGGGGCGCCCGGGACGAGGCGCGCGCCCACGCCGAGGCGGCGCTCCGGGCCGCGCCGGCCCACGGGCCGGCCCACGAGGTGCTCGGGGAAGTGCTCGTCGAGCAGGGGGACCGGGCCGGGGCGAAGCGGGAGTTCGAGCGGGCGCTCGAGCTCGACCCGACGCTCGAGGGCGCCCGCGACCGGCTGAAGCGCCTGCGGTGGAGCTTCCTCGGATGAGCGAGACCGAACCCTTCGTCGGCATCGACCTCGGCACCACGAACTCGGTGGTGGGGACCGTCATCGACGGGGTGCCGCGGGTCATCGCCAACCGCATCGGGCAGATCCTCACCCCCTCGGTGGTCGCGGTCTCGAAGAACGGGAAGAGGCTCGTCGGCAACATCGCCAAGCGCCAGGCCATCACCAACGCGGAGAACTCGGTCTTCGCAGCGAAGCGGCTCATCGGGCGCCGCTGGGGATCGAAGGAGATCGAGGACGCCCGCCGTATCCTGCCCTACCAGCTCGTCCCCGGGCCGGAGGGGCACGACGTCCGGGTGGTCCTCGGGGGACGGACCTTCGCCATCCCCGAGGTGAGCGCCATGGTGCTCGCCGAGCTCAAGGCCGACGCCGAGGCCTTCTTCGGGCGGCGGGTGGCGAAGGCGGTGGTCACCGTCCCGGCCTACTTCAACGACGGGCAGCGCCAGGCCACCAAGGACGCCGGGCGCATCGCCGGCCTCGACGTGCTCCGCATCATCAACGAGCCCACCTCGGCGGCGCTCGCCTACGGGTTCGGGAAGCAGATGGAGAAGAAGGTCGTGGTCTTCGACCTCGGCGGCGGGACCTTCGACGTCTCCGTCCTCGACATCGGCAAGAGCGTCTACGACGTGGTGGCGGTGGGAGGGGACACCTACCTTGGGGGCGAGGACTTCGATCGCCGCATCATGGACTGGCTCACCTTCAGCTTCGCCAAGGAGAACCAGGGGATCGACCTTCGCCAGGACACCATGGCGCTGCAGCGCCTCCGGGACGCCGCGGAGAAGGCGAAGATCGAGCTCTCCGCCGCCCAGAACGCCGCCATCCACCTCCCGTTCTTGGCGGCGGCCGGGGAGGGCAAGGCCGCCCTCCACCTCGCGAAGCAGCTCGCCCGCGAGAAGCTCGAGGAGCTCACCAAGGACCTCGTGGACCGCTGCATCCAGGTGACGGAGCGGACGCTCCGCGACGCCGGCATCCGCCCCGCCCAGGTCGGGGAGGTGCTCCTCGTCGGCGGGATGACGCGCGTCCCGAGGATCCAGCAGGCCGTGAAGCAGTTCTTCGGGCGCGAGCCGAGCCGGGGCGTGCACCCGGAGGAGGTGGTGGCGCTAGGGGCGGCCATCCAGGCCCACGCGCTCCTCTACCCGCAGAAGGACCGGGAGGTCCTGCTCCTCGACGTCACCCCGCAGAACCTCGGTATCATGGTGGTGGGCGGGTACTTCGCCACCATCATCCCCAAGAACACCACCGTCCCCACCAGCCAGACCCACACCTTCACCACCGTGCAGGACCAGCAGACCTCGGTGCGCATCGCCGTCCTCCAGGGAGGGAGCGAGAAGGCCATCGAGAACGAGCTCCTCGGGGAGTTCATCCTGGACGGGATCCGCGCCGCGAGGCGCGGTGAGGTGGAGATCGAGGTCGCCTTCGACATCAGCGCCGACGGCATCGTGGCGGTGGCGGCGCGCGACGTGGACACCGGGCAGCGCCAGTCCATCACCGTCACCGCCACCTCGGGCCTCACCGAGAACGAGCTGCGCCGCATCCTGGACGAGAACCTGGACGAGCTCCTCGAGCGCAAGCAGTCGGGCGAGCTCGAGCGCCTGCGCGAGCGCGCCCAGGCGATGATCGAGGAGATCGAGGGGCTCACGCCCCAGGTCCGGGACGCCCTCGACCGCAGCCACTACGGCAAGGACGCGCTCCAGAAGGCGGAGGGCGTGGTGTCCCGAGCTCGCGCCGCCATCGCCTCCCAGGACCTCCAGCAGATGGCGGCGAGCGAGGAGCAGCTCGACCGGACGGTCCAGCTCTTCAAGGGCCTGGCCGGCGGCGCTCCGGTCCCGGGCGGGGAGGCGTGACCGGCGTGACCACCGTCGCCGAGCTCCTCGATCAGGGCGTGAAGGCCTACACCCGCGGCCAGGCCGAGGAGGCCGAGCGCTGCTGGAGGGAGTGCCTCGAGCTCGAGCCGGAGAACGAGCGGGCCCGCGCCTACCTGCGCCAGCTGCGGGGAGACTCGGCTCCACGCCCCGAGGTGCGCGCGGCCTCGGCGGGCTCCTTCGCGGCGAAGCCAGCGCGGTCCGCCCCGCCGGCCTCCCGGCCGGCCGAGAAGGGTCGGGCGCCCGCTCCGCCGAGGGCGGAGCCGAAGCCGGTGGCCCCGGCGGCGGTGCGGGGTCCGGGCCCGCAGGCTGCGGGGGCGCAGGGACCCGGGTACGCGAAGTCCCCGTGGGACGACGGGCCGGCGCTCGCCGCCACCATCGTCCTCGACCCCGGCCCCGGCAGCGGACTCGAGCTCGACATCGTCGCCGAGAAGTCCGACCTGAAGCCGCTCGTCCCGGAGCGGCGCCCCGGGCCGGCCGCCGCGAAGAGCGACGTGGACGTGTGGATGGAGGGGGCACGCGAGCTCTTCGCGCTCGGGGACTTCTCCGGCTCCCTGGAGATGATCGAGAAGATCCTCCGGGTGGACCCGGACCACGCCGAGGCGAGGGCCTACCTCCGGCAGAACGAGGCCACCCTCATCGCCATGTACGAGTCGAAGCTCGGGCCGCTCGCGAGCGTCCCAAGGCTCGCCATCAGCGGAGAAGAGGTGATGTGGCTGAACCTCGACCACCGCGCCGGGTTCCTCCTCGCGCAGGTCGACGGGATCGTGAGCTACGAGGAGCTCTTCTCCCTCTCCGGCCTGCCGCGTCTCGACACCGCCCGCATCCTCGCCACCCTCCTCGCCGAGGGTGTGATTCGCTAGTCGGGACCGGCGGCTCGCGGCGAAGGGCGAGCAGCGCTAGGCCTTCGCGGGGCCCGCCTCGGACCGAGGCGGGGCCTCGTTCCGCACCACCGCCGACCAGCGGCCCACGAGCACGAGCTCGCCCGCCGCGTTCCGGGTCTCGGACTGGACCGTGAGGAAGTCGAGGAGGCCCTTCGAGCGGACCTCCACCACCTCCCCGGTGGTGGTGAGCACGTCGCCGGGCCGGACAACGGAGTGGTACTCGAACTCCTGCTCCGCATGGAGCAGGCGCACGAGGTCGAGGCCGATCTCCGGATCGGCGCAGGCAAGGGCGAAGGGGTGCATGGCGAAGGTCACGCCGAAGGTGGGTGGAGCCACGAGCGATCCGTACCGGGACTTCGCCGCCTCCTGCTCGTCCACCGTGAGGGGGTGGGGCTCGCCCGTCGCCGTCCCGAAGTGCCCGGGGACCCCGCCCGCCACCGCGGTCGCGAAGTCTCGGATGCGCTCGGCGCACACCGTGGTTCGGAAGGGGCCGTAGCGGCGGCCGACGTGGCGGGGGTCGATGGCCATCCCTTCACTCCTCGAACGAGGCCTCGGCGGTCGCTCCTCGGAGGACCTCCTCGCCCCGCTGGTTCACGGCCTCGACCTCGACGCGCACCCCCGCTCCCTCGACCGCCACGCAGCGGCCCCGGAAGGTGACGGTGTCTCCCACGATGACCGGGCGCGAGAAGCGGGCCCGGAGCCGGCTGAGCCGGCCCGGGTCCCCGAAGTAGGCGGTGCAGGCGTCGGCCAGCCACCCCATCGTGCACATGCCGTGGAGGATGGCGTCCGGGAAGCCGGCCCGGCGGGCCACCTCGCGGTCCACGTGGATGGGGTTGAAGTCCCCGGAGACGGCGGCGTAGTAGAGCGGCCGGTAGCGGTCGGCGGAGCGGACGAGCTCGAAGGCGTCCCCGACCCGGAAGTCCTCGAGCCTCTTCACGGGGCCTCGGCGGAGCCCACTTGGGGGGCGGGGGCGTCGAGCGGATCCTCCACCTGGGCCTCCGAGTCGGCCTGGCGGCGCTTCTCGAGCTCCCGCCGGACGAAGGTCATGAGCCGGTCCAGGTAGGCGGTGATGGGCGGGCAGCGCACCCCGGTGCCCTGGAGGAGCCGGAGCAGGTTCATCGGGTTGTAGAAGGCGAGGTGGTTCACCGACTCGATGGCAGCGCGCTGCTGCCGAGAGAAGCGCTCGAGGAGCGGAAGCCCGAGGACCGCCTCCACCATGCGGTGGGGCAGGGAGACAGGGGGGAGGCGCTTGTTCGCCCGGGCGGCGATCATCTCGTAGACGCGCCGAGCCGAGAAGGGGGCGGGGTCGACGACGTGGATGGTCTTCCCCACCGCCTCGGGGTTCCGGCCGATGGCGAGCGCCGCCGACACCACGTAGTCCACCGGCACCACGTTCAGCGGGGCCACGCCATCCCCGGGGAGCGGGAGGGGCACGTTGAGCGGGGAGGTGACGAGGAGGATGGCGAGGTAGTAGGGCCCATCGAATCGGTCGATCTCCCCGGTGCGCGAGTCCCCCACCACGATGCTCGGGCGGAAGACGGTGGCAGGCACGTCTGCCATGGCCCGGCGCACCAGACCCTCGGCGCGCGCCTTGCTCTCCTCGTAGGGGTTGTGGAACCGCTGCCCCATCTCCAGCTCTTCCTCCAGGATCACGCCCTGGCGGTTCCCGGAGACGAAGGCGGTAGAGAAATGGTTCAGACGGCGGAGCCGGCGGGAGGCCCGCGCCAGCTCGAGCACGTTCCGGGTTCCCTCCACGTTCACGCGCCGGATGGCCTGGGCCTCGGCGTCGAGGTGACTGCGGGCGGCGAGGTGCCAGATCTCGGTGGACTCTCGGACGAGCGCGCTGAACTCCGCCCCGGAGAGCCCGAGGTGCATGCGCACCACGTCGCCCTCCCAGACCTCGGCGTTCTCGGCCCCGAGCGACTCGAGCTCCTGGCGGGCCGCCGCCGCGACGCTCGCCTCGACGAGGAGAACGAGCCGCTCCCGACGCTCCGCGGAGAGGATGGCGCGCACCAGGCGGCGGCCGATGAACCCCGGGTATCCGGTGACGACGATCGTTCCTGGGCGGTCGGGCACGGACCCGTTAGTAGCGCGCCGGCGGCGCGTTGGGAAGCCTCCGGGAGAGACCCGAGCGGAGGGCCTCGAGCACCGCGGCCGCCTTGGCCCGCAGGGCGGGGAGGTCGCCCTCGTTCGTCACCAGGACGTCGGCGCGACGGGCCTTCTCCTCGATGGAGAGCTGGGCCGCGATGCGGGCGTCGGCCTCGGCGGCCGAGATCCCGTCCCGCTCGAGGAGGCGCCGCCGCTGGAGCTCGGGAGGGGCGTAGACCACGACCACGCAGTCCACCTCCCGGTCGATCCCGTTCTCGAAGAGGAGGGGGACGTCGTAGAAGGCGAGGACCTCCCCGGCGGCCGCGAGCCGGGACGTCTCCGCGGCCGCCGCCCGGCGCACCGCCGGGTGGACGATGCCCTCGAGTCGGGCGCGGGCCGCCCCGTCGCCGAAGGCCACCTGCGCCATGCGCTTGCGGTCGAGCTCCCCGTCCGCCCCGACCACCCCCTCGCCGAAGGCCGCGCGGATGGCCCCGAGCGCGGGGCTGCCTCCCCGGACGGCCTCGCGGGCGAGCGCGTCCGCGTCGATCACCTTCGCCCCGAGGTCGCGGAGCGCAGCGGCGAAGGTGCTCTTGCCGCTGGCGATGCCCCCGGTGAGCCCGACGAGCCGCATGGAGCGCCGCTACTCGGCGGGCGCCGACGGGGGCGGCCTCTGCCCGGCCGCCTTGGCGGCGGGGTCGGGCCGGCCGCGCGGCGGCGCCGCCGGGGGCGAGGCCCCGCCGTGCTCCGGGGACTTGAAGGTGATGGCCTCGACCTGGCCCTCCTTCCCGAAGAACACCATCACCCCGATCGGGCGGTAGATCCACACCGGGCGGAAGTCGTCGGTGAAGGTCTTCTGCGGGTCCTTGCCGTAGGTGCCCGCCACCGAGTCCTTGTCGAGCTGGGCGGCCGGGAAGACGTTGATCTCCAAGACCACGCCGTCGTCCCCGATGAGGAACTGGGCCTGGCGGGTGCCGGCGATGGCCTGGTCACCCTTGTAGACGAGCGCCGTCTTCCCCCCGAGCTTCCCCTTCGTGGAGGGCTCGCCGAAGCGGGCCGAGACGTCCGACTGTGTGGTGACGCCGGGGGTGATGCCCTGCCAGGCCCGGGCCAGGGCCGGTGCCGGAAGGACCAGCGCGGCAGCGAGGAGGCCGTTTGCCAGGTGACGCGAGGTCATGGGCCATTATACCTTTGCGGCCCCCATGCGCCCCCTCGGTCTTCTCGGCCTGCTCGTGCCCGCGGCCGCCCTCGCCCAGGGGCTCGTGGGACCCGAGACCTGCAAGGCCTGCCACGCGCTCGCGTCCGAGGCGTGGCGGGACACGGCGCACGCGCGGGCCTCCGAGGCCGTGCC
>Ga0335079_10005358_pt1 | contig 14687 bp, 23 predicted proteins | sample Lox_Sample_33_FD_206719 | JGI IMG/M metagenome (GOLD analysis project Ga0335079, IMG submission 206719) | Soil microbial communities from Loxahatchee National Wildlife Refuge, Florida, United States - Lox_Sample_3.3 | ecosystem: Environmental > Terrestrial > Soil > Wetlands | place: USA...
TGCCCTTCGCGTCCAGCACTTCGGGTCCGTTAGGCAGCGGGTACGCGTTGAGGTAGGGCTGCAGTGCCGGAAGCGCAAACTGCCGCGAATACGGATCGAGATTGCTGGTATCCGGCACGAGCGCGAGAGCCGTCTGCGGTAGTTGTAGCCGCAGTCCTTCGTAGGAAAAAAAGAAAAAGGTCCTATTCTTGATGATCGGGCCGCCGAAAGTTCCACCGAAATCATTCTGGCGCTCCTTCGCACGCGGTAAGCCGGCCGTGTCCGCGAACCAGTCATTGGCGTCCAGCGCGTCATTTCGGAAATAGTCGAAGGCCGAACCGTGGAATTGGTTCGTGCCCGAGCGCGTGACGATCGAAATCTGTCCGCCGGGAGTGCGTCCGAACTCCGGAGCATAGGTGGACGTCTGAATGCGAAACTCTTGGAGCGCATCCACCGAAACCAAGCTGTTCGTGCCGCCGAACACATTAGTCGCGCCCAGTGCACCTGCCAATCCTTCCCCCACATATCCGGCTGCGCTCATGCCGATGTTTGCGCTCACACCGTCCACCGTCCAGTAGTTAGCATCGGCTCGTTGTCCATTGACGCTGAACTGGCCGGTTTCAGCTCCGTTGTTAGCCGTTAAGACGACTCCTGGTGTGAGTTGGATCAAGGATTGGAAACTTCGCCCGTTCAACGGAAGGTTCTCGGCGAACTGACGGTCCACCACGGTGCTGACGCTGGCGTCCTGCGTGTTGACTAATGGGGCGCTACCTTCCACTGTGACCGTCTCGGAGACCGAGCCGATTTCGAGCGCGAAGTTCTGCTCCAGTCTCTCCTGAACGGAAAGGAGCAGTTCTCTGGTCTCGATTTCCTTGAATCCCCGGCTGCGCACGGTCAAACTGTAGTGGCCAGGTGGCAATGCGGTGAAAGCATAGATCCCCACAGCATTGGTAGTCGATACCGTCGCAGCTCCGGTTTCCAAGCGCGTCGCCTTGACTTCTGCACCCGGAACCGCCACACCCTGAGGATCTCGAATCGTTCCGCTAATTGACGCAGTTTCTGTCTGTGCTGACAACGGCGCCGCAAAACAGAAAAGTAAGAAAATGCTGGCAAAATTTCGATGTCGCAACATGAATCGCCGAAACCGTGAGTATAAAGAGCTTTTGCCGCGAAACCAGTGCGGCAAATTGTCGCACCTTTCCGAGGCGGCTACGACCGACGATGCAATGAACGACGCTATAAAGGCGGAAATCAATCAAGTTGGCATCGATTGTTTGCCCGGACGGTAGAGTTGACAGCGCCGGAGGCGCGTTCCTTTTGGAGGTGGGGACCTTAGGTTAAGGAAAGCGGCTCGCCAACCCCGGTGCGTACCCAGGACGGGTTCTCGGCGCCGGGATAAAGATTACCAATCAAGAACGTACTAAACAATGCGGCAAATTGTCGCTCCTGAAACCAGTGAGGCGTGTGTAAGGCGAGGCTGAACACCGCGACAATTTGTCGCATGGATTGTTCCCGATGCGTCGCCTAGAATGAAGCTGCAACTCAGTTGCATATGCGGGCGACCTCAGGAAAGAGCAGAATCTCAGTCTGGACGCTAACAACTTGTTTTTTGGTGCCGGCCCTGGCGGTGTTCCTCTACCGTCTCAATCGACCTGAAACTCGCGAATTTGCCACTCCACGCGGGCTTGATCCGCTCTCTTTTCCAGCGGACAATCCGTACTCACCTGCGAAGGTCGAGCTGGGGAGGGCTCTTTTTTACGACCCGCGCCTCTCTTCGGATCGCACTGTCTCCTGCGCGACTTGTCACAATCCGCGGGCCGCATTCTCAGTGGCCACTCCTTTCGGAGTTGGAGTCCGGGGCCAGATGGGCCGCAGAAAGCCACCAACAATTATCAACGCCGCCTACAGTCCGGCCTTCTTCTGGGACTCCCGTGCGTCCACGTTGGAGGAGCAGGTTGTAGGCCCTCTAATGAACCCAACTGAAATGGGGAACACTCCTGCCCACTTGGTTTCAGCACTTCACGCCATCAAAGGTTATCGCGCGAGATTCCACGAGGTTTTCGGAGGCGAAGAGGTCACAGTTGACCATGTGGTGAAAGCCATTGCCTGTTTCGAACGAACGGTCCTCTCTGGAAACGCGCCGTATGATCGCTGGCTCGCGGGTGACAAATCGGCTTTGAGCCCTCCGCAGATTCGCGGCGCGGTGGTGTTCCGCCAGGCCAAGTGTAATGCCTGCCATGAAGGGACGACATTCACAAACGGAATGATGGCAAATCTTGGTGTCGGTACGGATAAGTCCAAGCCCGACGTCGGCAGCTTTGCCATAACGCACGAAGAAAGAGATTGGGGACGGTTCAAGACCCCAGGATTGCGCGACGTGGCCATTCGGTCGCCGTACATGCATGACGGCAGCTTGTGCACGCTAGATGAGGTAGTCGACTTTTACGACCGTGGTGGGATTCCAAATCGCAACCTCGACAATCGCATCCGCCCGCTACACCTATCGGCCGGACAAAAGGCGGACTTGGTGGCATTTCTTCACTCGCTCAGCGGCGAGGGCTGGCAGCAAGCGACGGCACCGGCAACACTTCCACAATGAAAACCCTGGCGGATCTTCGGCGAGGCGAGTCAGCGACCATAGTACGTCTGCTCTTGACGGCGGAAGTCACGGGCCGCTTGATGGAGGCGGGTTTTGTTCCCGAGGCGTGCGTGACGTTAATACATCGTGGGTCGGGCGGTGGTCCGCGCGTGTACCTTCTTGACGGCGCGGAAGTCGCGATCCGGCGGGAGCTTGCGGCCGGCATCCAAGTCGAACAACATCCATGACCGCGCCGGCTCTTACACAGGTCACGGCTGCGCCCAAGCTGGTCGCCATCGTCGGCCCGCCGAATTGCGGTAAGTCTACGTTGTTCAACCGGCTTACGGGCTTGCGACAAAAGGTCGGGAACTATCCGGGCGTAACCGTGGAACAACGAACCGGCCGGATGCAGTGTCGCGGAGCGCGGGTCGAGTTTGTCGACTTGCCCGGAATATCGAGCTTGACGGCGCGTTCGGATGACGAGCGGGTCACGCTGAATATTCTGCATGGACGAATGCCCGGGTTGCGGCGTCCGGACGCGGTCTTACTTGTGCTGGATTCGACCGTCGTTGATCGCCACCTTTGGATAGCGGCCTTGGTGTTGAAGCTCGGCGTGCCGACACTGTTGGCCTTGAATATGTCCGATGAGTTGCACCAGAGGGGTGGCTCACTCGATGAAGGGGCGCTATCTGAGCAACTGGGAGTATCTGTTCAGCTAATCAGCGCAAAATTCGGCCATGGTCTGGAAGCGCTCTACGAGTTTTTAGCCAATCTGCCGAACCAGGCACCCCGACTTCAACTGCCCATTCTGCAAAACACTCCCGATTGCAGGCGCTGGGCAACGCGAGCTGCGGATCGGGCGGGTTATCGCCGGCCAGCCAGATCCGTCTGGACGACCCGCCTCGACGTCCTCGCCCTCCACCCATGCGGTGGCCCGGTGCTGTTTGTCGTGTTAATGATCGCGGTGTTTCAAAGTATCTCGGCCCTCGCACGCCCACTCCAAGAGCTGTGCGAACGTGCCGTTCAACTCTCGGCGGCTCTGGTCAGTGCGGCATTGCCTCCAACAATGCTCCGCTCGGTACTGACGGAAGGCGTTTGGCCAGGAGTAGGAACTGTTCTGAGTTTCCTGCCCCAAATCCTGATCTTGTTCCTATGGATCGGGATTCTGGAAGATTCGGGCTATCTGACTCGCGCGGCTGTCGTCGCAGATCGGGCGATGGCGAAATTCGGGCTGCAAGGCAAGTCCTTCATCCCTCTCCTCTCCGGTTACGCATGCGCGATCCCGGCGATCATGGCGACACGCACGATTGAGAACAAGCGCGACCGCCTGGCCACCATCCTGATCGTCCCGTTCATGACCTGTTCGGCGCGCCTTCCGGTCTACACAATGATTGTCTCGGCTTTCGTTCCAGAGCGTCCGCTCCTCGGACCCCTAGTCGGTTCGCGCGCCGCTGCAATGATTGGACTGTACGCGGCCGGCTTTGTCGGAGGAATGGGAACCGCCTGGTTGCTCAGATCGACGGTGCTCAGAGGCGTGCCGTCTTGTTTCTTGATGGAAATGCCGCCCTATCGCTGGCCTTCGTTCCGCTTTCTTGCGCTTCAGCTCCTCGACCGCGCAAAAGTCTTTATCTACCGGGCGGGAACCACAATTCTGGCCGTGTCCCTCGGTTTGTGGCTGCTCACGCATTTGCCCTTGCGCGGGGGACACTTCTCCCGGATCGAAGAGAGTTTTGCGGGCGAGTTCGGCGCAGGTCTAGCGCCAGTACTGAAGCCGCTCGGCTTGAACTGGAAGGTCGGCGTCGGTCTGGTCACATCGCTGATTGCTCGCGAAGTCATCGTCGGAACGCTGGGTACGCTTTACGGCATCGAGCGCCCAGCGCAATCCGGCGATCTCGCAACAGCTCTCCAGAGTGATCTAACAGCGGGAGGCGCAGCTGCCCTCGTCGTTTTCTTCGCGTTTGCCCTGCAGTGTGTTTCCACGCTCGTCGTCGTGAGGCGTGAGACTGGAAGCTGGAAATGGCCAGCTCTGCAGTTCATCTACATGGCGGCGTTCGCCTACATTGCCGCCTGGCTGACAAACCATCTGGTCACCGCCGTTTTTGGATAACACATGAAAGGCTCGAACCTACTCTTGCTATTGATTCCCGCGATGCTGGTAGCGCTGCCCGATGACGGACTGGGAAATGTCGATAAGCAGCGCTACCAGCGTTTGTGCCAAAGGCTCATGGCTCCGTGCTGTTGGAGCCAAACTCTGGAGTTTCACGCTTCTTCAGAGGCCGACCAGGCCCGTACGGCACTCGCCGACCTTCTCCGTGCGGGGAAATCTGACCGCGAGATCCTCGACACCTTCATCGGGCGGTACGGCGAGCGAATCCTCTCAGAGCCCGAGGGAACGAAGTGGATTGTACTAACGGCAGTTCCGATTCTCATGCTGTTGTTCGGTAGCATCTTCGTCAGCCGATTTGTGCTTCGCCACGGTCGTCGGCAGCCGGTGGCCCTTGCTGAAAATGAGATCCAGCTAGCTCCCGATTGGGAGTGGGAGTAAGCGCCTGATTGGCTCTGTGGGACCTCCGCTTCTTCGTTGCGCTCCGCACAATCCGGAAAGTCCTAAAATGCGTCGCCGATGCCTTGGAAGCCCGCTTCTTGCTTCATTTGCCGGGCGTGTGTTATGCTGCCGGGCCAAGGAAGTCGTGATTTCACGGGACCGAGCTGCGAGGCTGAACAAAGTCATAGGCGCTGGCCTTGCTTTGTTGATCTCGTTGTCCACGGCCTCTTCAGAGGCATTCCAATTACTAGCCGGTTCGAGTGCGAGCAAATGCTGCCGAACGAAGAGCAAGTGCTGCTGCCACAAAAAGCAGGCAGCAGGCGAAAACTCATCGGTGTCATTCTCTGCCAGGTCCTGTGCGCCGAACTGCGGGCAGAACGACCTCGCAGCAATTTCCGCAAAGCCTTCCTTAGCCACTCAGGCAAAAGCCTACGAGTTAACGAAAAGGTCATTCAGCGATACGGTTTATACCGGCTCTCCCTCAATCGGCTTGCCTTCTCACGGGTGCGAGCTCTGGCAGCGTCCTCCTCCGCCAGAGTCTGTTGCCTAACCAAATCAACATAGCCGTCGCGAGCTGTGTTTGATCGCCCACAGCTACGCGTAATCGGCCGCGCCAAAGGCTCGCAGTTCTTGTAATTCGAATTTACGAACACTGAGTAGGTGACTCCCAATTTGTTGGAAAGGATGAAACATGAAGAGAACACTATATACGCTCGTGGTTGCAACACTTTGCTTTACTGCGATTGGTCTCGCGGAAGACGACCTTGAGACCTGGATGAAGGCAGCCGGCGCGGGCACGGGAGCGATCAAGAAATCGCTTGACGCCAAGAACAACGGTGACGCTGCACAAGCGGCGCTCAAGTTAGAAGGCGTCTTCGAAAAGGTGGAGAAGTTTTGCACGGGTAAATCTGAGGATGCGGCCAAATTCGCGGCATCCGCGAAAAGTGCAGCAAAGGAGATCGCCGCGGCCGCGCAAGCCGGAAATTCAGATGCGGCGAGCGCGGCGTTTGGAAAGCTCGGCCCGTCCTGTAAGGGTTGTCACGAGGCTCACCGGGAAAAAGTTGATGGAGGATTCCGGTTTAAGCCATGACCAGGCGAAAACTCTTTGAAGTCGCCGCGGCTGGAGTGGGGGCCGCATTCTGGGCTCCCGCCGCACCGGGACCATTTACGCTTCCCACGTTGCCTTATGCGTATGACGCTCTCGAACCGTATATCGACGCGCAAACGATGCAGATCCATCACGACAAACATCATCAGGCATACGTCGATAATTTGAACAAGGCTGTGTCTGGGGATCCCGCGCTGGCACCCCTGACCGTGGAACAGCTATTGCAGCGCATCGACTCGTTGCCCGCCGCGGTGCGGACAGCGGTTCGGAACCAAGGTGGCGGTCACGCGAATCACTCAATATTCTGGGAGACCTTGGCCCCAAGCGGCAAGAGCGGCAAACCGGGCGCCAAGTTATCGGCGGCGCTCGAACGCACATTCAGTAGCTTCCCCGGATTCCAAGACAAATTGAAGGGGACTGCGGCAGCGGTATTCGGCAGCGGCTGGGCTTGGCTGGCGGTGAAGCCCGGCGGCGAACTCACACTCGACTCGCTCCCGAACCAGGATAGCCCCCTACTGGCCGGCAATCGCCCCTTGCTCGGTATCGACGTTTGGGAACACGCATATTACCTCAAATACCAGAACCGTCGCGCCGAATACCTGACCGCCATTTTGCAGGTAATCAATTGGGATTACGTCTCGCAACGGTATGAGGAGCTGACACGCTAACGCCCTTCTTTCGACGAGGGACGTGGAGGAGTCGATTTTGATCTGGCCGTTACTAGTGTGCCTGATGTTTGGGCCGAGCACAGCAAAGAGGCAGCCGCCGCCAACACCACAGCTGAATGCGCCGTCAGACGCACAAATGGAAATAGCTGGGTGGAAACTCAGGAAAGGAGCGCCCAAAAAGGAGGTTTTCAGTAGCATACCCGACGTGTTCAAGCTCACGCGCATGGGTGACGACGATACCTGGCTCGTGCGGGAATCGGCGCATGAAGACCACTTGCTGGCGACGATCCAGTTTAAGGGCGAGTGTCTCAGCTCCGTTACGCGCTTATGGGCCATCACAGACGACGACAGTTCGGTAGATCTTTCGACGCATCTTTTGGACGTGATTGAACGGCTCTGCAAGGAGCATGGAGAACAAGCGCGGGTGGTGATTCGCCACATCGACCGAGATGGTGTAACAGCTCGGCAGATTCAGCTTATCTTCGGCCCGAGGCGCCTTTCGTTCTATGTACTCGACAAAGTTTCCGACGATGGTTCTCACCATCAGGAGGTCCACTTGGAAGAGGGTGTGGAGTGAGGCACACGAAGATCACGGCTCCGGTCATCGCCCTAGCCGCCCTCATGGTCACGCTCTTCTCATGCCGGACCGCGCCCTCGGCTCCCGTTCGCGAATACCAGCTTGTGGGTGAGGTTCTCCGGCTCGACATGGTGCATCGGGTAGCGACGATTAAACACCAGGCAATTAAAGGCTGGATGGAAGCGATGACCATGGAATATCCGGTTCGGGAAAAGGCTGAGTTCGCTAAATTGCACGTCGGCGACCGGATCACCGCCACGGTTTTCGTGCAGGATTTGGATTACTGGGTGGGCCGCATTCACAGGGAGAGCGGAAAGTGAAGCGATGGCTGCTCTGGCTTGCAGCCGCGCTTCTGCTGATTGTGATCGGCGGACTCGTGGTGATGCGACACGGCTTCACTGCAAGAGTCCCTCCTCCAGCGTTCGAGGTGGCCTTGGCACGGACCGTGCGGCATTATGCGGTTCCAAGTGCGGCTCGCGGCCAAGCCAATCCGTTCCACGAAACACCCGAATTGATGACCGACGCGCGCCACCACTTCGCCGATCATTGCGCCAATTGCCATGCGAACGACGGCAGCGGGAATACTCAAATGGGGCAAAACCTCTTTCCAAAAGCGCCTGACATGCGCCTCCGTGCGACGCAGGACCTAACCGACGGGGAACTCTACTACATCATCCACAACGGAGTTCCTCTCACAGGCATGCCCGCCTGGGGCCCGGATGGACGCGATCTGGACAGTTGGAAGCTCGTGCTGTTCGTCCGCCATCTTCCCGTGATGACGCCGCAAGACCTGGCCGACATGGAGAAATACAATCCAAGAACAGAAGCGGAACGGATCGAGGAGAAGGAAGAGGAGGATTTCTTGAGCGGTAAGCCGCTCAGTCCCCAAAGAGCACAAAAATAGTGAGGAGCGATATGAAATCGGCATTGCTGGTATTTGCAGTATTGATCTGGTGCTCCGTGGCATGGAGCCATGGTGACGAGCAACATGTCCTCGGTACGATCACCAAAATCGAGGCCGGCGCGATCACCGTTTCGACCACAACTGGAGCCACAACGGTGGTAAATATCGCCGCAACAACCAAATTCGTAAGAGGCGGCGCGCCTGCGACAATCAAGGACCTCAAGGTTGGCGACCGGGTGGCCATTCACGCGAAGCCTAAAGCACAGGGCCTTGAGGCAACCGAAGTCAAGATCGGCAACGGACCGGCTGCGCAAAAGTGAACGGGTGGAGAATACCGGTTTGGGTGCTCACCGGAACATCGTTGTTGTTGGCGGGCAGTTGTTCGCATCCCCGCCAGCTCGACTTCTACGGAACGGTGCCTGACTTTATATTGATCAGCCAGGCCGGCCAGACCACTAAGCTCAAAGACCTCGAAGGTAAAGTTTGGGTGGCGGATTTCATTTACACCAACTGCACCGGTCCATGCCCCAGAATGAGCAGCAAGATGCGTCAGGTGCAGGAAGCCGTCCGGAATCTTACGGGAGTGAAACTGGTATCTTTCACCGTCGATCCAGTGCGAGATACACCCCAAGTGTTAGCCGCGTACGCCAAACGCTTCCAAGCCGAGCCATCGCGCTGGCTATTCCTGACGGGTGAGCAGGCAGTGCTTCGCAAGCTACAGCGTGATGGATTCCACATGGCTACGAGCGACGACCTGAGTCATAGCACCCACTTGGCTCTGGTGGATCGCCATGCGCGCGTTCGTCAGTACTACAGAGCTTTTGAACCGGAAAGTGTGCCGCAGCTGATCGAAGATAGTCGGGCTCTTTTGGGGGAACGACCATGAACAGATCTTCCTTGCTAACGGGACGTCCGTCAAACCTGCTTTCAAACGTCTGTGGCTACGATCGCGCTACCCAACATTGCAATGTTGGCGCCAATCGGGAGTGCGGCAATTCGCCGCATTGCCAATTCCAGCCGCAAGTCGCACGATAACTAGGCAGGCAGGACTCCGCCTAAAGGGGGCGATGTGCAATCGCAAAGCGCAATTCGAATCGTGGCGCTAGTGCTGGCTATCGTGTGGACCGGCCGAGGCGTTCCCTGTCAAAGCGTGACCCGACCGGAGAATGAGCGGCGGATCGCTTCTCTTCCTGAAGATCAGCAAGCGTTCGAACGGTTCCGTTTCTGGACGTCCGGCTTGCCCCAGAGCGAGTTGCAACCCGCCGGGCTGGCGCCCGAAGGCGCTGAGGCGGCGTTGCTTACGAAGTACGCAGCATGGCTCGCGGAAGGCGGTTTCGGCCGCGAGGAGGTAGCCAAGCAGATAGCGCTCCTCAAGAAGCGGGGTCCGGCCGCAGATGCCGAGTTTTGGAATAAGTACCTGGTGAGTGAGCGCAGAGATTGGGTGAAACTGGAACCCAATGCGTTTCTGGTCGAAATGGTGAAAGGAAGAAAGCCGGGCAAGGCGCTCGACGTTTCCATGGGGCAAGGACGGAACACCATCTGGCTCGCGCAACAGGGCTGGGACACTACCGGCTTCGACCCTGCCGACCAAGCCGTCGCCGAAGCTAGAGCAACAGCCTTGCGACTCGGGTTGACGATTCATACCGAGATCACCACCGACGAGCAGTTCGACTTCGGTGAGAACCGGTGGGACCTGGTGGTGCTTTCATACGCGGGGTGCAGCCAGCTGGCTCGTCAGGTTCAAAGGGCAATAAAACCCGGAGGGCTTCTGGTGGAGGAGGCCTTCCATACGGACGCGCTCAAGACGATGAAGATCGGGGGATCGCTGTGTGGTCCGGGAGATCTGCCACACGCCTTTCAGGAGCTCAGAGTGTTGCGCTACGAAGAGCCGATCGCCAAACCCGATTTCGCACCGCGGCCGGCAAGAGTGGTGAGGTTCGCTGCCGAGAAGCCCGTCGAGTAGGCAATCGGCGGCGCTGGGAATCTCGGCGCCACAAGTCGTCAACCGGTTTTCGGCCCATGGCGCGCCAAGGAGTTTGTCGGAACGGTGCAGGCCCCCGCTGCTTCGGGTGCCGCTCGCGGACGGCACGCTGGTCGCGACACCGGAAGTGCCTTCCGCTGACCTCGTCCCGAGCTTCCTCGCCGTTTCCGACGTTATGGGGACGGGCTGGTTCGCGGCCATAGCTGCCGACGTCACGCCAGGCGCGACAGTCGCGGTCGTCGGCGACGGCGCCGTCGGCCTGCTCGGCGCGCTGTCCGCGAAACAGATGGGGGCAGAACAGATCATTGCGATGAGCCGCCGCGCGCCGCGGCAGAAGCTCGCTCGCGAATTCGGCGCGACAGATATTGTCACCGAGCGCGGAGACGAAGCGGTGGCCCGCGTCAAAGACCTTACCAAAGGCGTCGGGGCTGACTCCGTCCTGGAATGTGTCGGCACTCAGGAGTCGATGATGCAGGCGATCAGTTCCACGCGCCCCGGCGGGTCCGTCGGCTATGTCGGTGTACCGCACGGGGTCGTACTCGACGGCGAGAAGCTGTTTTACTCGCATGTTCACCTTCACGGTGGCCCGGCCCCGGTGCGGCGCTTCCTGCCGGAACTAATCGATCTCGTATGGAAGGAAAGATCAACCCCGGTAAGGCTTTCGATTTGACGTTACCGCTCGACCAAGTCGCGGAAGGATACCGCGCGATGGACGAGCGTCGCGCCATCAAGACCCTGCTGCGCCCCTGAAAAGGAGTACCTTCAATGGCTACATGGGCGAAAGAACAATTGCAGAAAAAATTTGAGGAAGCCGACGAACTCCATATCGCTCCGTCTCGCGAGGACGGCGCGACATACGCGCGTGCCTAACGGAACAAGGTCTTACTGGTACCAAGCCGCGCAGCGGCAGAAAGGGGGCCGCATCATCGCCGCCGGCATGACGAGGGAAGTCGCCCACGAGCCAGGAGATCAACGAAGATTCACAAGTTCCAAATGAAGTCTCGGCTTGAGAACGTAGGACTTTACGAACAGCGCCGATTGGGACCGCAAGATCCTCACACCCAAATTCCCACCCAGACGCCTAGGTATTACGCTTTGGATGAACTTAAGGCGACAATCGCGACCAGGAGTGGCGAGCCACAGCCGCTCAGAACGTAGCCGAACGCCAAAACACGGCAAATTGTTCCTCACTCAACGGCGGCTCCGCGAACCCCGATCGGGTTTAATCCCGATCTTCTGGTCGCGGTCTCTTGTGACCTCCTCAACCGAGTGAACGAGCGCTGCCTGATATCGCCCCAGCCATCCGTTCCATCCATCTTCTATCGGGTTGATGCCACGCAGCTTCAGTTGTTGTGCAGTATCCAGAAGGTGAAGTCTGTTCTGCAGCAGTTTTTCGGCATCACCGAAGTCCTGCACATCCAGAGTGACGCCGTTGTCTTCGGTAAGTACACTACGCAATCGAATGAAGGCATTTGTTCGGAGCTTGCCAAGGCTGCGGGCGTAGTGAATCTCCGGCGTGTAGTAAACGTGGTGTAGTCTACCGTCGGTCCCCTCCACCAGCAAGTAGAACCGGCCAGCTTCCAGGCCTCCTTCCTCTTCTCCGTGCAGCACAACCCGGCCTTCCAGCACCTCCAGCTTTCGCACGTCCTCTACCACCAATTGCAGCCGTTCATCCGAGAGGAGTGCGCCATGCGCCGCCAGCATCTTCTGCCGGTCGTTCGCCCGCTGCATAGCTCGCAAGATGGTTTCGAAGTCGCGCCGTACGTGCCAGGCGTTGGCGTCCGTGGCTTCTGCTAAGCCCATAGATTTTAGCGTCACAAGGCGCGCCGCTATGTGGTGGACCACACTCTTGGGAAAGGTCTTGGTTGTAGCTTGGCTCGGATTCAGGTGGACTGTGAAGTATAGGTCTTCTTCCCCTCTTCCCGACGGCTGTCGGGCTTCGGAATCACCACCACGCCGCAGACCTTGTCCTGGCTTTCGCGAACGTGGCCGGCCGGACGAAGCCGAGGATGAACTTCGGATGGCTTTCCGGGACATGCGAGCAAAATAAAGGAAACAGCGTCTGACTATGGTCCGGCGCGAGCTATTCGAGCAACTGGACAAGATTTCTTTCTAATCAGGGGGTTTACACAACATGAACAATATCGATCCGAAACACGTGATTGCCGAAGTTGCCGCACGTCATGGGGTCAAAATAGACGCCGATGATGCAATGATGGCGATCGTATCCTTGAATCAACTCGCCCTGATGGAACTGATGACTCCGTTGATCGAGAGCATGAAGCTTATAGGATCTGAATTGGAGGAATCGCCCCGGATGGCAGACTACCGTGCCAGCGAGGCTCTGGTTGAGGAGGTAAGGCAAGTGGCGGCCGCCCTCCGAGCGGAAATCCAGAACGATGTTGAACGTGCTCGCGCAAACTTCTGCAAATCGCTGACCCTCGAGCTGAATGCGGTGCGCAGGCGGGTCACCCGGCTTCGAGCCGTGTCGCTGATATGCGCCGGCATCCTCTTCTCTTTTGGCGTCTGGATGGGGTGGAAGCTATGATCTCAATACCAATTCTCCACGAGTCGACAAAAGTCCAACCGCTGCCGCCTTCCTTGTTCGTTCCGAATGAGATTCCGCTCACCGTGAAGCAGGCGGCGTTTTATCTTGGCGTCAGCCCGCAAACGGTGTATCTTTGGGTGGAGCGAAAGCAGATTCCCCATTTCCGCGTGATGGGACGCAACATCCGGTTTTTGAAATCGGAGTTGGAGCCCTTCCGCGCGCAGTTCAAACAGGAGATGGAGAATGGCAAGACCTAGTAAGCATGATGGCGTCGTATACAGACGTGGCGGCAGCAAAATGTGGTGGATGCGCTACCGGGACGCGTCTGGTATCCGCCGCCTGGAGTCGACAAACACAGAAGACTGGGACGAGGCGCAGCGCCGGTTGCGCGAACGTCTCCAGGCCCGAGACAATCGCACGCTGGAGGTCATGCGACGGGGCGAACAACTCAGTTTTAAGGATTGGACAGATTCGTTCATGGAGAACTATTCGAAGCCGCCGATCCGTGCCGCAAAGACCCACGAGGCCAACGAGCGAGCAATGAAGCATCTGCAAACAATATTCGGTTCTTGGCGGTTGGTGGACGTGACGGCGGACGACATCGAGCAGTATCTCCGAGGCCGGCTCCGGAAGCATGCTCGCGTGAAAACTAGAAGCGGTTTTCGCGAACTGGGAATTCTTAAGGCCACAACAGTGCATCAGGAGTTCCGGGTTCTGCGTCGAGCATTGAACGTAGCGGTGAGGAAGAAGCTTCTACCAGCGAATCCTTGCGCGGGTGTTGAGTTTCCGGTGTCGATCCGCGGGCTGTTCCGGCCGCACTATGTGACATGGTCGGAGCAACAGATGATCGAATTCCACGCTCCTGAGTATCTTCGTAATGTCGTTCGGATCATAACGGAGACTGGGTTGCGAGTGTATAAGGAACTGATGTGCATGAAGAAGGATCAGGTGGATCTCGATAATTCTGTTGTCTGGATTCCTGATTCCAAGACGCCCAACGGCGTGGCGGAAGTGCCGCTGGGGAATCCGGGGCAAGGTGAACGCGATTCCTGGATGATTCCGAACGGTGGTCCGGGATGATTCCGAACAGGATTCCGGGATGAAGGTGAACACCGGTTCCGGGATGAAGCCGAACAGTTTCAGGCCGATCCCGTAACTGCGTTCGGCTTCGCCGGAATGATTTCCACAGGCACGTAGTAGCGCTGGACAACACAATGGCAGGCAGCCTCCCCTCGAAAGGGAGGATCAGCTTGCCAGCCAGGAGATTGTCCGTGTAATGTGCCCGCTCCCGTTATGTTGCCGGGCCAGCCAGGAAGGCGTCTGGTTCAAGGGGAGCGCGCGTTTTTCAGCCACATAACATTACAGTGATTGGAGCCAGGTCAGCAGGCTGGCGTCGGTCTGCCAAACGGGCTTCCGCGGAATCTTCTCGTCTGCGACGCCCGGCACTGTGCACTTTTCCAAAGCGGCCTGCTTGGTACGGAGAGTAATCTCGGCGTAGCGATTGGTGGTCTCGAGGCTTGCATGGCCGAGCCAGGCGCGAATGACGTTTACTTCGACGCCGGCTTCCAGAAGATGCACGGCGGTTGTGTGTCGCCACACGTGGGGTGAGACCCGCCTTGACCGGCCATCCGATCCCTTTTTGACAACCTGCGTGGTGTACCGGCGGATAATCTCCTCGGTGGACACCCAAATCCGGCCATAGGTGGACACATGAAAACCGGCCATCGCAGTAACTGACCCAGGACATTGACTGTGACGGAGGGTTTACCCTCCGGCGGTGAATGTCTTGAGCGAAGAGA
>Ga0335079_10005359_pt1 | contig 14686 bp, 13 predicted proteins | sample Lox_Sample_33_FD_206719 | JGI IMG/M metagenome (GOLD analysis project Ga0335079, IMG submission 206719) | Soil microbial communities from Loxahatchee National Wildlife Refuge, Florida, United States - Lox_Sample_3.3 | ecosystem: Environmental > Terrestrial > Soil > Wetlands | place: USA...
TTCATCAATCGCAAGCGTCCAATCGACGGAACGAACTTTCGGTTGGGTTGTGCGACGAATTCTGCTTTATATCGGTTTGGCTTTAGCCGCCCTCACGGTATTTGCACTGTTTTTCGCATTGACCGTTCACCTCGGTATTACGGACAAGGTGAATAGTTGGTTTAACGGCGGGTGGATAGGATTCGTTGCGTATACCGTCCTGCTCTTCTGGATTACGGTGCGCCAATCGCGACGACGGTGGCACCACTGGACTTTCTGGTGTGCTATCGGTTGCCTACTGACGGTCCATTGCCTCGCGTTCGTTGCCATCCTGCGGACATATCGGTACTGGCGCGTGATTTGGTTCTGGCCCATTACCGTCGGAGAAGCTGGAATGTTTGGCGGCATTCTGGCATGGCTTTTTCCTGAGAGACGCACAAGACCGAAGAATGAAGGGTTTTGAAAGGGCGCGCCTTCAGGCGCGCCGTAAGGATGCAAACGAGTTGCGGCTTTAGCCGCTGAGGTGGGCTGTTGAGACCGGCAAGAGAGCATACGACCAACACGGGCCAGACCTATACCGAGCCGCACGATTCGCATTGCTTGTTCAAGGATTTTGTGAGGATGATGGAGGAGTCTAACCGGTGAACGCGCAAGCCATTGCGAGGCTGGGGAGGACACGCGAAGTTGATTTTGGATCCTTCCTTCCAATGGCATTGCGTGATATGGAGGATCTTCAGACAGCAATTCCCAGAATTGCCAAAGATCAGGGGCTCATCCAAGCAATTCGTGAAAACGTTGAGCGGATTCCGAGTCGGCACATTTTGGTGCACGGAGATTCGCGAGACATGAGTCGGGAACTGACCGGCGCGGTGGAATTGGTTCTTACTTCTCCGCCTTATTGGACTCTCAAGAAATATCGGGACTCGACGGGACAATTAGGTCATATCTCTAACTACAACGAGTTCCTGATTGAGCTCGATCGAGTTTGGGAGAGATGCCTTGATCTCCTCGTGCCCGGTGGAAGACTGGTATGCGTTGTCGGTGACGTGTGTCTCTCGCGTCGAAAGAACGAGGGCCGACATACTGTTGTGCCCCTTCACGCCTCCATCCAGGAGCATTGCCGTCGCCTTGGTTTTGACAACCTCGCGCCAATTATTTGGCAGAAGATTGCCAATGCCGCCTACGAAGTGGAAAACGGAGGAGGCGGGTTTCTCGGAAAGCCCTACGAGCCGAACGCGGTCATTAAGAATGACGTTGAATACATTCTCATGCAGCGAAAATCGGGCGGGTACCGCGCGCCAAGCCCCGAGGTTCGAATCCTTAGCGTGATTTCGGTGGACGAGCATAAGAAGTGGTTTCAACAAGTCTGGACGGGGTTACCGGGAGCCTCAACCAAGGATCATCCGGCTCCATACCCTCTGGAGTTGGCTCAGCGTCTGATTCGCATGTTCAGTTTTGTTGGTGATACGGTACTTGATCCGTTTATGGGTACAGGTACCACGGCCTTGGCAGCCTCCAAGTGTGGCAGGAACAGCGTCAACTTTGAGGTCGACGCAGAATACTTAAGGACTGCAGCAAGTCGGCTCGAAAGCGAATTGTCTACGTTGTTCTCCGATCCAGTAGTCGTGGTTGAGCGGGGTTGATGTGAACGCGGACGTCGAACAAAAGCTCAAAGATGCAGTCTCCCGTTTTTGGCAGAGCCGCGAAACGCAGGCGCAGAAACAAGGGAGCAAGACTGGGATACGAGATGCCGGCGCAAGAACTGCGGTAACCGGAGGAAGCCAGATGGACGGCTTCGTTGAACTCGTACGGGATTTGCTGGAGGAGTCAGGAGTTGAAAAGCCAGTTATTTTTTGCGAACGTTCTGTCGAAATTCCTGGTTGGTTCCGACCTGAAAAGAAGTGGGACTTGTTAGTCGTTGTAGATGGATGTCTGATCGCCGCGATAGAGTTCAAGTCTCAGGTTGGTTCTTTCGGAAACAATTACAACAACCGCACTGAAGAAGCGGTGGGGAGCGCCACGGATTTGTGGGCTGCGTATCGTGAAGGTGCGTTCAAGCCCTCAGCTCGTCCGTGGCTTGGTTATGTGATGTTACTCGAGGAAGCGAAGGAGTCGATGCGGCCTGTGAAGGCACAGGAGCCGCACTTTAAGGTTTTCGAAGAGTTCAGAGCCGCATCCTATGCGAAACGCTACGAGATTCTCCTCACCAAGCTGGTTCGCGAACGGCTATACGACGCCACGTGTTTCCTGATGTCAAATAGCACGGATGGTCCGAAGGGCTATTTTAGAGAGCCTGCTGCCGAGCTTACTTTTACGAATTTCATCACTTCACTCATGGCAAAAGCCATCGCGTGTAAGAAGACACAATAGATGCCTAAACGCACCGACATCTCGAAAATCCTGATCATCGGCTCGGGCCCCATCATCATTGGCCAGTCGGCGGAGTTTGATTACTCGGGGACGCAGGCCTGCAAGGCGCTCAAGGCCGAGGGCTATGAGGTCATCCTGGCAAACTCCAATCCGGCCACCATCATGACCGACCCGGAGTTTGCCGACCGCACTTACATCGAGCCGCTCACCCGAGACTACATCGAAGAAATTCTGCGCATCGAGCGGCAATTGATGCCCAGTGGCGGATTCGCCATTCTGCCGACGGTTGGCGGACAGACCGCGCTCAACCTCGCGATCGAACTCTCGGATGGCGGCATTCTTGAGAAGTACAGTGTGCAGCTTATTGGGGCCCAGATCAGCGCGATCAAGAAGGCCGAAGACCGGCTGTACTTCAAAGATGCTATGCAGAAGATCGGGCTCGACGTGCCGAAATCTGCGCTGGTCAGCAATCTTAAGGATGGCCTGGAGTTCGCCGGCAAGATCGGTTTCCCGGTCATCATCCGGCCTTCGTTCACCCTGGGCGGCTCTGGAGGCGGTATCGCCTATAACCGCGAAGAGCTGATGGAAGTGCTGGCCCGCGGTCTGGATTTCTCTCCGGTACACGAAGCCCTGATTGAAGAGTCAGTGCTCGGTTGGAAGGAGTACGAGCTTGAGGTGATGCGTGACACCAAGGACAACGTCATCATCGTCTGCTCGATAGAGAACTTCGATCCCATGGGCGTGCATACCGGCGACTCGATCACAGTGGCCCCCGCACAGACTCTTACTGACCGGGAGTATCAGATGATGCGCGACGCCGCGATTGCCGTTATTCGCGAGATCGGCGTTGAGACCGGCGGATCAAACATTCAATTCGGAATTCATCCGCAAACCGGGCGGATGGTGGTGATTGAAATGAATCCGCGCGTGTCGCGGTCGTCAGCTTTGGCTTCCAAGGCGACCGGTTTCCCGATTGCCAAGATAGCCGCAAAGCTGGCAGTCGGTTACACGCTGGATGAAGTTCCCAACGACATCACCCGCAAGACCCCCGCCTGCTTTGAGCCAACGCTCGACTACGTGGTGGTAAAGATTCCCAAGTGGCAGTTCGAAAAATTTCCCGGGGCAGACGAAAATCTCGGTCCGCAGATGAAGTCGGTCGGCGAAGTGATGGCCATCGGGCGCACCTTCAAGGAAGCTCTGCTAAAGGGCGTGCGCGCGCTCGATACCGGAAAACGCATCGGTGGCGAAAAAATTGAACCCAAGATTCTTACTCAGCGTCTAGTCACGCCGCATCCCGAGCGGCTTTCTTACGTCCGTTACGCGTTACGCCAGGGGCACACCGTCAAACAACTGGCAAAGATGACCTCAATCGATCCCTGGTTCCTCTACCAACTCAAAGAGATTAACGACATGCAGCTCGAGCTGGAGAAGCACCCCATGGAATCGATTCCGACCGAGGTGTTGCGCGAAGCCAAGCGTATGGGCTTCTCCGACGGCCGGCTGGCGGGTGTTTGGCGGCTCGACGGCAAGGGCGCGCAGGAGAAGGTCCGGCACAAGCGTAAGAAACACGGCGTGGCGCCGGTTTACAAGCGCGTGGACACCTGCGCCGCCGAATTCGAAAGCTACACGCCCTATCTCTACTCGACGTACGAAGAAGAAGACGAGGCAACGCCGACCGACAAAAAGAAGGTCATCATTCTGGGCAGCGGGCCGAACCGCATCGGGCAGGGAATTGAGTTTGACTACTGCTGCTGTCACGCGGCCTTCGCACTGCACGACGACGGTTACGAGACGATCATGATCAATTGCAATCCAGAGACCGTCTCAACCGACTACGACACCAGCGATCGCCTCTACTTTGAGCCGTTGACGCTCGAAGACGTATTCAGCGTCTACGAGCACGAGGCCGCTGCCGGGGCGCCGGTGGGCGTCATTGTTCAGTTCGGCGGGCAGACTCCGCTCAACTTGTCGCTGCCGCTGAAGGCCGCAGGCGTAAGCATCATCGGCACGTCGCCGGAGTCGATCGATCTCGCTGAAGACCGCAAGCGTTTCAACAAGCTGCTTGAAGAACTCAATATTCCGCAGGCGCCGGGCGTGATGGTGGCCTCCGTGGAGGAAGCCATCGAGGGTGCCAAGCGGGTGCAGTACCCGGTGCTGGTGCGGCCATCGTATGTGCTCGGCGGGCGCGCCATGGTAATCGCCTACGACGAGGAGACCGTTGTCCGCTACATGAAAGAGGCGGTCGAGTATTCGCAGGATCGCCCGGTGCTCATCGATCACTTCCTGGAAGACGCGATTGAGGTCGATGTTGACGCGCTTTGCGATGGCGAAGACGTCGTCATCGGCGGAATCATGCAGCACATCGAGGAAGCCGGCATCCACTCTGGCGATTCGTCATGCGTGCTGCCCGCGGTTGATATTCCCGAGCCGTTGTTGGCGCGCATGCGCGAGTACACCTTCAAGCTGGCGCGCGCGCTAAAGGTCATCGGGCTGATGAATATACAGTTCGCGATTCCACGCAGCAATGGCAACTCGAAAGGAAACGGCAGTGAGGGCGGCAAGGTTTACGTGCTCGAAGTGAATCCCCGCGCATCGCGCACGGTGCCTTACGTTTCGAAGGCTACCGGCGTGCCGATGGCCAAGATTGCTGCCCGGTTGATGACCGGCCGCAAGCTGCGCGAATTTCTTCCCGAAAACATCGAGCGCGGCACCGATCTGGATACCGGCCGCTGTTACTACGTGAAGTCGCCGGTGTTCCCGTGGTCGAAGTTCCCCGGCGTGGACACCGTACTGGGTCCGGAGATGAAGTCGACCGGCGAAGTCATGGGAGTCGCCGACAACTTCGGAGAGGCCTTCGCCAAGGCGCAGGTTGCGGCTGGGCAGAAGCTGCCGATTCAGGGAACAGTCTTTATCAGCGTTACCGATCACGACAAGCCGCACGTCGCCGAGTTGGCTCGCAAGTTCGTCGACATGGGTTTCAAGTTGGTGGCCACGGCGGGAACCGCAGACGTGCTCGAGGCTGCGGGCATGACGGTGGAGCGCGTCTACAAGGTGAAGGAAGGGCGTCCCAACGTGGTCGACTTGATCAAGGGTGAGCGGATTCAGCTGATCATCAACACGCCAACCGGGCTCGAGCCATGGTTTGATGAGAAGGCCATCCGCCGAGCCGCGGTGAACGCGCGGATCACCAGCATTACGACGTTGTCGGCGGCCCGCGCCGCCGCGGAAGGTATTGCGGCGTTGCAGCGCGGTGAAATGAAAGTGCAAGCATTGCAGCATCTGCACGCAGAGCGGGCAGCGCGCCGGTAAGGCTCTCGGCGTGTCATCCCGCGGCTTCGCAACTGCGTCCCTTCGCTCGCAGCTGCTCCGCGCGGGATGACATCTCTGGCTGTAAACGGTAAGCTGAAGGCTGAGAGCTGACGGCTGAGGTTAAGTCCCATGCTTCTGCAAGGTATTTTCCCGCCCATCACCACGCCGTTCTATCCCGACGGCAAGATTTATCACAAGAAGCTCCAACACAATGTGGAGCGCTATTCGAAAACTCCGGTGGCGGGAATTGTTGTCCTGGGCTCGACTGGAGAAGCGATTCTGCTTTCCGACGACGAGCGCCGCGAAGCCCTGAAGACCGCGCGCGAATCTGCTGCTCCGAACAAGGTTCTCATCGCCGGCACGGGAATCGAGTCCGCGAGCGAGACGCTGCGCCTTACAGAGCATGCCGCTGAAGTCGGATACGACGCCGCCATGGTGCGCACGCCGCATTACTACAAGAAACAGCTGCAGCCCGCCAACATGCTGGCGTTCTACCGTTTCGTTTGCGACCGCTCGCCGCTGCCCGTGATCATCTATAACTTTCCCCAGGCGACGGGCTATGACATTCCTGCCGAAGTCGTAATTGAGCTGGCCGAGCATCCCAACCTCGTGGGCATCAAGGAATCCAGCGGTGACGTGGAAAAGGTTCGCAAGATGGTCGAGGGCACGCGCCACGTGAAGCGCAGCGCCACGGTCACCGAGACGTTTGAAGCGATCACGCCGCGCATGATGAGCGCCACTGCGAGCCATGGACAGGGCGGGCAGCTGGTGTCGGTTGCAGCCTTGTCGGGACCGCCTTCGAAATCGTCGTCCAGCGCCGTGAGCGTGATAAGCGGTCTGAAAACGCGGCAGAAAGAAGTCGGCTTCCAGGTGCTAGTGGGCGCCGCGCAGAAGCTTGAGCCATCGCTTCGAGTTGGAGCTGTAGGCGCCATTCTCGCCTTTGCGGACTGCGCACCGACGGCTTGCTACGAAATCTATGCGGCCTGGAAAGAAGGGGACGCTGAACTCGCGCGCCTGAAGCAGGATCGCATCGCCAAGGCGGCGCAGCGGATCGTCGGCGAATTAACCATTCCCGCCGTCAAGTACGCCATGGATCTGAATGGCTATTTCGGAGGCCCGGTGCGTCTGCCGCTTTTGCCGCTGACGGCGGAGCTGAAATCAGAAATCGAGAGATTAATGGCGGATATCCGCAATTGAACAGGGCGCTGTTGCGTGTGGCATGCTGTTGTGGTAAAACTCGCCCAAATCATGAAGCGTCGGTTGTCACTTCTCTTTGGTGTTGCGGTCGTTTTAGTTGCGGTCGCGACGAATGCAAAGGATCAGCCCCCTACGGTGATTTTGTGGCCGGATTCTGGCACGCCGGTTCTGAAGTTCGCCTTCGGAAGGCTTAAAGAAATCGGCGCTCTGGGCAACCAGCACAACTACATTATCGATACCACGGCCGAAAATCTATCGAGCAGGACCATCTCCAGTGCCAATTTTTCCCTGTACCTGTTCGACAAGAATAAGGTGAGAATCGGAGATGGATGGGTTGCCATCAGCAACGTCGGGCCAGGAGAAATCGTCAAGTTCCAAACCACCGTAGGCGCGTCTGGAACCCCCGTCTCTTTCTCGGTAGTCGCGAAATACCTGCCACCAGAGCTGGGCCCGGCAGCGCCCCCGAAGACAATATCCATGACCGTGAATTCGGTCCCTCAAGGCGCGCTTCTTAAGGTGGACGGCGCCGAAGCTGGAACCACCCCCAAGATGATCCAGGTTGGAGTGGGAAAGCACACGCTCGAGTTCAGTAAGGAGGGCTTCAATACCGGGCACTTTCCCTTGGAGATCGGCGCGACCGATGTATCTGGCGGCAGCGTCAGCTATGAATTAGGTGTTTCCGCACATGACACGATTGAGCTTCGCGACGGCAGTGTGATCACTGGCGATCTGGAGTCCGTGTCAGCGACCGACGTCATGGTCCGAGTCGGCGGAGCGGTGCAGCACTTCGACCGAAATCAGGTAAAGCGTCTCTCCCTGGTCGAACGGGACGCGCTGTCGCGATAGGGCTTCCTCTCAAGCTGTCAGATAATGCTCCTGATTTGAACTCAGGGTGGCTTTTCAGACCGCATAATACAAAGGGTGTTTTCGATGGAAATGGCGCGCGTGATCCTGTTTACCAGCCAGATGGATGAAATGAGCCGATTCTACGGACAAGTGCTTGGCCTCGATCAGGTCACGAATGAGAAAGGTTGGCGGGAGTTTGCCGCCGGCGGCCCGCGAATCGCGCTGCATTCCGGACCCTCATCGCCTGGCCGCAAAGGTCCGAAGATCGTGTTCCACGCCAAGGACGTCGTTGCCCTGCGCGAAACGCTGGTGGCGCGAGGCGCGCGCTTTGGCAAGGTCCGGCAGGGGGAGGTATTCTGCCTCTGCGACGGCAAGGACCCCGACGGCAACCCCATTCAATTGTCCAACCGCTGAAATTCAGATCCGGGCAGTCCCGGCTGTCACCGCTCCTTGTGATCTTGCTCACAATGCTCTATACTGAATTAGAACGAACGTTCGACAAACTATGGCGGCTTCCACTTCAGTTACAACCCGTGTCGCGCCTCAGCGCGCCCCTGTGCCGCGGGAGACCAAGTTTGATCGCCGCCTGGCGAAAATTCTCGTTCACGCCACGGAAGTTTTTTACGAGAAGGGCTACGAAGGCGCCTCGCTCCGCGACCTCTCCCGAGCCAGCGGCATGTCGCTGGCGGGTATGTACTACTATTTCGAATCCAAAGAGAAGCTGCTCTATCTGATCCAGAAGCATGCGTTCAGCACCATCGTCGAGGGGCTGCGCCGGCGATTGGAAGACGTTACTGATCCAGAACAACGCATTCGCGTCTTTATCCTGAATCATTTGGAATACTTTCTGGCCAACCAGAAGGCGATGAAGGTGCTCTCACACGAGGATGAAGTTCTGAAGAACGGCCATGGTGCGGAAATTCGCGCCATCAAGCGGGAATATTACGGTATTTGCATTGATCTGATGGACGCCTTGAAGCGAGCCCGGGGGATACAATTCAACAGTCGCATCGCCGTACTCAGCCTGTTCGGCATGATGAACTGGATTTACACGTGGTATAAGCCGCGGGTGGATGTGAATGCGAAGGAATTGTCGGCGCAGATGGGCGATATTTTCCTCTGCGGCGTGACCGCCGGAAAATACGGCAAAGGAAAATCGAAGAAGAAACCTGTTAACTGAATTTCTAAATTGAGAAAAGGAGTTTCACCATGGCTACCACAACCCAGCCGGCCACCAGCGAATCCACCAGGACATTGGTCAACTACCGTACTGACGCCGGCGTGGCGGTGATCGAAATGTTCGATCCCCCGGCCAACACCTACACCTACGAGATGAACCGCCAGCTCGATGAGGCCATTCTTAAGGCGCGCATGGATAACAGCGTGCACGTAATCGTTCTCACCGGTTCGGGCGACAAATTTTTTTCTGCCGGCGCCAACATCAAGATGCTGGCCAGCGTCGATCCCACGTTCAAGTATTACTTCTGCCTGCATGCCAACGAAATGCTCCTGCGGCTTGAGCACACTCCGAAGCTCGTGATCGCTGCTATCAACGGCCACTGCGTGGGCGGAGGCCTGGAGATTGCCATGGCGGCGGACCTCCGCATCGCACGCAAGGATGCGGGAAAGATCGGACTGCCAGAAGTGAATCTCGGTGTGCTGCCCGGTACCGGCGGAACTCAGCGCCTGTCGCGCATGGTGGGCAAGAGCAAGGCGATTGAGCTGATGGTCACGGGCAACACCTTCTCGTTCGAGGAGGCGAAAGAGCTGAATATCGTGAACGACATTTTCGAGCGCGAGAACTTCATGGAGAACGTCATGGAATACGCCCGCCAGTTCTGCCCGCCAAACAAAGCCGCCAAGGCTGTGGGCCGCATCAAGCGCGCGGTGCAGACGGGGTGGGAGATTCCGATGGAGTCGGCTCTGGCCGTCGAACGGGAGAATCAGCAGTTGCTGTTCCAGAGCGAGGACGCGAAGGAAGGCCTGGCGGCTTATGTGGAGAAGCGGCCGGCTACGTTCAAAGGGAAATAACTTCTCGGGTGGGGACGGGCGATGACGCCCGTCCTCCATCGGCCTAGGAATAATGATGCTTGCTGCAAGCAAAGTGAAGATCGAGCCTGGCCGTCTGCTGATCGACGGCCAATGGGTCGATGGATCGAAGCAGATCGCTGCGATTAATCCTGCGACAGAAGAGGTTCTGACCCAAGTCTCGGAGGCTTCGAGCGCCGACGTTGATCGCGCCGTCGAGGCCGCCCGGAAGGCCTTTGAGGACTACAGCGGTCCCTGGCGCAAGATGTCGGCCAGCGAGCGCGGACGGATGATCTGGAAGATTGCCGATCTTCTGGAAAAGAACCTCGAGGAACTGGCGGAGCTTGAAACCGTCAACAACGGCAAGCCGATCTTCGAGTCGCGCTATGTCGATATCCCGATGACCATCGACGTGCTGCGCTACTATGCGGGCTGGGCGACCAAGATTCACGGCGAGACCACGAATACTTTCGAGAACGCGTTCACCTACACGCTGCGCGAGCCAGTGGGCGTGGTCGGCCTGATTGTTCCCTGGAATTTCCCGCTGCTACTGGCTTCATGGAAGCTGGGTCCGGCATTGGCTTGCGGAAATACCGTGATTCTCAAGCCGGCGGAGCAGACTCCGCTGACTGCGCTCCGCTTCGGCGAATTGGCGATCGAGGCAGGACTCCCCGCCGGTGTGCTGAACATCCTGACCGGGGGCCCGGAGACAGGCAAAGCGATCGTGCGCCATCCCGGAATCGACAAAATTGCTTTCACCGGCTCGACCGCCGTGGGCAAGGAGATCATGAGGGGTGCGGCCGACACATTGAAGCGGGTCACGCTCGAACTCGGCGGCAAGTCTCCCAACATCGTGTTTGCCGATTCGGACATCGACAGCGCCGTCAAAGGCGCCATTACCGGGATCTTCTATGGCAAGGGCGAATGCTGCAACGCCGGCTCCCGGCTATTTGTGGAGAAAAAAGTCCAGGATGAGTTTCTGGAAAAGCTGCTCGGGCGGGTCAAGAAACTGCAACCGGCCGATCCGCTCGACCCTAAGACTCGCCTAGGAGCGGTCGTCAGCCAGGAACAGATGCAGACCGTTCTGGGATACATCGAGGCTGGGAAGAAAGAAGGCGCAAAGCTGATCGCCGGCGGCAACCGCGCGTCGGTCGATGGTGGGAAGGGCTATTTCCTTGAGCCAACGATCTTCAGTGGCGTCAGGAACGATATGAAGATTGCGCAGGAAGAAATTTTCGGCCCTGTGCTGGCAACGCTGGCGTTCGACGATGTAGACGAAGTTATAGATCTTGCTAACCGCAATCCGTATGGTCTGGCGGCCGCAGTTTGGACTCGCGATATCAACAAAGCAAATATTGTCTCGCGCCGTCTGCGCGCGGGTCTGGTGTGGATCAATACCTACGGCCTAATGGACGCGGCCATGCCGTTCGGTGGGTTCAAGAGTTCGGGCTTCGGGCGAGAACTCGGAATGCACGCGATTGAGCACTACACGGAGCTGAAGTCGGTGTGGTTGAACTTAGGGTAAAGACTTGAACCACCAAGGACACGAAGGTGCACAAAGGAATTCCTTCGTGAGACTTCGTGTCCTTGGTGGTTATGAGCTTTCTTAGAGGACTTATGCCAGGAAAAGTAGCGAAAATCGGGACATTCAGTGACTGGGTCGGTCTGTTCGACGATTGGCGCAAAGATATCGGAGTCAATACCGACGAAATCGCCAGCTTCAAGTTTGACACGCTCTACGGAGCCATCGAGACCGAAGAAATTCAATTCGGCGCCTTCAAAGGCCGCCGCAAGTGGGAGAACCTTCGCCAGGTGCCCACCCAGCAGATGCGCGACGCTTTGATGAACCTGATCGTCTACCAGGGCGACACCGAGTTTGCCAGCGTAGAGCAGCAGCGGCATCTGTTCGAGATGGCGCCCACTGACTGGGACCGCAAAGCGCTGACCCGCGTGATGATCGAAGAGATGCGCCATGGCTGGCAGATGTGTGCCCTGCTGGTGGATCACTTCGGCTACTCGGGCAAGGTCGAAGCGCAGAAGATGCTGGAGCGCCGGGCCTTTGAGAACAAGCGTTTGCTGGGCGCCTTCAACGTTGACGTCGACAACTGGATGGATTTCTTTACCTACACTGATTTCGTCGACCGCGATGGCAAGTTCCAGCTGCAGATGTTGAAGTATTCGGCTTTCGCGCCGCTGGGGCGCTCGATGTCGTACATGCTGCGCGAAGAGGCCTTCCACATGGGCACGGGTAACGACGGCCTGCGCCGTATCGTAGAGGCTGGCGTCATTCCCGCGTGGCTGATCCAGAAATATCTCAACAAGTGGCTGTCGAGTTCCTACGATCTGTTCGGCACCGATCACTCTTCGTCGGCGCACTGGGCTTACGTTTGGGGCGTGAAGGGCCGCTACGATGAGCCGCAGAATAAAGCAGAAGCCAATCTCGACGAGCTCAACGACTATAACCGCGTGCTTTATCGCAACGAAGTAGCCGGGTTGATCGAGCGCTTTAATACAGTATTGAAGCCGGGGCAGCCCAAGCTGTATGCGCCGGACATTAAGTTCAATCGCGCCATCGGGCGCTGGGCAAACCAGAAATTCCATGCGCAAACCGGCGATCCGCTCGACGACAAGGCCTACGATCAGCACCTGAAAGAGTTCATGCCGGGAGCCGAGGACAAGAAATTGCTGCTCGACATCATCGGCAACGAGAACAAGTGGATTGTGCCCAAGGAAAACGCCCGCGATCCGCTCTCGACAATCGGCGAACCGCGGAAGTCGGCGATTAATCTCTGAGCGATTTCCACGGAGACGCGGAGGCGCGGAGAAAAAAGCTGAAGAAGGCGCTCGTCCGGCCCGGCTGTGTCGCGGCCGGAGCGAGCAGAGACTCTGTGGGACGGTCGCTTCGGCTGTCCGGGCGGAGCAAAGCTCCGCAGGCTCTTTGATGGCGACGACTCCAACTTCCATTCCGACCACAAGTCCCACCGCCTACACGCTGGGCGAACTGATGGTGGCCAGCGCGGCCCGCGAAATTCACGACGGGGAGGTGGTCTTCGTCGGGATGCGGCTGCCCCTTATCGCGTTTGTGGTGGCCAAACGCACTCATGCGCCAACCGCCATCGGCTTGTTTGAGAATGGTGTCATCCGAGCCACGCCGGCGCCAGAGTTGATCTACACGATGGCCGATCCGCCGAACATCCTAGGCGCAACCCAGTGCCTGGATATGCTGGGCGTGATGTCCGTATTGCAATCCGGGCGGGTCCATCTGGGTTTTCTAGGCGCGGCCGAGGTGGACCGCTTCGGCAACTTGAACTCTACCGAGGTGCGCGGGTCTAAAGGAACGACGCGCCTGCCGGGTTCCGGTGGCGCTTGCGATATCGCTTCGTTGGCGCAGCGGTTCGTAGTTTTGCTGGAGCATTCGAAGCCACGTCTGCCGGAGCGGGTTTCCTTTGTGACCAGCCCGGGCCATGGCGACGGTCGCGGCTGGCGCAAGCGCATTGGTTTGCCTGGCGGCGGACCGGCTGCGGTCATCACCACCAAGGCAGTACTGCGTTTCGAGGATGACGGCGAGGCTTATCTGGCGTGCCTGCATCCCGGCATTGAACTCGAAGACGTTTTTGAAAATACCGGATGGAAGCTGAAAGTCTCGGGAAACCTGATGCAAACGCCGGAACCGACCGCGGCAGAGTTGAAGGCTATCCGCGAATACGACAAGGACGGATTCTGGACGAAGTAGATACAAGGCGAAGTGAGAAATCAGAATAAGAAATTAGAATGGCGACTCAGTCCATCCCCAAGCTTTCGCGCATCACATTGGACATTCATGCGCCGGTGGCGCGCATCAGGCTGGCACATCCGCCGCTGAATGTGATCGATATTCCGATGATGGAGGAGCTTGCCCAGAGCCTGGCGAAAATCGAAGCCCGTCCCGAGGTTGCTGCAGTCGTCATAGCTGCGGATGGTAAGGCGTTCTCCGCTGGTGTGGACGTCGCCGCCCATACACCGGACAAGGTGGAGGAGATGCTCTCGAAGTTTCACGCCGTGATTCGCGCCCTGGTTGCGAGCAGGAAGGTGACGATCGCGGCCGTTCACGGCTCCTGTCTCGGTGGAGGTGCGGAACTGGCGATGATCTGCGACTTGGCGTACACCACCGATTCTGCGACATGGGGATTTCCGGAGATCAAACTCGGCTGTTACCCGCCGGTAGCCACAACCGCGCTAGCCGCCCTGGTCGGGCAGAAGCGGGCATCCGACCTGATCCTCACTGGCCGCAGCATCACCGGCAGTGAAGCGGCGGCCATTGGGCTCGCGAATAGCGCGGTGCCTGAGGTGAAGTTGGAGGAGGCAGTTGAGGGATCAGTGGCGCATTTGGCGAAGCTAAGCCCGGCTGCTCTGGCGCTTGCCAAGAAGGCCATCTATGCATGGGATTCGATGCACTTCGACAAGGGCTTGGCGCGGGCCGAGAAGATTTATCTGGAAGAACTGATGCAGACTGACGATGCGAGAGAAGGGATTAATGCTTTCCTCGACAAGCGTCAGCCAGTGTGGAAGTAGCGAATGTCGAAACTCACCTCTATGTGCGAAGCCATAGCGGAGCTGGTGCCCGACGGCGCCAGCGTCGCCATGGGTCTACAGATGGAGCAGATGATCCCGTTCGCCGCGGGCCACGAAATCATCCGGCAGAAGAAGCGCGATCTCAGACTGATTGGTCCGATTTCTGACATCCTGTTCGATCAACTGATTGGCGCGGGCTGCGTCAAGGATGTTGTCGCCGCCTGGGTAGGTAACGTGATGATGGGATCCGCCTACAATTTCCGTCGCGCGGTTGAGACCGATGGCATGAAGGTCTTCAACATGACCAACTTCACCGTCGCGCTGGCCCTGCAGGCAGGAGCTATGGGCGTGCCCTTCCTGCCGGCCCGCAGCGCGCTGGGCAGCGATGGGCCGAAAGGGAATCACT
>Ga0335079_10005361_pt1 | contig 14685 bp, 16 predicted proteins | sample Lox_Sample_33_FD_206719 | JGI IMG/M metagenome (GOLD analysis project Ga0335079, IMG submission 206719) | Soil microbial communities from Loxahatchee National Wildlife Refuge, Florida, United States - Lox_Sample_3.3 | ecosystem: Environmental > Terrestrial > Soil > Wetlands | place: USA...
GTCCCATCACCACGCCCGGCAAGGTTTCCACTTCGATATCGAGCAAGGCTTTGCGTTGTTCCTCGGCAAAATGTCGGATCTGCGCTTGAGCAAACTTAATGTCGGAAATTGTTTGTTCAGACAAACTGGCGATCAATTCCTCGATTTCGGCTTGTGATAATCGAAAGCTGGGCGGCGACCATTTGTCAAGGCGAGCCGAAGTCTCACGAATAGCGACATCCCCGCGCTTTGCAATATCGGCAATGATCGTTGCAACTGTTTCACGAACCTTTTCGTCAGCGGCCTGCAACCTCCCTGCTGCCATTTTGGTTTTGATGTACTTTGCCATTTGTTCCTCCGCAAATTGTAGTTTTGACGATCTCCGTATCCCGTTGAACCCTCCCGTATATTGTAGCGCGATTCTGAAAGTACAAACCAGTTTTCCATTTACCATTCACTGTCCTCCATCATTGGTATAATTCCACCACTTCAAATATCTGGAGATCAAATGAGTCCCAAGAAATTATCCGGTGCGGAAATCCGCCAAACCTATATTGACTTCTTCGTCGAGCATGGACACACGGCTGTGCCTTCGATGTCGCTCGTCCCCGGTGGCGATTCAACGTTGCTGTTCACCAACTCAGGCATGGTGCAATTCAAGGACGTGTTCCTCGGCACCGATAAACGCCCCTATCAACGCGCCGTCGATTCGCAGAAGTGCATGCGCGTAGCTGGCAAGCACAACGACCTCGATGATGTGGGACGCGATGACACACATCATACCTTCTTCGAAATGCTCGGCAATTGGTCGTTCGGAGATTACTACAAAAAGGAAGCCATCGCATGGGCGTGGCAACTGCTCACCGAAGTCTGGGGCTTGGAGAAGGAACGCCTTTATGCGACGGTCTTCAAGGACGATCAAGGCAACGTCCCCACCGATGAAGAAGCCGCCGGCAGTTGGCTCAAACAACCCGGCTTCGATCCCAGCCATCTTTTTTATATGGGACGCAAGGATAATTTTTGGGAAATGGCGGATACCGGTCCATGCGGTCCATGCTCCGAAATCCATTACGACCTGCATCCCTCGGAAGAAAAAGTCACTGAGAAAACTTTGGATACTGATCGCTTCGTTGAACTATGGAATTTGGTCTTTATTCAATACAACCGACTCGGCCCCGACCAACTTGAGCCGCTTCCCGCCAAACACGTAGACACCGGCATGGGCTTCGAACGGTTGGTATCCATCTTGCAGAATGTCGATTCGAATTACAAGACCGACCTTTTCACCCAATCGTTGCATGTGCTTCGTTCATTGACCGGCGCGAGCGAAGCCGAAATGTTAAGGGAGTTCACGCCCTATCGAGTCATCTGCGACCATGCGCGCACCGCCTCGTTCCTCATCGCCGATGGCGTTGTGCCGGGCAATGTTGGACGCAATTACGTCACGCGCATGATCATCCGCCGTGCGGCTCGCTTCGGGACAAAGCTCGGATTACATGAGCCATTCCTTGCGAAAGTTGCCGAGGCAGTGATCGAAACATATGGATCGTTTTATCCTGAACTCGAAAAGAGACGTAGTGCGATTCTAGATGATTTAACGCGTGAGGAAATCCGCTTCGCGCGGACAATTGAAACGGGCACCGCCCATTTGGAGAATCTGCTCTCCAAACTTCGCACACAAAAGAACACCGTTCTTGACGGTCGCGGCGCATTTGATCTTTATGCAACGTACGGTCTGCCTTTTGAAATCTCGCGCGATATTGCTCGTGAGCAGGGTCTCGAAGTGGATCAAGTCGGTTTCAACGCTGCCAAGGATGAACACAGCGTTGCCTCCGGCGGTGGAAAAGCGATGGGCAAACTCGGGGGCGAAGATGCGGAATTCTTCGCAGGCATCTTGAAAGAATTGCAGAAGAAAAAGAAACTCGGCGAACATGGTGTGGAATATGATCCGTATACCAGCCCGCGTGTGGAAGGCGAACTGCTGGCCTTGATTGTCAACGGCGAGTCTGTCCACTCTGCATCTTTCGGCGATCAAGTGGAAGTCATTCTTCCAAAGACAGGCTTTTACATTGAATCCGGCGGTCAGGTAGATGATAATGGTTACATTCGTTCGGCCCCCAACCAACTCCCCCGAAATTCTTTGAATTTTGGGGCGGAGAAAGAGGGGGGCTGGGAAATTGAAGTTTCAGCCATGCGCCGCGCCTCGGCAGGAGTCATCGTGCACATCGGCGAAGTAATTTCGGGTCAGCCCAAAGTTGGCAGCAAGTGTGTTGCTGAAGTGGACATGGCGCGCCGTCATGACATCATGCGCAATCACACCGCGACCCATCTCATGCACGCCGCTTTGCATCAAGTTCTTGGTCCACATGCAGTGCAGGCTGGTTCATTAGTCGCGCCCGACCGATTGAGATTTGACTTCAATCATCCCGAAGCGATGACGCCGGAACAGATCGAACGTGTGGAGAAGATTGTCAATGATGCGGTTGCGGCGGATATGGAAGTCATGCCGCGCCTCAAGGCCCGCGAAGACGCGATTGCCGAAGGTGCGATGGCCCTATTCGGCGAGAAATATGGCGAGACGGTCCGCACGATCACGATCATGCCTTCCATGAATATATCGGAAGAAGAAGCAATTGCCCATCCAACGGCAACAGTAGAACACGAAGCGAAGTTCTCTTACGAACTTTGTGGCGGCACGCACCTCGAACGGACATCAGATGTCGGCGCGTTCATCATTGTCAGCGAAGGATCCGCTGCGGCGGGTGTGCGCCGCATCGAAGCGGTGACCGGACGCGGCGCGTATGAATTGATCGCGCGGCGATTCAAGGCTCTGAAGCAAACAGCCTCAGCATTGAAATCTTCCGTTGACGAAGTACCACAAAGAGTAGAAAACTTGTTGGATGAAGTTGCGGAGCAGAAAAAGGAACTAAGCGCACAAAGGATGCAATTAGCTTTATCAACCTACGGCGAACTGAAGTTGGAAGTCAGACATATTGCGGGCGTAGCTGTTGCAATTCTAGCGGCTCAAATCCATCGCGCTGATGTTGATATTTTGCGAGCTATAACTGACAAATTCCGTCAAGAAAATTCTACAGGAGTTGCTGTGCTTTCAACGGCATCGGAAACCGAATCGTCGACTCTTGTTGCATCAGTTACAGATGACTTAGTTAAACGGGGCATCAAAGCGGGTGATCTTATCACTGCCATCGGCGGGCGCGGAGGTGGACGGCCGAATCTGGCTCAAGGCAGTCTGCCCGATGCCTCGAAGGTCAGTGATGCATTGAGTAAAGTTGCCAAAGCAGTGGAAGAGAAACTTAAATAAATTAGGATGCGGACTGCCAAAGTCCGCATCTTTTTATTCTGCGCTTTTCAAGATCATGCCGCCATAGCTATTCAATTTTACGATGTCGTCCATGAAATGATCGTCTCTCGATAACCCCAAAATACATGTCCATTTTCCTTCGCTGAGCTGAAACTCCTTTTCCTTGTCATCAAAATTCAAAAGCACAGCAATTACATTCTCGCCATCTTTTCTTTGATAGCCCAACACGCTTTTCGGTAAACGATCAATCCATTCCAGACTTTCCCTTCGCAGCGCTGACTCCGAATTTCGGATTTTCAAAATCGCACGAATTGTATTGAGCAAAGAACTTTTATCTTGGCTTTCTCTTTCCACGTTGACCGCCTCATAATTCGGATGCACCGGCAACCATGTCTTTTCCGCAGAAGAAAACCCGGCGTTCTTTGCACCATTCCATTGCATTGGCGTGCGGACTTCATCGCGGTTGAGGGTCATGCCTAGCATGTCGAAAACCAAACGGGGAATGGATTCGAATTTATGCGGAATGGGATCAAGAGCAGCGGCAAATGGAAGTCTCAGGTTTGTCATACCGATTTCTTCACCATAATACATGCATGGCACGCCGCGTAGGGTGAGTTGAAGCAAATGCAGTAACTTTGCTTTTCGAATATCATTTTCCAGGCGCGAGATGCTTCTGGCACGGTCGTGATTGCTGAAGACATAGACCGGCATGAAAGGATCAGGAAAATATCTTTCGATATCCTCGATCAGATCACGGAAATATCGGGCAGTGAATTTGAAATCCATCATGCCGAAATCAAACACCAGCGTCAGGCCATCGTTCACTTCCTCGCCCATGAACTTGCGAATCGTATTTCGATTTCCGCTAACTTCCCCTAATAGTAATTTTTCTCCAAATTCGTCGCAAACGCTTCTCAATTCTTTTGCCAATTCATAACTCTCAGGCCGATTGAGGGTGTATTGCGCTTTTTGGAAGAAGCCCGATGGATTTGATTCGGTCGGGATCAGCCCAGGCGTAAACGGATTGTCTCGGAATTCAGCATCTTTATAAATGTAATTGAAAATATCCAGCCGGAAACCATCCACGCCCTTGCCAAGCCAAAAACGGGCAATGTCAAACATCGTCTGCTTGACTTCCGGGTTTCGATAGTTCAAATCGGGTTGGAAGGGGAGAAAACTCGCCCAATAATATTGTTTTCGTTCCGCGGCATAGTGCCAGCCGCTTCCGGCGGTGACGCTTTGCCAGTTGTTGGGTTTGTCGCGCCAGAGATACCAGTCCACCTTGGGGTTATCGCGAGACGAACGCGATTCCTTGAACCACGGATGCTCGATGGAAGTATGGTTCATCACCATATCGAAAACGATTTTCATGCCGCGGCGATGAGTCTCATCGATCAATTGCAAGGCGTCGCTCATCGTGCCGTATTCGGGAGCGATGTCGGCATAGTTGGAAATATCGTAGCCGAAGTCCGCTTGAGGCGAAGAGAAGAACGGCGAGCACCAAATCGATTCGAATCCCAACTCCTTGATGTAATCCAACTTTTGGATGATCCCCTGAATATCGCCGATGCCGTCCTGATTACTATCGTGGAACGAGCGCGGATAAATCTGATAAATGGACGTCTTATGATACCAGGGCAAAGCGGGCATGCGGTCCTCCATGGGTTAGAATTTACAACATTTTATCAGGAAGGGTATAGTACAATCGGCCCATTTATTAAACGAAAATACTCGTATAATTCATCCAATTAAAAAGGAGAGAGTTATGTCACGCGTCTTTAGATTTACTCTACTATCCATGTTGATTTTGTTTTCGTTTGCCTGTGGGCTGATTACGAATCCCCTCAATCAGGCAAAGGGCCTTGCGTCCACTGCCGAGGCCTTGGCAACTTCCATGCCGGTATCGACCCTCGAGGCATTGCCATCCTCCATGCCGCTTTCTACACTAGAAGCTTTGCCTTCTTCGATGCCGGCGCTCGGTCAGTACTTGAATCCGACTGGAAAGCCCGTCAGCAATTGGAACAACATTCCGATCATGACACAAGCCACGGCCGGTCAGGAATTCAATAAGAATACCTATAGTTTTAAGGCAAATGCGACCGCAACAGATGTTCAAACCTTTTACACTGCTCAACTTAAGGCTCTCGGCTGGTCATCCTCCTTCAGCGCCCAAGGCGGCGGAAAAGGAGGTGTGATGCTCTTTACAAAAGGCACCACCGTTCTTACGGTCACCATTACGCCCAATAATGATAGTGTCGTGGTAATACTAGTTCTTGAATAAAAGGGAATTAAACAAATAAGGCTGTCTGCAATCGACAGCCTTATTTGTTGGAACATGGACGAGCCTATTGAACAACGATTTGAATATAGACTGTATCGCCAAACGCTTCGCCATTCGCGCCGAAAGCTTGCCACGTGCTTACATAGGTCCCGGTGTCCGCGGGGGCCGTGAAGATGATGCGAATTGTGGCCTGCATGCCGCCGCGCGCGGGAAAAAGAGCCTGCTCCGTTGGCGCGCCCATGGCGGGCCCGTTAATTAATTTCAATCGGTAACTTGAGTCCCAATCACAGGTTCCACTATTCGTAACCAGCCATTGCTTATCAATGGATTGCCCCGGACTGAAAGGCGTGTTATCGGGAACCGTTATATCCCTGACAAACGTCAAGCCATTGGTACATGGCGTTGGGGTAGCAATAACCGATGTCAGAGTGGGAACAATTGTAATCGTCGAAGTGGGAACGCGGACTATGACCTGGGTCGGGACGATCTCAGCAGGTTGCGTCGGGGGCAGGAAAAACGTCGGCGTGGATTGAGGTTCACACGCCAACAGCGTAAAGAAGAACAATAGAACAACAGCTCGCTTGAAGGTCAAAAGGGGATGCGTTATGTAGGCCAAGCTTAAACGTCTAACCGATATCCGACACCGCGAATGGTCTTGAGAAATTTTGGTTTCAAAGGATCCACTTCGATGGCACGCCGAAGCCAGGACACATGGACATCCAATGTGCGAGTGTCGCCCGTGTAATTCGTCTCCCAGACTTTTTTGAAGAGAACATCGCGCTCCACCACTTCGCCATGTTTTTCCATTAACATTTTTAGAAGCGTAATCAAACGAGGCGTTAACTTCGTGCTTTTTCCGAGACACTTCACGCGGCGGCGTTCTACATCAAGGCGGATCGGCCCAACGTGCACCATGTTTTTTCCATCCCCCGGCAAAAGCGGTTTAATACGATTGACAAGTTTCTGCGCCGTGAACGGCAGGATCAACACGGCATCCGCAATGTCCTTATCCACCCTCGCTTCCTTCGCAAGAATAAGGACGATCGGGTACTTTGAATTCTTCTCGCGAACGGACTGACAAATGCGCAAACCGGTACTTCTTAAGGAAGCGGCATTGACCACAACTATGGTCGGGCTGATTTTTTCAAGGCGCGAGACCGCCACACTTCCGCTGGTTACGGCATGAACTTCAAAACCCTTCTTTTGCAACTCGGTTGCAAAAGAAGGGATATCTGCGTATCGGCCTTCGACAACAAGTAGAGAAGAAATAGACATCGGTTGAAAAACGTTACAACAAACAGGAAAACAATAATTGCCCGATTGTTAAGGTGTGGTTCATTATACACCAATCTTAACAAAAGTTGTCAACCCAAAAGTACTGCCTGTTCAGGCACGTTATTAAACAAAGCCGGCTCGTTTTTCAGAACACGCGGTTTCAGAGACACGGATATCGGACAATGTTCTGCGTAAGACAATCTAATTATCTTAAGATCTTCATCCACCACACGCCAGTACATTCCGGCAGAATGGTCAGTCGGTCGGCAGCGATTCGCCGCTTCATCTCTTCGCCAAAAAAGAATCCTGCAACACGGCCCGCCTCTTCCGAAGATTCAAATTGATAATCGGTGCGGATCCATTTGTTCTCGAAGCCGACTTCATCCAACCAGTCATAGAAATCTTCGAGATGAGGCAATCGATGCGGTGATTCATTGCCCGTTCCAAGCGACTCGAACAGCAGGATGAATCCATTTGGGCGCAGCACACGACGCGCCTCGGCCAGCCAGGCACTCGCCTGATCTCGCCACGAAGGCGGATTCCATACGGCGAGATAGCTCACGCTCCAGCCGGAGACCATCACGTCCGCACTCTGGGCTTTCAGCGGGAGAAAACGATGATCGGAAGCTGCGACCAGCCAGTTCCGGCGCGCGAGGCGGCGCAAGTTCCTGCGCGCAATTCCAAGCATGTGAGGCGACAAATCAAAACATAGCACCGTCCGCACGTGAGGCGCGAGCAGACAAGCCAATCGCCCCGTCCCGGCGCCAAGATCAAGAACATCCAAGCCGTGGAGCGAAACAATCTGCTGGATTGATTTTAGGATATTGCCTTGATAATCTTCGTGAGAAACCAGCGCCTCGTATTCGACGGCATGGCTCGCATAAACTTCTTTTTCGCTAGGCATTGGGTTATACTCTATCTCAATTCTAACATTGGATAATCCCATGACACTCTCGCCCTCCGCTCAAAAAGTCCAGGATATTTTAAGGTCACAGGGCTTTGATTACAGCGTGATTGAGCACGCCGAAAGCACACGCACCGCGCAAGAAGCCGCGGACCGTGCCGGTTGTGCGCTCGGACAAATCATCAAGTCATTGATCTTTAAAGGCCGAGCCAGCAATAAGCCCATCCTGGTTCTAACCAGCGGCGCAAATCGCGTGGATGAAAAACGAATCAGCGCCTACGCAGGCGAATCCATCGTCCGTGCCGACGCGGATTTTGTGCGTGTCGTCACCGGCTTTGCCATTGGAGGCGTGCCTCCGCTTGGTCACGTGCAAAAAATGGAAACGTATCTCGATGAAGATTTGCTGCAACATAAAACCGTCTGGGGTGCCGCCGGTACGCCCAACGCCATCTTCGAATTAACGCCGGATGATTTGATCAAGATGACCAATGGAAGAGTAGTGAAGGTCAAATAAATGTTAAAAGATATCAATAATTTCCTGCCGCTAACGGACAAACTCTCCAGCAGCGGCATGCCTACGAAGGAACAACTCAACGATATCGCAAACGACGGCGTGCAAGTGGTCATCAATCTCGCTTTGCCTACATCAGAAAAGGCACTACCGAACGAATCATCGCTGGTTCGATCGTTGCACATGAAATACATCGGCATACCGGTCGAATGGGATCAGCCAACAAAGGCAAACCTTAAAGAATTCATGGACGCGATGGACGCCTACGCGAATCAGAAGGTGCATGTCCATTGCCAGGCGAACTTTCGTGCTACGGCTTTCATTGCGCTGTACCGTATCCAGCGCCGCGGCTGGAATCCGGAAGAGGCGTTCAAGGATTTGCACCGTATCTGGGATCCGGATGGCTATCCGATCTGGAAGAAATTCATCCAGGACAATCTTCCAAAGAGATGAATTAATCACACATTCATTTTTTGGCGGGACCGTGGAACGGCTGGCATATCGATTGATAATTTTTATTTGCAATTGAAAAGCCTTTGTCGTAGAATCCTCCCCACCAACCAAAGGAGAGAGTTATGACAAAAATCGCGTCAAAATCCGCGCCGGTTTCTAACGTGCGACCCATGAGCGAGGAGGCGGATTTCCTGCAAATCAAATCCATTGACCATATCCACTTTTATGTAGGCAATGCCAAACACGCCATGTATTACTGGTGGAAGGCTTTTGGTTTCAAGCCGGTTGCGTATTCCGGCTTGGAGACGGGCAACCGCGACTTCGCCTCGTACGTTTTAGAGTCGGGTCAGGCGCGGTTTGTTGTTTCCGCGGCGTACGCGCCCACCAGCGAAATCGCCGCGCATCACATGGTTCACGGCGACGGAGTCAAAGCGATCGCCCTGGAAGTGGACGATGTCGAAAAAGCATGGAAGGAAACCACGTCACGCGGCGGCAAATCGGCCTGGTCGCCGCGCGAACAAAAAGACGATTTTGGCATCTACCGCACCTCCGCAATTTACACGTACGGCGAAACACTGCACGTTTTTGTGGATCGCGATGACTATAAGGGAGTCTTCGCACCCACCTACCGTCCCCTGCCAGGCAAGGAGGCCCAATCGGTGGGCCTGGCCGCGATTGATCACATCGTGGGCAACGTGCAGTTGGGCAAGATGAACGAATGGGTCAATTTCTATCACAAGGTGATGGGCTTCCGCCAGCTGATGCACTTCGACGACAAAGATATTTCGACCGAATATTCCGCCTTGATGTCCAAAGTGATGCAGAATGGCAACGGCCGCGTGAAGTTCCCGATCAACGAACCGGCGGAAGGCAAGAAGAAGAGTCAGATCGAAGAATATCTTGATTATTATTTGACGCCCGGCGCGCAACACGTCGCGTTGATCACCGGCGATATCGTCAAGACGGTTGCACAATTGCAGCATAACGGTGTTGAATTCCTGCGGGTCCCTGAAGCCTATTACCAGGTATTGCCCGAGCGAGTCGGAAAGATCGATGAAGACTTGAAAGCCATCCATGACCTCGGTATCTTGGTGGACCGTGACGATGAGGGCTACCTCCTGCAAATCTTTTCCCAGCCGATTCAGGATCGCCCCACCATGTTCATCGAAGTCATTCAGCGTCACGGCTCGCAGAGTTTCGGCAAGGGCAACTTCAAGGCGCTGTTCGAGGCGCTCGAACTCGAACAGGAGAAACGGGGCAATCTCTAATGAAGTTCGTGACCTTCTCGACCTCCAATTCAGCATTACGTCCCGGTTTGCTGACCGATGATGGAATTCAGACGATCCCATTTGCCTCGCTCATGGATTTGATTCAGGCTGGGGACGATGGGCTCCAACGCCTGCGCAACCTTCCGGATAAAAGCCGGATTCCTTTGAACGAGATCCGGCTTCACGCCCCGATTTTGCATCCAACAACGCTACGCGATGGTTACGCCTTTGAAACCCATGTAAAAACCGCCAACGCCAACCGCGGCCGCGAGGTGCCCGCGGAATGGTACAAGTTCCCTATTTTCTATTTTACAAATCCGAATAACATCTTCGGGCCGGAGGACGAGATCCCATATCCCTCCTACACCAAGGAAATGGATTATGAGCTGGAAATTGCGGCTGTGATTGGCAAGCCGGGCATCAACATTAAACCCGAAGATGTGGCCGAACACATCTTCGGTTATACCATCTTCAATGATTGGTCAGCGCGCGATGTACAACGCGAAGAAATGAAAGTGGGCCTCGGGCCAGCCAAGGCAAAAGATTTCGCTTCCTCGCTGGGTCCCTGTATAGTCACAGCGGATGAATTCGCCGACAAGGCAGTCGACCGCCCCGGACTCTATGATTTGGAGATGAGGGGGAGCATCAACGGAGTGGAGCGATCGCACGGCAGCCTCAAAGATATGTATTGGTCATTTGGTGATTTGCTGGCACGCGCATCGGAAAATGTAACGCTCCTGCCCGGCGATCTGATCGGTTCCGGCACGGTCGGCACAGGATGTTTATTGGAGTTGACAAAAGCGCAAGGTCCATGGTTGAACGAGGGTGATGTGGTTGAATTGGAAATTGAGAGAATTGGCGTCCTGAGAAACACGATTGGAAAGCGACCATGACCATCGAAAATAAGCCGGTGATTACCGTACGCCCCAAGGGCACATATCTCACTAAACAAAGCCTGCCGAACTTCGAGGGGATTTCTGCAGCTACGGCGGGTTCCACGCATCTATGCATGCACCTGGTCATAATCCCGCCAGGAGGAAGTGCCACACCACATTATCACAACGGCTACGAGACGGCAATCTACATCGTCCAGGGCCGCGCGGAGACCAAGTATGGCCCAAAGTTGGAATACTCCAGCATCAACGACGCCGGCGATTTTTTGTTCATCCCGCCCAATGTTCCACACCAGCCGGTGAACCTGAGTAACAAAGAGCAAGTGATTGCAGTCGTGGCACGAAACGACCCTAACGAACAGGAGAGCGTGGTCATCATGGCAAACGGGAGGGTCAACTCAAGAAAATGAATTCAAGAACAGCCTTCAGAATCACTGTCTTCCTTGCTTCGATAGCCATCGTGATGGCATGCAGTTTCAGTGCGCCAGGGGCTGCGCCATCTGAGTCGGACGTGGCGACGGTGGTTGCGTCAACGCTTCAAGCGCATGTGGCTGCTACAAACTTCAACAACGTCACCTATGGAAATGTCAGTTTATCCATTCCGGAAGGGTTAGCAACCAACGCATTGACCGGCACGGTCCCGGCTCTCACCGATTCACAGCAATGGAGCCCTTGGGCGGTCGCTCCGGAGCACATCGAGATTTTGCTTGATAACTACAGTCAGCTCAGTTTCTATCAACATCCTCAAATACTGATCTATCCCGCGCAGGATTTTTCTTCCATGTCCGATCAGGTGAAGGAAAACATCCGGCGCTTGCAAGGTATCGCCAATCGAAGCATTCCGCTGGCGGCAGAGAACATGCCAGGCATCCCGTTTTTCAACGCGGGTCAAGCGATCGCAGCACAGATGCAGACGATTTCCTTCAAAGACGGTGTTGGTGTGCGGTTGGTTACGCAATATGCCAATGGTATCGCGCCCATCAATAATAGCGCCTTGTTTTATCATTTCCAAGGATTGACAGGCGATGGCAAATACTACATCATCGCGACCCTGCCGACTTCAGCGGACTTCCTTCCAGCAGACGAAACCAAATATACAATCGATTCACCAGGCATCCTGGATTTTCCCGGTTATTACAAGTCAAACCCGACCGGCGACGATTTCAAGGCATACTTCCAGGCAGTGGCTGACAAGTTGAACGCCACGTCGCCAGCGAATTTCAAACCGTCTCTGCCTACTCTGGATGCACTGATCCAATCGATTTCTGTCAATCCGTAAATCGATTGGTCGTTACGAAAGAGCTTGGATGCCCATCCTGCCCTAAGCCTGTTCAACTTCCGCATGAACCACACGAGCCTTTCAAGGGCCCCAGCGGCCAAGCGGTAGGGCATTGTCAGAACATCAAAATAATCCATTTATCCGCTCCAGACAAGGAAAGGAGTTTAAAATGGACAAGCGCCGTCAACTTGCAAGCGATAGCGGCCTTTACACCTATGAAACTTTTGAAATTCTATTGAACCATGAAATTGCCCGCGTCAAACGCTACTCCGGCACGCTGACTTTAATTCACCTGGCACTTGCCACAGAGAATCTCACGCCCGATTTTGTGAAACAGGCTCACGCCGCCATGACCAATTTGCTCGACCGCACCCTGCGGATCTCGGACGTGCCTGCCCATTACAAAGATGATTTTATGATCCTGCTTCCGTCCGCCGACAACGATGCCGCACGCGCTGTGGCGGAGCGAATCCTGGGGCAATTTCGCACCACCCAGAGCTTCACCACCGGCAAGTTGTCTTCCAAACGGAATGCCTACCTGGGTGTCACCACCCAGAACGGCAACGATATCACCTCGGACGGGCAGATTCTTGCTGAAGCAACCATTGCCATGAACGAAGCCCGTCAGCGCCAATCGTATACCTTTGTAAGCTTTGCAGATATTTCAAGCGGCCTTCACAAACCTTATTAAAGGAGCTTCCTATGCCCTTCTATCATAAACTCGGCCAAATCCCGCACAAGCGTCACACCCAATTCAAGAAGCCCGACGGAAAACTTTATCGCGAAGAGCTCATGGGGTTGGAGGGATTCTCGTCCATTCAATCCATCCTGTACCATCACTTCCTGCCACCGCGCGTAATGAAGACAGAAGATTACGGATCGCTCAAGCCCGAGTTCGTGGACTTCGGCCCGATCCGGCATCGCGCTTTTAGAACGGCTCAAGCCCGGATCGGAGCGGACCCCGTTACGGCGCGGATCCCCCTTCTTGGCAACAACGATGTAACCCTCGGCGTTGCGCGTGCCTCCCAGAACATGGATTATTTTTATCGCAATGCGCAAGCTTACGAAACCTGGTTTGTTCACGAAGGCAATGGTGTATTGAAGACCCAATTTGGCAACCTGCCATTTCATTCCGGCGATTACATCGTGATTCCATTTGGGACGACCTGGCAGATGCAATTGGATTCAAAGGAGGCGCGTTTCTTTACGATTGAGAATTCATCACAGATCGAGCCGCCCAGACGCTATCGCAACGACTACGGTCAGATGCTTGAGCATGCGCCGTATTCCGAGCGCGATTTCCGGGTGCCGACCGAGTTGGAAACGCACACCGAGCGCGGCCGCTTCGAAGTCCGAATCAAGGTGCGCGACCGATTGACCTGTCATGAGCTGGATCATCACCCGTTCGATGTGGTCGGCTGGGATGGCTATTTGTATCCATGGATTCTCAACATCGGCGATTTTGAGCCCATCACCGGGCGAGTCCATCAACCGCCGCCTGCCCATCAAACCTTCCAAGGACATAACTTTGTGGTCTGTTCGTTTGTGCCGCGTTTGTTCGATTATCACCCTGAAGGCATTCCCGCGCCATACAATCATTCCAATGTCAATTCCGATGAAGTGATTTATTATGCCGAGGGCAACTTCATGTCTCGCAAAGGCATTGACCAGTACGACATAAGCCTGCACCCGTATGGGCTTCCGCACGGACCACAACCCGGCATGACCGAAGCCTCGATTGGCAAAAAAGAGACCAACGAATTGGCAGTGATGGTGGATACGTTTTATCCGCTGCAACTCACAAAGCAGGCCCTTGAACTCGAGAAGCCCGAATATATGGCTAGCTGGCTGGAAGGCACTGGAGAATGAGATAGAAGCAAAACAATGGCCGCACGGCTCCCCTTTTTGATTTGCCTGGTTGAATTGCGCCAACCTCACGCCGGGACACATTCAGATCATGCCACGGCGTTGGCTTTCGATCTTGTGCATGCCGCAGATCTGGAGGCAAAGGAATCAGACCTTTTGAAATTTGCGGCATCCATCCATGACATCGGCAAGATCGCCATCAACGAACTTGTAATCAATAAGCCCGGAAAATTCACGGAAGCGGACTATGTCAGGGTGCAACAGCATGCCCGGCTTGGGGCGAGCCTCGTGGAGACTTTGGATATCGATCCTTCCACACATTCCATTACTCTGAATCATCACGAGGATTTCGATGGAAGCGGTTATCCGAACGGAACAAGCGGCGGGGCGATTCCGCGCGGCGCACGCATCCTTCGCGTTGCGGACGCCTACGATGCGCTAACCAGCGATCGTGGCTACCGGTCTGCCAATTCAAAGAAAAAGTCGCTGGAGATCATCGAACACGATGCGCAGTTCTTCGATCCGACACTGCTTGAATTGTTCTTCAGCAAAGTGGCACGCAAACATTAGGGGTTTCAAATAACGCTCTGAGTTTTGTGTTATAAACACATTAAGTTTACGCAGATTAAATAATCCATGAAACTGCACAATTTC
>Ga0335079_10005363_pt1 | contig 14674 bp, 16 predicted proteins | sample Lox_Sample_33_FD_206719 | JGI IMG/M metagenome (GOLD analysis project Ga0335079, IMG submission 206719) | Soil microbial communities from Loxahatchee National Wildlife Refuge, Florida, United States - Lox_Sample_3.3 | ecosystem: Environmental > Terrestrial > Soil > Wetlands | place: USA...
CCCCGACATCCTCGGCAGCCTGGCAGTACTTGTCTGTGGTGCTCTTCTACTCGATCACCATGGCCGCCCGGCCGGTTGGTGCAGCCATCTTCGGTCACTATGCTGACAAGATCGGCAGGCGGTTCCTCCTGATACTGACGATCGGCGGCGTGGGAGTGATGTCCCTGCTCTCGGCTTTCATTCCAACGAGAGAGCAAGTAGGCATGGGCGTAGCCTATCTTGTCTTCGGCATCCTCCGATTCCTCATGGGCGTATTCTTTGGCGGCGAGTACGCTGTGGGTCATGCCTTTGCCATCGAGCACGCGCCCCAGCCAAGGCGCGGTGGTATTGGCGGGTTCATCCAGTCGGGGTTCCCCTTGGGCTATGCGCTCGCATCGTTCGTCATCATGGGCTTCTCCATAGCCCTCGGCGAGACGGCCATGCAAAACTACGGGTGGCGCGTGATCTTCGCCACGGGGACCATTCCCGTCCTGGTCGCACTCTACATTCGAAAAGCACTGGTCGAGTCACCAGAATTCGAAAGAGCAAAGAAGCTTGGCAAGATTGAGAAGCTGCCATTTGTCAGCCTCTTTAGGCCGCCGACATTCTGGGTGTTCCTGCAGGTGTTCTTCTTCATGACTGGCCTCTTTCTCACCGATTATGCGATCTATGCGTTCATTCCCAAGATCCTTCAGGGGAAGAACAAGTTCGGCCTCACCGACTACACGCTGATTTACGGAGTTGCCCTGTTCTGTGCCTCCATTGGATACAACGTGTATGGTTGGCTCTCCGATAGACTCGGACGGAAGAGGTTGACCCAGTGGTATTGTGTGGCCGTCGTCATTCTAGGTATCCCCCTGTACCATATCCTCATCAATGCCGCGTACAGTAGAAGCTTCGGACTCGCCATGGTCGGTGCAGTACTTGCTGGCGGTCTCAAGCTTGCCTGGGGGGTCGTTCCCGCTTACCTGTGCGAGCGGTTCCCTACGAAGTCGCGCTCGGTCGGCGTCGGCTTTGGATACTCGGCGGGCGCGCTCGTCGGAGGCGCGGGGATCACTCCCCTGGTAGCGCTCTTCCACATCGTCCCCTTCATCGCGGCCGTCGAGGGTTCGAGTGAACTGTGGTTGTCCGCGTCCTCCGTGCTGACGATCGGAGCCGCGATCACCTTCGTGAGTTTGCTCTTCAGCCCAGAGACCAAGCACCTCGAACTGTCCGAGGTTGGCCTGGAAGCCATCGCAAAGCCAGCCGAGACCACGGGCGCCGTGACGGCATAGAGGACGCGCATCGCCAACTCCTCTCCTCCCGCGCGCCAGGCAGGAGACTCACCCCGGCTGCGCGTATGCTCAGCATGACCTGCGGTCGGCGGGTGGCCGGAGGTCTCCGCCCTGTGGTAATTTCGTCCAGGTTCTGGGGTCGGCTCGGCCGGCCTTCGGGAGAGCGCATCGATGCGGAGGCAGGCACGGGGTTCATATTCGCGAAGCGACCGTCCTGGCACGGATGTGAGGGTTTCGCCCGCGCCCGACGACGACATGACGGCTGCCCTCCGGTTCCTCCGAGCGCTCTGGCGGCTGAACCATGCCTTGGAGAGCGCGTCGCGCCGGATGAAGAGGACCTACGGGATCACCGGCCCCGAACGCCTCTTCATCCGGGTCGTGGGGCAACGGCCTGGCATCACGCCCAGCGAGGTAGCGCGCATCCTCAGCGTTGATCGCAGCACGGTCACCCCGCTCCTGAAGCGCCTCGAGGCTCGCCGCATCGTCCGACGCATCCCGAATCCCGCCGACGGGCGCAGCTTCCATATCGCCCTCATGCAGGCCGGGGCCCTCGCCGACGAACTCCGCGTGGGCACGATCGAGAGTAGTGTACGCGGTGCCATCGCAGACACCGACCCGAAGGACGTGGCGACCTGCGCTGCCCTGCTGGTGAAGATTTCTGAGCGGCTCCAGAATATGCGCCTGCGTCCAACGGACCGCGGTCATGGCTCGGCTTTGGCGTTGACCCGCGCTTCTGCCAAACGCCAGCCACAAGCCTCCGGGCGTCGTCGTCGACTGGCCTCCGCTCGGTGAGTGGCTCCGTCGTCGTCGGCCTAGCTCACGGCAGGGCTCTCAGGGAGCGGCATACGGCCTGGGACGCCTTGTAGCCGCAGCATCCCATAGAGAGCTCGGAGCCACCCTGCCAGTGCGGCAGGCGTGTCGGCCGTCACGCGGATGCGGAGCCTGACCTCGTCGACTCCGCGCGAGCTCTCGAAGAGCGCCGGCTCTGCCGGCCAGAGCTCGGCCTCGACTCCGGGCGTAGCCGACGGGAGAGCCCCCTCCGCGAGCCTCACCAGATTTCGGTACCCGCCCCGGCACTCGTCCCAGAAGGACGCATGCTGACCCGCGGCAGCTGGACCCCACAGATAGATCCATGCGATCGCACGCTTGACGGAGCTTACCTCACCCGGGAGAAGAGTGACCTCCACGTGAACTCGATCTCCCGGCAAGCCGTGCTCGGGTTCGCTGTGGGGCCTCGGCTGTGAGACTCGCGCATCCACTGCGGCAAGCATCATACTACTTTGACGTCAAACCATACTCTCACGGCGCAGGCCGCGACGATATTCCACAGATCCGAATGGGGGAGTCTTCTCGCGCCAGGGTGAAAACGTTCCCGCCAGGCGATTCCAACTACTTTGATATCACACTAGATTACCTGAATCGTCTGCGCAGATGATCTATGTCAACACCGGGGATGAGCGTCCCAGCGTATGGTGTGGCCGTTCACTGGCGCGACGCAGCTCAAATTAGCACACCGTATGCCGCGCTCTCATGCACTCGGGAAGGAGAGACCTGTGGCTCACGTACACGAGATCACGATCTGGACGCGCGGAGTGGTGAAGGACAAGGAAGGACGCGACGTCGCGAACGGCATTGCCGCTGCGGCCGACCAGGACGGAAAGTTCACCCAGGCCTTCGACAACTACGTCGACCTACCGGACCGCGTGAACGTCCCGCTCCGCAAGTACGCGCGCATCAGCGACGAGGAAATCGAGATGCGCTACGACTACGAGAACGAGAGTCCCGAGGTGGTGGTCCTGGTCGATGCTACCATCGTGAAGGGCATGAACGTCCTTCAGGGCATGCAGAAGGGGGGCGTCCTGCTGGTGAACACGGACCGCTCACCAGATGAGATCCTCAAGTTCGTGCCCAACAGGGAGCTGCTCAAGGCGGTGGTCTGCGTCGACGCAACCCGGATCGCCGGCAGCGCAACCGTGGACTTCTCCGGGACCGAGGGAGGCGTGGATGCGGTGGGTCTCGGCGCGGGCATCGCGGCCCCCATCCTGGGCGCCTTCGCCAAGGCCACCCAGCTCGTGAAGCTGGAGATGCTGGCCGGTGTGGTGAGCAACAAGGACGCCCTCCGTCGCGGGCACGACTCGGCGGTGATCCAGACTCTGAACTAGGGCTCGTTCACCAAGGAGAGAGAAGACATGTTCAACATTCCGAAGGGACGCGAGGTACCGTTCGGCTGCGTCACACCCGCGCCGGTGGGCGAGCAGCCCATGATGATCACGGGCAACTGGCGCGAGTACCGGCCGGTGATCGACGACGAGAAGTGCAACCTGTGTGGGAACTGCGTGGTGTTCTGCCCTGACGCCTGCTGGCAGTTCAACGAGGCGAACGACGCGGTGGTCTGGAACGCGAAGTATTGCAAGGGCTGCCTCATCTGCGTGAACGAGTGCTCGCACGACGCCCTCTCCAAGGCCTACGAGCTGGACTTCCCGGACGGCGTCGTCCGGCTGGAGAAGCCATTCTAGGGAGACGCAACCATGGCCAAAGAGATGACCTTGAGCGGTTGTGCAGCGGCAGCCCACGCCGTGAAGATGGCGAAGGTGGACGTGATCTGCTCCTTCCCCATTCGCCCCTACACGGCCACCATGATGGAGCTCTCGAAGATGGTGGCGAACGGCGAGCTCGACGCCGAGTTTGTTCACGGTGAGGGCGAGCACGCCCAGTTATCGGTGGTCTACGGGGCCTCGGCCGCCGGTGCACGCACCTTCACCGGCAGCTCGGGGGTGGGCGTCACCTACGCCTTCGAGACCTACTCGCCCATCTCCGGGGGACGACTCCCTGTGCAGATGATGATCGCCGACCGCGCTTTGGACCCGCCCGGCGACTTCGGCTCGGAGCACACCGATGCCATGTCGGCCCGCGACCAGGGCTGGCTCATGGGCTGGTCGGAGAACCCGCAGGAGGCCTTTGACAACCACCTCATCAACTACCGCATCGGCGAGGACCCGCGGGTCATGCTCCCGCAGTTCGTGTGCCAGGACGGCTACTTCGTCTCGCACATCCCGGGCAAGGTGCAGCTCCCCGACCAGGCCCAAGTGGACGAGTTCCTACCGCCCTACAAGCCGGGCACCCACGTGCTCGACCCTAGGAAGCCGGTGTCGCATGGGCCCCAGATCCGACCGGACCAGGGTGCGATCATGGACCTGCAGCGGGCGGAGGCGTTCCTGGGCGTACCCCAGGTCATCCGGGAGGTGGTGGACAGCTTCAACCGGATCTTCGGACGCAACTACGACCCGTTCCTCGACCAGTTTATGACCGAGGACGCGGACATGGTCTTCTTCATGCAGGGCGGCCACGCGGCCACCGCGCGGCACGCGGTGAGGCACCTGCGCCAGAAGGGAGTGAAGGTGGGCCTCGTCAAGCTCCGCTTCGTACGACCCTTCCCGACGCAGGAAGTCGCTGAGCTGCTCTCGAAGTTCAAGGGGGTCGGTGTCATCGAGACCAGCACATCGTACGGCGGCTCGATGGGCGGCGGCAACCTCCTCGCCGAGGTTCGAGCGTCCCTCTACGACTGCTCGAAGCGGCCGCTCACCACCTCCTTCATGGCGGGCCTGGGCGGCGATGTCATCCCGCTCCACGAGTTCTACTGGATGGCCGAGGTGCTCTCGAAGGCAATGCGGGCGGGCAAGGTGATGAAGAACGTCTACTGGGCGGGATTCGAGCAGGCCGAGGCGTGAAAGGGACCGCCGCGAGGCGAACACACCGAAAGGAGCCATGACCATGGCGGTTCAAGTGAAGACGCAGACGCTCCCGACCTTCAAGAAGCTCCGGCAGATGCCCAAGGAGGAGCAGTACGTGCCCGGGCATCGCACTTGCGCTGGCTGCGGCCCCGCGCTGCAGTACCGGCTCGTGACCAAGGCCGCGGGGCCGAACACCATCCTCATCGGGCCGACCGGCTGCATGTACGTAGCGAACGCGAGCTACCTGTGCACTCCCTACCAGGTCCCCTGGGTCCACGCGCAGATCACCAACGGCGGGGCGGTGGCCTCGGGCATCGAGGCCGCCTACCAGGCCCTCATCCGCAAGGGCAAGTACCAGGGCGAGCTCCCCAACGTGATCGTGATGGCAGGAGACGGAGGCTCGACGGACATCGGCCTGCAGGCCATGTCGGCCATGATGTACCGTGGCCACGACGCGCTGTTCATCTGCTATGACAACGAGTCCTATGCCAACACCGGCATCCAGACCTCGCCCACCACACCGTACGGCGGCAACACCACCTTCACGCCGCCCGGCAAGGTCATTCCGGAGGGCAAGAAGCTCTTCCCCAAGGATCCTCCCCAGCTCGTCATCGGCGGCCACCCGGCCGTGAAATACGTGGCCACCGCCTCGGTGGCTTACCCGGTGGACCTCATGAACAAGGTCCGCAAGGCCCTCAACGTGAAGGGCCCGACATTCATGCACATCCACGCCCCCTGCCCCAAGGGCTGGAAGTTCGACGAGTCGAAGACCATCGAGATGGCCCGGCTCGCGGTGCAGACCGGCATGTGGAGCATCTACGAGTGGGAGGACGGCGAATACAAGTACCAGTACCGTCCTAAGGAGTTCAAACCGGTCAAGGAATACATGAAGCACCAGAAGCGCTTCGCGCACCTCAGCGAGGAGCACATCGCCAAGATGCAGGCCTTCATCGACGCCAAGGTCAAGGCTCCGGGCGTGCCGGTCAAGATCCCGGTTCCGGGTCCGCGGCAGGAGGGATAGCGAAGTCCTGATCCACGATCGAGTCACCGGCGCCACCCTCTCTACGGGGCGGGTGGTGCCGGCGGCCCGGTCGCGAGTTCAGGGTGGGCTTCACGAGGTGGCCCAGCGCCCTCCGCAAGTAATTACCCCTTGCCGAGCAGCTTCGTGGTTGGCTTCGCGGTCATGGCGCACATCGGAGGAAACCGTTTCGCTACCTTGATCCGGGGGCCTTGATGCGCAACTCATCCATGGCGCGAGCTCATGATTCCGAATGGAGGAAACCTCGTCGGAACGCTCCATCGGGAAACGCAGATCCACGCCTGAGCCGAGAAGGCGCCTTCGATGTCCCCGAGCCTCGTCGGGCCGATCAGGTCCGATCACGCCCCCGGCCAGGTCCCCAGGGTGAAAGAAGAGTCGAGCCGCTACCCCCGGGGCCTTGGATGGCGTCGTCATCCCGAGCGGGCGCAGGTGAATTGAGGTCCCACGGCACTGTTGGGTTCACCATCATAAACACCCCGCGCATTTACGAGGGTATTGTTTCCCAGATTCATAGACTCATTCGCGACGGGGACCTCAAACCCGGCGACAAGCTGCCCCCCGAGCGCGAACTCAGCCAGCGGTTCCAGGTGGGGCGCAGCTCGATCCGCGATGCCATCCGCGTGCTTGAGATCATGGGAACGGTCAAGGTCCGGCAGGGAGGTGGGACCATCGTGCAGGACCTGTCGCCACGCTCTCTGGTGGCGCCGATGGCGAGCATGCTCAGGCGGCAACGAGCGATGGTCGAGGACATCATGGACCTGCGGACCATGCTCGAGCCTTCTCTCGCCGCTCGCGCGGCCAGGAACGCCACGGCCGATGACATCGCGCAGCTTGCGGGAGTTCTCGACCGACAGCGCCTGAAAGTGGGTCGCGGTGAAGTCGCCGTGAGCGAGGACACCGACTTTCACCGGGGAATCGCTCAGGCGGGGGGTAATCCCGTCGTGCTGAGCGTCCTCGACATCCTCATGGGCCTGTTAGCCGAGACTCGGGTCGAGGCTCTTCAGGTGAGGGGCAGGGCCGAGCGGTCACTCAATGGCCATCGTCGGATCCTGAGGGCGATCCGCCGCAAGGACCCGGTGGCCGCCGAGGCCGCCATGCGATCTCACATCTCCAGCGTCGAGGAAATCATCCTTGACGGGCTGTAAGACCTGAAAGCTCAACAGCGCCACACGGTGCGACCGAGCCGTTCGACGGACTTCGGCGCGGTGCTCGGGTGAGACCTTAGGGACGTCGGTACTTCAAGCACTCTTGCCCTTCATCGCCCGGACGCGATCAGGGACGAGCCGCCGCACCGCTCTTCGTAGCACCCGGGTGGCCACCTCCACCTCCGAAGCACGCGACTGGCGAAGCGCCGCGTCGATGGCGTGCTCGACGGTGCCCTGCTTCAAGCGATTCATCCGGATTCCCTCCGGTCCAAGCTCGAGAAGAATCTGCCGTCTGTCGGCGGGATCTGACCTTCGCCGCACCATGCCCTTGCCCTCGAGCGTGCGAGCCAATCTCGTCACCGACGCAGGATGAACACGAAGAACGCGCGCGAGGCTAGCCGGGGTGACCGGGCCCAGCCGACCTACTACGCGTACTACGAGGCGTTGGGGGCCGCTGATCCCGTACCGGCGAAGCATGGCCTTCGACCTTCGATTCAGGCCCTGCTCCAGCTCCCACAGCACCTGCATGAACGAGAGGACGTGCCCGAGATCGGAGTCTGGGACCATGTCTTGCACCTTGCCTGAACGGGCCCAGAGACCCGACCACGTGGCGTCCTTCAAGATTGAAGAACCACAACGGCCTACGCTTGCCATGATGAGCCTATCCGTGTATCGTTGCAGGTGCAACTAGATCTTCGTGGACTGTGCCTGTTTTCCTCGTCGATCATCACTTGAGCTATGAAGCACCAGGAGGCTAACCTCATGAGCCGTGGCAGATGTCTAACGATCGCTTTGGCCATCCTGGCCACCGCAGCCTGCGCAAAGCATCCGAAAAACGGTGAATGCCGCCTCGATGCAGACTGTGCCAACCAGGCTGGCTATGGGAAGATCTGCGTCGAGGGTCGTTGCCAGGAATGCGCCATCGACACCGACTGCCAGGCCGGGTTCCGCTGCCGCGCCAACGCTTGTGTTCCCCGCCTCGAATGTGAGTCCCCTGCGGACTGCGGCGAAGGAAAGACCTGCCAGGACGGCCGTTGCGTGGTCTCAGCCCCGAAGCCGGAATGCCAATCGAACGAGGACTGCGGCCAGGGTCGGACGTGCGAGTCCGGTCGCTGCGTCGCGGCCGCACCTGCGCCTCGGCCCTCCCGCACGCTCTCGGAGTGCCTGTCCGAAGCGGGGGTGGTCCACTTCACCTACGACCGGGCTAACCTCAGCGCAGAGGCGCGTCAGGTTCTGGGCCGAGTATCGCGGTGCCTCGCGACGTCGCCCGGTTCGCTCACGGTCGAGGGAAACTGCGACGAGCGCGGGACTGCCGAGTACAACGTGCACCTCGGCCAGCGACGCGCGGAGGCGGTGAAGAAGTACCTCATGAGCCTTCCCGCGCGGCCAAGTTCGATCTCCGCCACGAGCAACGGAAGGGAGCGGCCGACCTGCACGGAACACAACGAAGCTTGCTGGTCCCAGAACCGAAGAGTGGATATCAAAGCCCAACAGTAGCGGGTCCCGTGCCCGCGCGGCCCGGAGGGGGTCGCGCGAGCAGCTGATCCTGACCGAGGGCGGCAGCAGACGCTCTGGAATGGCGTTCAGCGAATCCCTGCCACCCTACTTCGCGCGCACTTGTGCGAGTGCGGTGGCAAGGCTTCGCAGAACCCTTCCCGCTGCAGCCACGTCCTCCTCCGGCAGCGACGCGAGTGCGGCTCGAACTTTCGCTTCGACCGTCCCCGACTGAAGCGCGTCAAGCTTGGTTCCCTTCTTCGTGAGACGGAACAGAGCGCGTCGGGTATCTTCCGGGTCCGTGGCGCGCGCCACCGCGCCCCGAGTCGTGAGCCGGTGGAGTATCCCGGTGAGCGTGCTCGGATGAACGTGGAGTATGTCCGCCAGCGCGCCCGCGGATATCCCGGGCCGCTGACCCACGATCCGCACGACAAGTCTCTGAGGCCCGGTCACGCCCAGCGTCCGCTCCATGCGCTTCGAGATCTGGGTCAGACCGTGGTTCACCGCCCACATGAGGCGCATGAAGTCGAGCACATTTCCCAGGGATTCTTCCGGCGCACCAGGAGGAGGGGATGTCACCTTGTTCGTCGCTGGTCCAGAGTTTTTCATGCTCTCCTACCCGATATACAGAGCGCGCGAGCGAAGGTCGACACGGACCGGCCAGGTGCCCTTCCGCGCCAGCTCTGTGAGGCACCTTTCCCTACATGGCCTGCGAATGCGACATTCTTCAGAACCGGGAGCTGCACAGGTTCACTCCTCGCAAGCGCACGGCACAAGCCAGCGAGGTCGCTTTTGGGCTCGAGGGAGATAGAGGGCACCATCACGTCGCGCGCCTCAGCCGAGCTGAGGTCCTCGACCGGCAGGAGCTGACACGCGAACTCGAGGTGCCCGCGGGCGTCCCCACCGGGTCTGGCAGTCACACCTCGACATGACCTGTGCGACGTCCTTGTCACGGCTCACGCTGAAGGCGACGTGTGTCGGGCTCACTTTGGCGCACGCGCTACTTCCATGGACGATACCGCGGAACAAGCGCTTGCTTCAACGGTCAAAGCATGTTAGTTTGAGGTCCAATGATTATACAGCCGACCGACGCTCGCTTCCACTCCAAATCCTGGGGGCGGTGGTTCCCGGAACGAGACCTCCACCTGCGATGCTCCCGTGCCGATGGGGTCCCGGGAGTGGCCTGAGCCGCTCGGCGCCTTCACCTCGCGGGAGAGTGTGCAATGAAGGGGAATCTCGTCGCAGTGTCGCTGGCAGCCACGATCGTGGGCACCGCCTGCGGCGTGCCGAAGCAGAAGTACGAGGCCGCCGTCTCGGAGGCCGACAGGAACATGAAAGCTGCCGATGCCCAGCGAGCGCGGGCCGAAGAGTGCGAAGACCAAGGCCGTCAGGCGGCTGAACGAGCGGAAGCCAGCGAAAGGCGAGCCGGAGAGCTTTCTGAGCGGTTGACCCAACTCGAGCAGGCAGCCTCCGCGGCCAGCGCCGACGCAGCTCACCAGCGCGAACTCGTGGCCCAGCTCGCCAAGACTCGGGAGCTTCTCGAGGCGGAGAAGGCCAACGCCAGCGCCGAGGCCGAGCGCCAACGTCAACTTGCTGAGCAGTTGCAAGAAGAGAAGACCACCCTTCAGGCCAAGAGCAAGGAATACGAGGAGCTGTCGGCTTCACTGGACCAGGAGATCAAGGCTGGTCAGGTGAAGATCTCCGAACTCCAGGGCAAGGTGACCGTTCGGATGGGCGAGAAGGTCCTCTTCCCCTCGGGATCAGCGACCATCAGCGCGAACGGCAAGGCGACCCTGGCCAAGGTCGCCGACGCCTTTGGCTCGGTGAAGGACCGCATGATTCGAGTCGAGGGGCACACCGATAACGTGCCCATCCACTCGGAGCGCTTTCCATCCAACTGGGAGCTGTCCGCGGCGCGAGCCATCGCCGTGGTCCGCTTCCTCCAGGAGCGTGGAATCGACCCAAGGCTGCTCGGCGCTGCGGGATACGGAGAGTACCAGCCCATCGCACCCAACGACACCGCCGACGGGCGCGCGGATAACCGCCGCATCGAGATCAGCCTGGCCGCGCCGCTGCAGGCGTTACCCCAAACCACTTCTCAATCTCCCTGAGCTTGGTCCGGCGCCCTTCGCTCAGGCCTTGCTCCAGGGGCCTGAACGAAGACGCCCGATGCAAGTTCGAAGGGGTTACTGGCGGGTTTCGCAGGCGTGATGGACCTCCAACAGACGTCGAAGCTGACGAAAGGGATTGAATGGTTCGGGGGTAACATCTCAGAGCTTCCGATGTTCGACAGTAAGAGCACCCACCGCCTCCCCTCGACCCTTGCGGGGATCGCTTGCCTCTTAGGTGTGAGCGCGGTCGCTTCCGCACAAAGCGAGTCACCGGCTCCGGCGGCCGACGCCGCCCCTGCTGACTCGCCGGTTGCCGACGATGGACAGAGGACGGCGCCGCTGGGGTCGAAGGATGGCCACTGGGCTAACGGGCTGCAGGTCCTCGCCGGCGCGGCGACCAACTCCGAACACGCCCCAACCGCCTCATCGGCAAGCGAAGCCGATCCAAGGGTCGAACTCACGAAGCCTTCCGATGGAAGAGGTGCCGCCGGCGACGGCGGTGTGGAGAGCGCCGGGCACGTCGGGCCCAAGCCCGTGAACGGCAATGGACCCGAGAGGGACGCGCCCACCAGAGCCTGTGGCGGTGGAGACCTCAGGACCTGCGTGCTGCTCGCCTTTCAGTACCTCGAAGGCGACCGCGTGGCCCGAAACGAAGAGCGCGCCGCGGCTCTGTTCGGCAAGGCCTGCACGGGAGGCCTCGCCAGTGCCTGCGAGTACCTCGCCTTCCAGTACGAGGATGGCGTGGGCGTCGCGAAAGATGAGCATCGCGCCGCGCTGCTCTTCAGAATGGCGTGCGACGGAGATGATGCGGAGGCGTGCGAGTTTCTCGGGTTTCACTGCCGCGACGGCGTGGGCATCGTGAAGGACGAGCGCCGCGCGGCCTTTCTCTTTGAGAAAGCCTGTAACGAGGGGCTACCGCATGCGTGCTACTCTCTCGCGCTGCAGTACGTCGCGGGCGCAGGCGTCGCCAAGAGCGCCTCGCTCGCCGCGCGGCTGTTCAAGGATGCCTGCCAGGGGAAGGTCATGAGGGCCTGCGAACAGCTCGGTCTGAGTTTTTGGGCCATTCCCTAGAGCGGCGAACGGTTTGAAAGACCCATAAATCCCATAGCTTGGCAGGGGGGATCGACAGCCCGCACTCACCGTGGTTATTTGCCCGCGCGCGACTTTGGCGCTGGGGACGGAGGGTGGCGATGGAGAGGTGGCGGCCGAGCCAGACGTACACGAAGCAGGAGCAGTGGATCCTCAAGCGTGTGGAGAAGAAGAGGAAGCTGTTCGGCTTCCTGCGCAGGCACCGAGCCGAGCTTTTCAACGCCGAGTTCCAGGCAGAGCTCGAATCGATGTATCGCGACTCCGGCGCTGGGAAGGAGCCGAAGCCGCCAGCTTTCCTGGCGATGGTGCTCTTGCTGCAAGGATTCCTCGGCGTATCGGATGGGGACGCGGTCGAGGTGGCCATTCTGGACCTGCGCTGGCAGATGGTCCTCGGCTGCCTGGGGGCGACCGAGCCGGCTTTCTCGCAAGGGGCGCTGCAAGCCTTTCGAGACCGGCTCATCGCGCACGACATGGATCGCCGACTGCTGGAACGCACGGTTGAGCTGGCGCGGGCGACCAGGGAGTTCGATTGGAAGAAGGTCCCGAAGACGCTGCGGGTGGCGATGGACTCAGCACCCCTGGAGGGTGCGGGGCGTGTGGAGGATACCCTCAACCTGCTCGCGCACGCGGGGCGTAAGCTGGTGGAGGGTGCGGCCGGCCTTCTCCACTGGGCGCCGGACCGGGTGTGCCTCGAGGCGCGCGCGCCGTTGCTGCTCGAGCCGAGCGTGAAAGCGGCATTGGATCTCGAATGGAGTGACCCGGCGCAGAAGGCGTCGGCAGCGAGAAGGCTGGCCGTCGAGCTCGAGAACCTCAGGGACTGGCTGACCACCACGCTCGCGGAAGAACTGAAGAAACCGCCTCTGGCAGAGGACATGGCCACGTTGCAGCAGCTCATGAGCCAGGACCTCGAACCCGACCCCAGCGGCGGCGGCATGAAGATCCGCGAGGGCGTCGCCGAGGACCGGCGCGTCTCGGTCTAATCTGGAGCTCCAGATTAGACTGAGTATCCCGAGAGTGTCGTTATCTCGACTGCCATCGCCCACGAGCCGTTGTTGTGGTGATCGCTGGCCTACATGCTCACGATAATGGGAGGAGCTAGAGGGAGGCCAAGAACGCGAGGATGCTCGCGGTTGGGCGCCAGCGTCGATGAGGTGGGCTCGAGAGCCCGGCGCGTTTCCAGAATGCAGCCAGTACTTTTCGTTTCATTTCCAAGTTGCTGCTCAGATAGCGGCCGGTCGTAGCGACGCTCACGTGGCCGAGATAATCACGGATCACGGACAGCTCGACGCCGGCCTGGAGAAGAGCAACGGCGCATCCATGGCGAAGAGTGTGCGGAGTCACGCGGCGGTTGCGAAGGCTGGGGGTACCCTTTGAAGCACGACTGACGTACTTCGCCAGCAAATAGGCAACTCCGTCGCGCGTCAGCGGGAAGCCACGCGCATTCCGAAATACCTCACCGCCGCCCTGCGTCAGAGTGTTGGCGTGCTCGAGATGGGTGCGTAGAGCGCTCGCCGTCTCCGGCCACAAGGGGCAAAGACGGTCCTTCCCGCCCTTTCCATGAAGGCGGACCAGCCGTGGACGAGCGAGCTGCAGATCCTGGATCTTGACCGCCAGGGCCTCGCTGACCCTGGCACCGGTGTTGTAGAGGAACAACAACAGGGCAAGGTCCCGCACCCCACTGGCTGTTTCCGGCTTCGCCTGCGCGATTAGTGCCCGCGCTTCCGCGGGCTCCAAATAGTTCGGAGGCTTGATCAACGCCCGTTTCGTGGGAATCGCAAGGATCTGGCGGTACTGCTCAGCGCGCGTAAGGTCATGTCGCAGCAGATGCGCTACAAAGCTATGGATCGCGGAAAGCCTCCCATTGCGAGTGGCGATCTTGTTGGCGCGCACACCTTCTAGATGTTCCAGGAAGGCCAGCACGACATCCGATCGAATGTCGTCCAATTGCAAGTGAGCAACTGACCGATGCTCGTGCTCGGCCGTGAACAGAAAGAAGAGCCGAAGGGCATCTCGGTATGCGCGGATAGTGTGAGCACTGGCGCCACGGACAGAGCGCAGATGATCCTGGAAGTAACCCTGCACCAGGGGAAGCAGGGACGGTGCGGAGCGGCTCATTAGTTCGGTCTCCTGGCGCTCTCATAGCGTCGGCGAAAGCGGTCTCCTGCCAGTTGAAGCAACTCTGGCGTAGCGGTCAGGTACGTCTCAGTTCCCAGCAGATCGTCATGCCCCATGTAGGCCGATAACCATGGTAGGCGTGCGTGCAGGTCGGCTCCTGCGCGGTACCAACGGGTGAGTCGGTGGACGGCAAACGCGTGCCTCATATCGTAAGGTCGAGGTCCTGCTCGGCCCGCAAGCGGCTTGATTCCAGCGACCTGCAGCAACCGTCGGACGTTGTCCGAAGCCGTCTTTACCGAGAGCATGGCAGGAGGACGATTTCTGCCCGTGGCGACAAAGAAGTAGTCGTCCGGGCCTGCCGGAGCGAAGTTCTTCCGGACAACCAGATAGCGCTTGAGCTCACGACACAAGGAGCGATGGCATGGCACCCACCGCGATCGCCCTTTAGACTGGCGGATGAAGAGCGTTCCGGCCCTAAGATCCACGTCTCGCAAGCGAAGCCGCAAAGGTTCACCAAAACGCAGCCCTGTGCAGTAGAGCATCAAGATCAGTGTCCGGTACAAACTCCGACGGAACGGTACGCGGAGCCTCCTGGTGAGGTGCAATATCTTCCGTACCTCCTCGACCGAGAACACGTAGGGAACGTAGGTGCTGGTGTTGGGCAACTGCGGCCAGGACGGATCAGGCAAACCGCGAT
>Ga0335079_10005365_pt1 | contig 14672 bp, 13 predicted proteins | sample Lox_Sample_33_FD_206719 | JGI IMG/M metagenome (GOLD analysis project Ga0335079, IMG submission 206719) | Soil microbial communities from Loxahatchee National Wildlife Refuge, Florida, United States - Lox_Sample_3.3 | ecosystem: Environmental > Terrestrial > Soil > Wetlands | place: USA...
CAAGTACAGCCACTTTTATCCATTTTCAACACCATTATTGTTTTTCTCATGATCTGGACATCATGCTTTGAGAAGCAATTGCCGGAGAACGCTGCTTAAGCGGGAAAACAATAGGGGGCATGGGAAGTCTCTGAACCACCTGCACGGCAGGTCAAGGGACGGGTCTATTATTGCAGAGGTTTTATCAATCCAAGTTCGCCAGATTATTAACGATCTGTTGTGTTATCTTTTGCTTCGCTTCTATACGCAAAGGCTCCGGCGCCACAAGGCCCACAACATAAAGGGACGTATTTTCGGATAAGGCAACAATCCCAACTATTCTGCGTTTGTCAAAATCCATGTCGATACACGAAATCTTCCCCGCATCGGGGGCAATTCGCTCCAACTGTTCTATCGAGCAAATCAGTTCCGCACCAGCGCCTTCGAACCCCTGGCTGGGAATTCTGCCCCTGCTGGCAATGACAAATCCTTGGGAGTCTACGGCAAAAGCGGCCTCTGCCCGCGTCGCGGACATGCACCAGGTGATACAGGCTTCCCAACTGTCGAATTTTTGCAGAACCAGGTCGGGTTCTTCCCTGGTTGTAGCTTCCGCTACATCTTCCCTTGTCTCCGCCTTTCGGAGATGGTGGGATATATTACCTGCGGACAAGCTCGCATAGTTCGGGATCTCCAACTGAACCGGCTTCTCTTTTGTAGCAGTTCCCGGCCTGGGAACAAGCAGATTTAAAAGCTGTTGCGCCTGATGTAAATCATATGAGTTCGCGCTGTTTTCGTTCATCTGTTTCTCCCGTCACACCACCCAGTTCCTGGATGATTTTTTTTATCTCTGTGGCCAGCAATTCGAATCTGAGGGCTTCAGGCGGATACTCCCCCCCCAGAAAAGATATGGGCAACCCGTTCCCACTGGCTAAAGCAAAAACGTCCGCTCGGGGGATGTATGTTTCCAGGACCCCACTCAATGATGTCCATACGGTTTTCAATATGTTGAATGAGGAATCCTGATGGAGTTGGACCATCGTAGCCAGAATACCCAGTAATTGCAACTGGGGATTATCAGCTTCCCTCACATGGGCAATGACTCGCAATGTTTGCGAAATTGACCGTAATGATAACGCTTCAGCCTGCAAGGGGAGAAGCACGAAGTTACCGACGGACAATGCCGCCCGCGTGATCATCCCCAGACCAGATGGTGTATCGATAATTATGTATTGATATTTATTTTCAACAGCGGCAATGATATCCTGCAAAGTCCGCGAAGAGTGGAGTACCTCTTCATATAAAGCTATGTCCAAGGGGTCCAGACGCCCTCTCGGCAATATTGCAAGGGATGCCAGTTTGGTTTTTATGATGGCATCTTCAACGGGCATTTTCTGCATTATATATTCTGCAAGACCGGCCCATTCCGTGTCGCTTCGGGCGAGAGAAAGCCCTATTGCGCCCAGGGGGTCGATATCGACAAGCAAAGTATTGTCGCCCTTTTCAGCCAATGCTACGGCGAGATTCAAGGCAACAGTGGTTTTGCCGGTACCTCCCTTTGAACTTACAACTGAAATTACATTTGCCATCTTCGATTCTCCGATCTAGTAGACGCTTTCTTCTATAACCTGGCGGATTGAAGGAATCAATTCGGATATCTTGTGTTTGATTACGCCCAGCTTTCCATCCTTGTCAAATGAAGCGTTAATAAAACTTCGTCTTTTACTGTCCGTTGATTGGGCTATCAATAATCCCTTTTCATGCTCCAGAATAATTGATTCCATCTGCCCGAAGTGCCCATCTGCTGCATGAGTCTCTGCTGAATTGAGCCATGTAATTGCTGAGGCCACAGTTTCTTCAAGGTCCGAATCGGTTTCCGATTTATGCAGAGCCAGAAGGCTTCCGTCCGGTTCGGAGATAAAGGAATACCGGTATCCCGGCAGTAGTGCCAGATTTCCCAGCATATCGACAAGTTTTTCCTTATCCCTTGCCGAATCGCAGGTCTCCGGAGGGTTGGTTGATATAAAACTGTCATCTCCCGGTTCATCTGCATTGGAATATTGTGGCAGCACTTCATTCAGAAAAAACATCAAATTTGTATCTACGATCATCTCGCCGTGACTGGCCTTGATCACCACTTCCGGATCATCCATCATGGAGGCAATCGCCGCCCTTATGTGCGCCCTGAGACATTCCCGCAACTTGGCATGAGAGATTAACCCTTCTTCCTCAAGCAGTGTCCCGAGTTTTTTCGATTTGCCCAAGGCCTTATATCTGTTTACGATATCGCTGAGCTTCTCCTTGGGTATCAAGCCGATACGTTCCAGAAAAGAGCCGAAATTTTCCGTCTGATTTCTGCTGACAGCCCAGGCTACCTGTCCATCGCGCATGAAAACAGAGCCGATCTGTTCGTCCTCTTTCATGACACGTAGGATCCCACCCCATTTTTTCTCGACTGTCTTTTCCAGCGCATCAATAAAGGGAAGACCGTCAATATCCAGTGAAACCGGATTCACGTTTTCTTCAGAATGGTAAAGGGACTTCATCGGGTTTCCTTATTTTTTTGTAACCACGAATTCACCGTGGGGGTCGCCGACTTCTATCCCTTTAGTCTGATGGCAAATGAAGGTATCCATTCCATGCGGATAAGGGTCGGCATAAGTCAAGTCGAAGAACGCCTGGCACAATCCACGGAACATATATGCACGCAGGCCTTCTCCGCCGCTGTCCGACTCATAATAGTCATTGGCACGGATTACCATCTTCTCGCCTTCCTTGAGTTGCACAATCCCTGATTTTGCCCATCCCCAGGCGGTGAAGGCCGCATATGCCCCGCGCAGGATGTCCTTCTCCCCTTCTGTTACCATGGGGAGAACCACGTCATTGAAAATGTCAGATGTTATAATACCGCATCCGGTATGGTATCCGCATTCATAGGCCGCCCTGACAAGGCCATCCTCCACCTTTTTTTTCTTTTCGGGAGGCGCAGCGGCCATTATTCTCTCGGTAAATGTATTTAACAGGGCAACAGGGAGCAGGTTTACCAGAACATCATATTCGGGTATCAATCCGTTTTCATCACCCTGGACATTGATTTTGGCAAGGGACTTAACTACAGTGTCGCGCATAACGGTCATAGTTTTGCTCCTTCTTTTTTCATGATAACTTGACGTTAAACTTGCCTTCGGTCTCACCACCGGCCATGCTTGCCGTTTCGGTTACCGTATAGCTTTTTAACGGTTTACCGAAGGCCGCCCCGAACACGGCGGCTATGTAGCCGCAGGTAAAGAAATTAATCGGTTTATTATGGGATCCCCATTTACTCACCCACCCCTCGTCAATATGGGAACGGACCAGTCGCACTTCCCCGCCATTCTCGCTGCCGGTGACTATCATTTTCCCCAGCCCGAAGACTGAATAATATTCCCTCCCTACGTTGCATTTTTGAATTGGGGAAGTCAGGCCGTTCTTTTGAATATAGTCATCGAATATTGTCCGCATGGACTCTTCCACTACATCCATGAGGATCTGTTGCCCTCCGATGTCACCCAACTCTTCCACCAATTTCGTGATCAACGCAAGATAGTGATGGGAATGCATGACTACCGGATGCCCGTTTAAATAATTGCGGTATGTTTCATTATCCAAGTGGAAATCGACATTCAGTGACATTACTCGCTACCTCCTAGAATGATAAGGCAAGCTCTTCGAAATATTTTTTGGTTTTATGCCTGATTATACCCAGCTTCGATGCGTCGGGAGCAATAACCGCCGCGACTGCATCTCCTACGGGTTTACAGAGAATAACCGCTTTCCCGTATTCAATAAACATGTCTTGAAAAAGATTGACCTTCAACTCGTTGCCCATTTCCTCGATGCCATTGATGGCATGCGCCAAGGATGCCCCCAGTTCATCGATGTTAACCCTGCTGCTGTTTCCTGCTGATTCAATAACGAATCCGTCCCTCCCGATCACGACTACTGCGTCAATTCCCGGAATACCCAATAAATCGTTCAAAACCGTGGTCGAATCCCGATCGTCTATTCCCATTTCGGTGCTCCTTTCTTCAGCTTTAGAATTTGCAGGTTTTTGTTTGTCAGTTTCTTTCTGCTTGTTGCTGGCAGCTCTGTTGTCCAACAATATGGCTGCTTCGATGATGGCATGCTGAATGGAAAGCCCGATGTTTTTTTCAGGAGCCATAACATCCGGGTGGAATTGGAACGTCCCCTGCTCCCAGCTCAAGAGTTCAGCAAATCCATCCAATCCTGCAACACTTCCAGACATGACATTAACGAGTTCGCCTTTCTTGAAGAAAATATTGCCTTCCTTCCCTCCGGGCTGCCTGTTCAATTGAATCATGCCACTCTTGTAACTGGCGGAAAGGAATTGCAGAAGATCTGTAATGTTGGTTAAGTCAAGACTCCCTTTCAGGAATTTGTCGTTCTTGCTCAACTCTAAAATTGCTGATGTCTCAGACATATATTTGGTCTCTGCCCGGAAATGGGGCCTTTGTAATACTGTCCCTTGTTTCGGATACCCTTGAATTATAAAACCGGCAACCGCGGCTTAATACTTTTGCATACAAATCATCGCGCCTATAATTCCAGCAATCTGATAAGTTACTTGAAAACAAGCATCGTCGCTGTCTGGTTGATATGGCCGATGTATTGTTCCCCGTATGTGCTGAAACCAATTGTCGAGGCAGCAGAGAAAATATCACCATACTCCTTAGTCAGGTTTTTCTGCTTTAGTTCCAGTTTCCTCAGAATGCAATTAAAGTTGATAATTCCCGAAATGCTTCCAAGTTCTTCCTTGGCCCGAGTAATAGCATTTCTGGTATCATCTATGATATCCGTAGATTCGAGCAGGGATAACTCCATCCCTTCTCCAACTCCGCAGTAGAATGCCATGCTACCATTATCCATGATCTGCTGGGGACTCCGGACATAGGGCTCGTCCTCTATGAATAGTCCTACCGGGTTGTGCATGAAGCGATTTGGAGCTTCTTCGACCGAAGTGCCGACCGCTTCGGCATAAGCAACGGCCGCGGGTTTGCCGTTGAACTCAAGGACCACCCGATTCTCTTTATCGGCCTTTGTGACATGCAGACTTTTGCCCAGATCACAAAAGCTCTGAGTTTTTACAAATGTAAAATCGGTCCCCGGCTTGAGTAATGCCAGTATTGCGGCATTGGAGTAACTTTTCCCGTTTGCATACAGATGAGTGGAGGTGAATTTTAAGTCATCGCCGGCAGAGCCGCCGATGAAAACGACATTCGTTAAATCACCGATGGTTTCGATAATTCTCTCCTCAGCGCCGCTTAATCCATCGACCAGTATTATTCCGACAAAATCCTTCGGATTCATTTCCGCAACGGACTCCCCAAAGTGGCCGGCAAAGGAATCAAATGCTTTCTTAACGCCGCTCTGATCCTTTATGTCTTCTATAATCTCGATTTTTGCGTCTATTAGCGATTGGTCATTGAACCCCATTGCGACGATAGAGTCATCAAGCATTTTCCCGGTTACAATCTCCCCGGAGGTCGAACAACCAAAAACCATGGAAGAGGGAAGGGCATCCTGCATTTTCCTGCTTATTTCATCTGGGGCGAATCTTGAAGATGAGAAGAAGAGCAGCAATTTTGTATCGAAAAGAGCCAGTTGTCCGCTGATATCATTGGCAATTTCATCAATTGTGTCTTTCGTTGAACAAACTGCAATGATATCCGATCTATCGATCTTTTTCACTGTAGGAGCAGCGGTTGTTTGATCCCTGGCGCCGAAAGATTCGCCAAGTTCTGAAGAAGCGGCATTGGCAGGGTCTTGGGAGAGATAACTGAGTTCCGTTAACATCCGTTCAAGTTTCTCCAGCACTCCAGGGTCATCATCGGATTGAAGAGTGAACTTATTCGGATTAACCCCTTTTAGAATCATTTTGGTTTTAATGATTTTTTCCAGCATCGGATTGCCCATAGCTCTCTGTGCGATGACAGAATCTATCATTTGCCTAATTTTCCCTGCCATAATTTAACCCCCTTTGATTCACATTACTGAAAAACAAAATCTTACATCACCCCGGTTAACCCGGGTTTTATCGTGAAACTGAAGACGAGTCAAGGAAAGTTCAACTTCATTCCTGCCCTATTTTTCGGACTCTATTACATTGATGTTTTCCTCAAGATTTACATGCTCTAAAACATGTTCTCGATGCCACTGTTCAGTAATATGACCTGACAACCGTTTACAATGCCTAATATCACTGGAATATACCCCGGCCAACGCATGTAAGTCAGGGATATAAATTGAATGTTGTTTCATGAAAAAGCAAAATATATACCTTATTGATGTTTACTCATCAAAATATCTTTCATTATCAAAATAAAATTACTAAAAAATATAAATAAACTGTCCGTGGGATCGTCCGGCCCCACCGACAAGGGGTTAATTTGTGCGGTTTATCAGTGTGTTATTAGCAGCCTGCCTGCTCACCACAAAAATACCTTCGTAAAGGAGCCGATGGTCACATGTCTAATTTATGCAGTAAGGTATAATAGTTTTTTGACAGAAAAGGTGCAGAATTTGCGGAGAACCCGCTGTTGAATGGACATTTTTTGACACAAGTGACATGAAACTCCATTACCGTTGTTCTTCGGGTTGTCTAAACCGTAACCCTTTGGATAGATACTCGGAAAGATGCTCAATTGTCCCCAGCTATCACCGATGACAGGACTTCGCTGATTTCCTGCAGTTTATACGGTTTGCTCAGTGCCCCCATAAAGCCGTATTTCCTGAATTCCGCCATGACCGGATCGTTGGAGTATCCGGTTGAAACAATCGCCTTCACGTCCTTGTCAATTTCCAGGAGTTTCTTTATAGTTTTCTTTCCCCCCATACCGCCGGAAATAGTCAGGTCAAGTATCACCACATCGAACGGCCTTCCCGTCTCCCTTGCTTTAAGGTAAAGCTCAAGCGCTTCGGTCCCGTTCTTCGCCAATTCGACTTCGCATCCAATAGACTTGAGAATGCCTTCGGCGACTTCAGAGACGGCTTCTTCGTCATCCATAATAAGCACCCTCTCGTTCCCCTTAAGGGATTTCCTCCTTTCGCTCCTTATGCCCGGGCTCGTCATTTCCGAAGCGGGTAGGTAAACATGGAAAACTGCGCCGCCATCAGGTTCGGATTCAACGGTTATCTGCCCGCCATGCTTCTTGATTATGGAATAGGAGGTGGCAAGACCGAGACCGCTTTTCCCCTCTTTTGTCGAAAAATAGGGGTCGAAAATCTTTTTCCTGATCTCGTCGGATATCCCGGGACCATGATCCGTTATGGATATCCTGATGTATCTGGCTTCTTTCAAAAGTTGTAACTCATGGGTCTCCACGACGATATTATCACACCTGACGGTGATCGTGCCGCCCTCAGGCATCGACTGGTCGGCATTTATGATGATATTTTCGATTACCTGGCTTATCTGCCCTTCATCGGCTTCTATGGGCCACAAGTCATCGGGGATGGTAAATTCACATTTCGACCGGGAGCCGCTGAGAGCAAAATTTGCCGTATCTTTTATCAATTCCCCGATTGCCACCGGTTTTTTTGAGAGTTCTCCCCCCTTGGAAAATGTCAAAAGATTACTTGTCAAATCTTTGGCCCGGTGGATTGCGTTTTCGGCTTTATCCAGGCGTAAAAAGACATTGTCATCCTTATTCAGCCTCATCTTTGCCAGAACAATATTGCCTAGAATGACGGTCAGCATATTGTTGAAATCATGGGCGATACCTCCAGCCAGGACGCCCAGTGACTCAAGCTTTTGGGCCTTCAGCAGTTCTTCCTCCATTTTTCTATGCTCTGTAATATCAAAGATACTGACGAGCAGGTTCTCGAATTCCGAATCATTTCCGGGAATAGTTATTCTGATCCAGATATTCAGACGCTTTCCCTTTAAGCTCCTGTTGACGGCCTCTCCCTCGAAAAACTCTTTTTCATCCATTATTGCCACAAGCATATCTTTTACGATGGAGAAGGATTCGGATAGGAAAAGGTTTTCCAGAGAAGCTAGAAGCTGCACTTTGTTTTCCGCTTCATATAATTCAATTGCCGCTTCGTTTACGTCCAGTATCGTTATCATCTTCATGGCGCTCCGGACAAACTCAGGGTTATCGTCCAGATATCCGCGCAAATCGTTTACCCCCTGCGATTTCAGTGCGTTCAGGGCAGCCTTGACTTCAGAGAAGTCTTCTACACATATGGGGACAGCGGCAGTATTGAAAATGGTCAGGTACCTTGCTTCACTTGCCCGCAAGGCCTCTGCTGCCCGTTCAAGATCGGTTATGTCGCGCCATGCTACTACCAGTCCGTCTTCCAGTTTGACAGCCCTGATATTGTACGTCCTCATTTCTCCCGTACTGGTTATCCCTTCATCCAGGTTAATCGTCTGTTTGCTCCTGATCAGCGGTTGCCCGGTCTCCACGACCGTGCAGTATTCATCGAATAGGCCTGTATCGTTGTAGTCAGGAAACAGGTCCAGCAGGTGTCCACCAGCGAGTTTGCCGGAATCCAGGCCGCTTATCCGGCAGGCCGCGGCGTTGACATAGTCAATGCGGAAATCCTGAATCCGCAGGGATTCATCCCGTACCGCCGAAAAGATACTGAAGGCGTCAGGCATGTTCTCTATTGAAGCCCTTACCCGCTCTTCACTTCTTGCAAGAGCTTCCTCAATCCGCTTGTGTTCTTCCCTTGCCCGCAGGGCTTTTATTCCATATACCAGATCATCGGCCATCTCCTGCAGCAGCTTGACTTCCGATAAATCGAAAGAATCGGGCTTTTCCGCATAAATGTTGAGCAGGCCGAATATCTGTTTGTCCGTACCTAGGGGGAGGGAAATCATGGAGAGGTAGCCGAGATCGGCCGCTTCTTTACGCCATATCTCGTAGGCCGGGTCTTCGAGGGTATTGTTGCAGACGGCAGACTTGCCTGTCCTGATTGCGGTATTGATCGGGGTGATACCCTGTCCGGTATCGCCCCAGTTGATCACAGGGGCATCGCGGCCGACTTCCCTGAAACCCGCCTGGGCAACAGGATGCAGGTACTGTCTGCCATTCTGTTCAGTATAACCAATCCATGTATAACGATATTTGCCGACTTCGAAGATGACCCTGCAGATGTACTGCAGAAGCGACAATTCATCTGTGGCTGAGATTATCGCCTCGTTGGAAAGTGTGAACATCCTGAGGGAACGGTTTATTTCGAACTGTAATTCTTCGGAACGTTTGATGGATTGGATAAGAGGAACGGTAAATGCCATTCCGGCCGCAAATAGCAGAGATGCGACAAGGCTGATCATCTCCTCTGTAAGGTTGATACTGTTTGTTGCCGTTCCGGTTGAGAGAGAGTAAAGAGTAAATATGCGGCGTAGAACCATGAAGGATAGGGCGGCTGCAAGTAAAATCCACGCTTCTTTTCTGCCGGTCACTCTTATCAGCCAAAAGGCTATTATTAACGCTGTTACCTGGAACAGAATGGAAATTTCCAGAACCAGAAAAATATCCACAACTTATCTCCGTGTTAGGTCCCAATTTTTGACTGCGTCTTCACCAAGTCTGCCGCAAGTAAGGAAAAATCTGCGACTTTATAGCTTCTTCAGGATCGGCACTGTAAACTTTTTAAATATTGCATTTTTTCAGGTTCTTTGCAATCACGTAATGAATTGTGCGAGTTAAAGGATATAAATTGTATTATTACAGACCGCTAACAGGCTGTCCAATTGTTGGCAGTTGTACACATTGTCAATATGGTGCAAACCTCGTTGGCCTGCCTAAAGCTCCCTGTTGTATGAACACCCCGAAAGAGGGCATATTTTCAAGACTGACTTTTTTGTGTTGATTATATCCGTAATTTTGGATATATGGTATACATGAACAGTATATCCACTATCTTCAAATCTCTCGACGACGAAACCCGCCTCCGCATCCTGGCCCTTCTCCTGGAGGAAGAGGAACTATGCGTCTGTTACCTAGTGGCGGTGTTGCAACTCCCCCAATCCACGGTGTCCAGGCATCTCTCCCTCCTTAAAAACGCCGGTTGGCTGAAAGACCGGCGCGAGGGGGTCTGGATATATTATTCCATATGCAGGTCGCTGGCATCGATCCAGCAGTTCCTCCTCCCTGTGCTCCGGAATTTTCTCACAACAACCGAAACCGCCAAGGAGGACCAGAAGCGTCTCCAGGGGTTTATGCAGGATATCCGCTTCAAGTAATTTTTTTGCTCACCATTAATCCGTTAATACGGATATAATCGGAGGCAACATGAAGAAAAAGCGATTCCGGATGCCGTCGCCGGCTTGCGCAAGCTTGAATTCGGCGGCGGCTCCCAGATCAACATCCCTTCGCCGTGCTTATCTGGCTGATGGTCTACCCGTTGATGCTCAAGGTCGACTTCTCCTCGGTGCTCAATATCAACAAGAATCCCAAGGGACTTTTCGTCACCCTCTTCGTCAACTGGATCGTCAAACCTTTCAGCATGGCGTTCTTTGCCTGGCTCTTTTTCCGCCTGGTATTCAGCTCCTTCATCTCACCAGCCGAGGCGGACCAGTATATTGCCGGCAGCATCATCCTCGCTGCCGCTCCCTGCACCGCCATGGTCTTCGTCTGGAGTTACCTGACCGACGGCGACCCGGGCTACACGCTTGTCCAGGTCTCCGTGAACGACCTGCTGATGCTGGTTCTGTTCGCCTCCATCGTCAAGTTCCTGGTGGCCGGGGCATCGAGCCTGATAGTTCCTTTCAACGTCCTTTTCTATTCGGTGGCGGTCTTTATCGTCATTCCCCTCAGCGCCGGGGTGATCACCCGGAACCTGCTGATCCGCTCCCACGGGATCGACTGGTTCAACAACGTTTTGCTCACCAAGCTCCATCCGGTCGCCATCAGCGCACTTTTGGCCACCCTGGTGTTGATCTTTGCCTTCCAGGCCGACAACATCACCAGCCGGCTCTTCCATGTGCTCCTGATCGCGGTGCCGATAACCATCCAGGTCTATTTCAACTCGACGCTCGCCTATGGATTGATGAAGAATCTGCGCCTCCCCCACAACATCGCCGCACCGGGCGCACTCATCGGCGCCAGCAACTTCTTCGAACTGGCGGTGGCCGTCGCCATTACCATCTTCGGTCCCGGGTCCGGCGCCGCCCTTGCCTGCGTGGTAGGCGTGCTGGTCGAGGTGCCGGTCATGCTCTCTGTCTGCTCTATCTGCAACAGGACCCGCCACTGGTTTCCGCAACCTGCCTTTGGAGGTGGTTACAATGCGGAACTTCAGCCCGCACCGGAGACGGACTGAACGATATGTATACCATTTGCCATGAAAGGACGTATTTTCCCAAGGAGGTGTGAGCATGCTGCCGAAAACTCAACAGGATACATTCGGAGCTTTTTACGACTCTGCCCGCCACAACACCATACTGGAACCAAGGACCACCCTCCTCCATCTCGGCGCGGCAATGGCGTTGGGATGCAACCCTTGCATGGAGTATTACCTGGGCCAGGCGGAAAAGGGAGAAATTACCGTTGAAGAGATTGGCGCCGTGCAGACGGTGGTCATGGCAGTCGCCGCCAGCAAGGTGAATGCGCAACTGCGCGAGGCGCAACGGCGGGAAAAGGTGGTACTTTCAGCGATGTAAGGAGGGGAAATGGCTGTATACAGAAATAGGGTATGATCATGTTGCCGGAAAAACAGCAAGAGACGTTCGGGGTGTTTTAAGATCCATAGCGCCGGCAGCTTCAATGCCTGACTGTGAAAGGCGGAAAAATGCTAAAAAGAGCAGGGATATCAGCTATTTTTTCGGCTCAAGATTGGTGGCAGCAGCAGAAATATTCCTGTGCCTCGGCACTTCCGGCTAATTTGGTTATGAAACTGTTTTCCACCGTGGTATTCCGGCCGGTATGGACACAGTTTCTATGGACTATGAAGGGGACCCCATGTTTTTGGTAATGCTCCATCATCAAGACGGCGAATTCCTCGTGCCATGTTATAAACTTTCCGTAGACTTCCAGGGTCAACATGGGATTTCACCTCCTTATGCGTCCGGGAATGCCGGAAAAGAAAAGATTGCGGTTCATGACAATAAAGGTATACACAAAACGTGCCAAATAGGTTTTTCTTAATTGCCAGTACTTTAGTGGAGAAATTGGCTGATCGGTTTGTTATCTTTGGGAAGACGTTTAAGCTTTCTATCAATGGCTGATATGGTGTAAATCCATGGTGGATCGGTTGTTGCTAGCTATGTTAATAAAATTGACTCGTGTCAAATTTGTTACATGGCTGGGCAAAAAACAGCTCTCAGCGAAATGGACATGACCGACGACGAACTATTTTCTGCTCTGGATATGGACCGGGACGGGATGCTGTCAAGGCAGGAGCTTTACCGGGTAGCCCGTCAGTTCGGATGGGACTGGCAACAGGCGCCGATATACGCTCTTCTGGATTTCCTGACCATCCGGACTCCTCTTGCCAGGGACGCTTTCATCTCCTGTATGGCTCAAGTCAGTCGGGACCCGGACGGCGCTTACGGTCAGGTGCTGCGACAGGGTCCGCCCGTGGCCGAATTGTCACGCCCGGTTTGCTCACGCGGTGTGCACGGGACGCATTCCGGGACCGAAAACGGGGGAGGCAATCCCACAGTTCAAGGGGTTCCCGGGAATGGAGCCGGAGTCGGGAGTGTTGCCGGCCGGCCGGAAGATATCCTTAAGGGGGAGATTGCCGGCGACTATGCGGCCGCCCTGGAGCGGTTGAACGTCTGCCGGCGCGGAGTCCGGTCGGATGAAACGGCGCTTTTGATCATCGATCCGCAGCGCTCATTTACCTCCGGGGCATGGATGTGGTCGATGGGACCGTCAGGATTACTTGAGGTTACTCCGATTCGGCTGGCGTTCGAAAACTGCGCCGCTCTGCTCAATGCGGTCTATCAGCGCGTGGAAGTGATGTTTACAAGATGTCCGTTTCCGCCGGAAAGTTATGGCTGGGATGAGCGACTGGAGGGGATCATCGACCCCGGGCAGCTCTACTTCATCAAGCCGGGCAACAATGTGCTTATGCCGCGCTCCAACGGCTGCAGGGAATGGATGGAAGGTGTGATCGGCAGCGGCATAAAAACCCTGGTCATGGGCGGATGCACATTGAACAGCTGCGTGCGCGTCTCCGCCATCGAAACCCGGAATAGCTTCCGGTATAAGGGTCTGGATGTCGTAGTGGATCTGAGCCTTTGCGGAGCACGGAGCAGCAACTATATAAACTCCCCGCAATTCGGCGGAATGTCGTCGGTGGAATTTGCCATACGGGAGATGACCGCCTCCGGAGTGGGGGTCGCGGAGCATGTGGAGTGGCTCTGAGGCAGGATACTTGCCGGAATCGCCTGCCCATTCAGAAGCCGAGAACACCTGCCGGCGCCTGGTCCCAGTAGGTTACGGAACCGTTGTGCCATTTGACGAACCGTACATTGCCGTCCTGGGAGATGACAATGGCGATGGCGTCATGCAATTCATGGCAGAGCCGGTAAGCGGCCCGGTGCCGGGTACCGACCCCTTCACTCGGTTCCGGCTCTGTGAGGTTCCCCTCGCTGTCCAGGGCGTGGTTAACCGTTCCCACTTTATCAATGTCTCCAGAGATCACCCCGCCAAAGCCGAGAAGCTCGTGCCGCTTGGACATGATCACCGCGCCGTCCGTGGCGGAAAGGGCGGCAATGAAATGGGCGACATCGAAAATGGCCTCATCCAGGAGAGCTATCGCTTCGTTCTGGCAGGTGACGTATTCATGCCAGCCGATGACCTTTTCGGAATTCTCCGTATCCCCATAGAGTTTGGCAAGGGTGTTCATGATGCGCAGCATGAGGATGCGAAACCGCTGCTGCGGCTCTTCTTCGCAAAACCGGTATTTGATGGTCATGTAGCGGTTCTCGGCGAGAATTTCCCGGCTCATCTCCAGGGGGAGATAGACCAGGGTCCCGCCGTGATGGTAATTGCGGATCACGCTGATAATGCGCCTCACCACATGCCGGCCGACTTTTCTGGCAAACTCCGGGTCGAGAACGGCCCATGGTTTACCCGATCGTGCCCTTGCCAACCCATGCAGCTCGCGCATCTCGGAACGGACATCGGCAAAGCTCTCCATGAGCCATCGCGACGAAAAGACGTCAATGGACGGACAGTTGATCGCTCCGCCGTTCAGGGAAGCGATCAGTTCGTGACCGATACAGACGGAGATGCGGCCGGGCCCTGTCACGTAAATCACCAGACAAGGGGGAAGAGGGGGGAAGCTCTTACGGCCACCGTACACGGTCTGCATCCAGCGTGTTCCCGAGTGGATCACCCCCCAGATCTGCACCCCGTTCTCCCGGTCAAGGGAGACGCCGATCAACGTCCGGTAGAAATCGGCGGCCGGGGCAAGGCGGTGCAGTTCGTATTCGTTGAAGGTCCGGGTACTGCAGAACTGGAGCCGGTGCAGGCCGGTCGGAGGGCCGTCATCGGCGGGAAATAGTTCCGGATCGCGGATGATGAGACGGAACATTACCTGGCGTTCCTCTTCTTGCAAAAGGCTCGCCTGATAGCAGGTCGAGATGATTTTCTCCAGCACGGCACGGCCGGGGAGTTGCAGGGAGGTGTCGATGCCGGCCGCACGGAGACGTTCCAGGAAAAGAGGGTCCTGCCATA
>Ga0335079_10005366_pt1 | contig 14670 bp, 7 predicted proteins | sample Lox_Sample_33_FD_206719 | JGI IMG/M metagenome (GOLD analysis project Ga0335079, IMG submission 206719) | Soil microbial communities from Loxahatchee National Wildlife Refuge, Florida, United States - Lox_Sample_3.3 | ecosystem: Environmental > Terrestrial > Soil > Wetlands | place: USA: Florida...
ACGGAACTGGCAAGAGGATGCGGCGCCGATGCGCCGTCGCTCTATCGGCTGATGCTCCTGCTGACCAGCGCCGGCGTATTTGACGAGAAGGAGGCCGGGCGCTTCGGGCTATCGCCGGTCGGAGAATACCTGCAAACCGGCCTACCGGGCTCACGCCGCGCACAAGCCCTCCTGTTGGCGGGACCGGCACAGCAGCGTGCCTGGAGCGGGCTGCTCGACGTGGTCAGGACGGGTCAGACTCCATCGGGGAGTTCGGCTTTCCAGTTCTTTACAAAATTTCCGGAAGAAGGCGCCATTTTTAACGAAGGTATGGCGGCCGGCTCAGCGGAAACCGCCTCTGCGGTGGTAGCAGCCTACGATTTCACGCCCTTTGGCACAGTTGTCGACGTCGGCGGCGGGTACGGAGTGCTGCTCACCGCGATTCTCGCGGCCAAGCCGGCGTTACGCGGGATCCTGTTCGATTTGCCGCATGCGGCGGAAGGGGCGGAACAGCAAATCCATGCCGCCGGCGTGCGAGGACGCTGCGAATTCGTGCCTGGCGACTTCTTTGAACAAGTACCGGCCGGAGCGGATGCCTACATACTCAAGAGCGTCATTCATGATTGGGACGATGCGCGCAGTGTAGCGATTTTGCGCAACATCCATCGCGCCATGGCGCCGCAAGGCAAGTTGCTGCTGGTCGAGATGATGTTACCCGCGCATGTGGGCCAAACTGCCATGAGCCAGATCATCGCTGGGAGCGACGTCAACATGATGGTGAACGTCGGCGGCCGGGAGCGAACGGCGGCGGAATTCGGCGCTCTACTGGATGCCGCGGGTTTCAGGTTGAGCAGGATTATTCCAACCCAAGGGCTGTGGAGCGTGGTAGAAGGGGCACCCTCCACTTGAGCGACACATCATCCGTAGCCGCTACGGACCGATTCGCCGCGAGATCCGATCTGCAGGCCGATCACGCGCCGCTCTGCACGGCGAATGATCTGCTTTGGCTTCTCTACCTTTATCCATTTCGGTTTTTGTCGGTGTTTGTCCCGCGCGCTTTTCTTTACTGGGTGGGCAAACCTGCCGAGTTGTTGATCCAGTTTCGTTGGCGGCGTCGAAGAGAGAAAGCGGCGCGCTGGATCGCCTGCGCTTGCGGCCTCGCGCCCACGCAGGCGGCGTGCATCGCGCGGCACGCCATCTCCAACGACATCCTCCGCCAATTGGACGATCTCGTGCTCCTGCGGCCATCGGACCGGCAAACGCTACACTGCACGGGCATCGAGGGCATTCAGCACGTGGATCAGGCCATCGCGGCGGGGCATGGAGTGATCTTGCTGACAGCGCATTTTTGCGTGACGCGTATTGCTGTGAGATATCTCGCCACCTTGGGATATCCAGTCCTCACCGTGCAAAAGCAAGCGCCACGCAAGCCTTCGGAGGGCCGACTGGGGCACATGCTGCGGCGGCGCTACGTGGAACTTCGGCGCCGCGGCAACGCCGACATGGTGGATATTCAGGATGCAGAGTGCAGTCTCAAGATCCTGCAAAGGCTGCGCGCAGGCGGGCTGGTACACATGCACGTGGACGCGTTGAGCCCGAAAACTGCCGTGGAGGGGCCGTTTCTCGGCGTCGCGTGGCGCTTTCCGGCGGGGGTTTTCGACTTTGTCCGCCTGTCGGGCTGCGCGGTGGTACCCATGCTCTGCCTTGGCCGGAGCGCAGGGTTTCACGTCCGTTTCAGTCCTGTGCTTCGTGTGGTAAGAGCGGATTCAAAGGAGGAGTTCGTGAATGCCAACCTGCCGGCTTTCACGCAAGGATTTGAGCGGCAGATTGCTGAGCATCCGGAAGAATGGAGGTTATGGCCGTGGCGGTGAGCGACACGAGGGACCGGATCCGGAGAGTCTTCGTGAGATCGCTGCATCTAAATCTGAGCGAAGGGGATCTGGACTACGGGAGTAAGCTCGATGAGTCCGTGGGGCTGGATTCTCTGGCGGTGCTCGAATTTGTAACGGCTCTGGAGAAGGAGTTTGGAATCACGATGGAACCGGAGCTATTGCGGCTCGACTTCATCAGAGATCTTCCCAAACTAGCCGTCTATATTGAAGATCGGGCATCGCGCCTTCCACCACACTCATGATTTTTGAACGGTTCAGAGACGCCGCTCACCAACATCGCGACGGGCTGGCCATCGTCGACCAAGATCAGCGAATTACGTATGGCGACCTGCTGGCGCGAGTCAACGAGATGCGTGGATGGATACGGAACACGTTAGACCCCAAGCCCGGCCAGGTCGTCGCGGCGTCGTTGAGCAACACGTGGCAGTTCGCCGCCGCTTTTTTTGCCGTCTCTGAGCTGGGCGGCATATTCATGCCCTGCAATCCGCAGTGGCGGGCTGCAGAGCTGCGTGGGTTTGCCGGGCGTCTCGGCTTCCGCGGCGTGATCACCGAACCGCCATTTCGCGCCGAATGGGATCATCTGGGTGATGTCATCGGGACCGGGTCGGTGTGGACGGTGGATCTTGCATCAAGCACAGGTGCGCACGGCGCCGAATCGCGTCCGCTGCACACCGGAAAGGAAGACGATGCGGCGGCTTATCTCCCGACCTCCGGCTCCACGGGCGCGCCACGGGTGGTCCCGCGCACGCATCGCAATCTCGAGGCGGGAGCGCGGAATGTCGCCCGTGCGCTCGACATCGGTCCCGGCCGCCGCTTCCTGAGCGTGATCCCGTTCTTCCATGCAAATGGCTTCCACAACTGTATGCTCATGCCGCTGATCAGCGGAGCTACTCTGGTGCTGATGAAGCAGTTCAGCCCGGCCGCGTGCGCTGAGCTCGTGCATCGCGAGCGAGTGGACGTGTTGATCGGCTCGCCTTTCCTGTTCACCCTGCTGGCGGATAGCGAAGTGGCCCCCAGCCTTCTGTCCACGCTCCGGCTCTGCTCTTCCGCCGGCGCGCGCATGCCGGCCGCGGTCCATGAGCGTTGGAGAAGCCGCTTCGGAGTTCGTGTGCGCCAGTGGTACGGGATGTCGGAAACCTGCGTCATCTCGATCGATCTCGCCGAGACAGAGCCGCCCAATGGAACCGGGACGTTCGTCGGCGCACCGATTCCGGGCGTCGAAGTGAGATCTCTGGCTCCGGACGGCGGGGATCCCGGTCCGGGTGCGACCGGCGAACTGGCCGTGAGGTCGGAAACAGTGATGTCAGGATACGTAGGCGAGCCCGAGCTAAACCAACACGTTTTCCACGACGGGTTCTTCAGGACGGGCGATCTCGGATATCTCGATTCATTGGGAAATGTCTATCTCACGGGCAGGATGCGCCGCGTGGTCAATATGGGCGGCGTGAAGGTGGATCCCGTGGAGGTCGAACAGGCTGTGGAGACCCTCTCCGGCATCACAGAGTGTCACGTGGATGCTGTCCCCAACGGCCGGGACGGCGAGGTGATGCGGGCAAGGATTGTAGTCCGACAGGGCCATCAGATCACAAGGCGTGATGTAATCGAACAGTGCCGGCAGCGGCTGGCCGAGTACAAGCTGCCGCGGATCATCGAATTTGTAGAGAGCTTGCACACGACGATCGCCGGCAAGATCCCCTTACCGTGATCCTTCGCGTCATTGGCCTTATTTCGCTTTGTCTGGCCGCCGGGCTGGACGCTCAGACGAGCACTATGACCGGCTATTCGCGCGAGCGCGCTCGAGACCAGCAGCAAATCGAGCAACGGTTCCGCGCCATTCCTTCCGCCGAAGAGGAAAAGAAACAGCATCGCTATTTCACGGCTCAACCGCATCCGGCCGGATCGGAGCGAAATCACGACTTGGCGCTTTACATCGCGGATCTTTGGAAGCAGCAAGGGCTGGAGGGCGTACGCATCCACCGCTACGATGTGTTGACCTCTTTGCCGCGCTCCGTCACCGTTGAGATGGTGGCGCCGTCCGCATATCGCGCATCGCTGCGCGAAGACGCTTACGACGTCGATCCGGACACGAAGAACCCCGATATTCGAGGGGGCTGGCTTTCCATGTCGGCCTCGGGCGAAGTGACCGCCCCGGTGGTTTACGCGCACAGCGGCAATCCGGCCGACTACGGCGTCCTGCGCCGCCAAGGCATCAGCGTCAAAGGAAAAATCGTTCTGGTTCGCTACTCCAACCCGTATAGCTATCGCGGCTTCAAGGCGCTGGCCGCGCAACGCGAAGGCGCGGCAGGCCTGCTGATCTATTCGGATCCAGCCGAAGATGGCTACAAGCGCGGCAAGGTGTTTCCTGATGGCCCTTGGGGACCGGAGAGCCATATTCAACGGGGCGCCATTACCTACGATTTCCTGGTTCCCGGTGATCCGCTCACGCCGGGCTGGGCCTCGGTAGATGGCGCGCGGCGCATTCCCGTGGAGCAAGCCGTTTCTGTGCCGAAGATCATGGCAGTGGCTATGTCGTGGCACGACGCCAGACCTCTGCTCGAGCGCCTGGATGGCCCGGTTGCGCCGCAAAGCTGGCAGGGCGGCCTGCCCATCCAGTACCGTCTTGGCGGCAACCGCGTTCGGGTCCATCTTAAGGTCGACATGGATACGAGGCGCATGCCCAATTACGTGGTGGAAGGCCGCATTCGAGGCAGCGAGTTTCCTGAGGAGTGGATTCTACTTGGCAATCATCGCGACGGCTGGGAGTTCGGCGCGGTCGATCCGTCGAGCGGCACGGCGTCCATGATGGAAATGACTCGCGCGCTCGGCCGGATGAAAGCGCAGGGTTTCCAACCGCAGCGGACTCTCATCGTGGCGAGTTGGGATGGCGAAGAAGTGGGGCTCACCGGGTCCACGGAGTGGGGAGAAGAATTCGCTGACGAGTTGAAACAGAAACTGGTCGCTTATCTGAACGTCGATTGGTCGGTTTCGGGACCCAACTTTCGTCCCAGTGCGATTGGTTCTCTCGCGCCGCTGGTAGTGGAGTTGAGTCATGAGATACCCGCTCCCTCCGGCAAGAGTTTGTATGACGAATGGCGCAAGTCGGCGGCGGCCGCGCGGGTTGAGGCGAAGGACCCGCGTGCCGTGAGCGATGACAACCTGGTGGAAACGCGAATTGGAAGCGGCTCTGATTTTACGGTCTTTCTCAACTTTCTTTGCCGCCCCACCATGGAGCTGGAGTTTGACGGCCCTTACGGCGTCTACCATTCCGCCTACGACAATTTCTACTGGATGAATCATTTTGGCGACCCGGATTATCGCTATCACACGCTGATGTCGCAACTCTGGGGAACGCTGGCGCTGCGGCTGGCGGGCGCCGAGATTCTCCCGTTCGATTTTGCCGCCTACGGGCGCGACATAAGCCGCTTCGCATCGCGGCTTGCAGGCAACCCGCAGGTTGATCTTCAGCAGTTGCAGCAGAAGATCATCGAATTTCGAAATGCCGGCAGCGCGTTGAACAGCGCGGTTGCGCGTGCGCTCGCCAAAGGGCCGCTCGATGCGCAGCTCGCCATGCGCGTGAACCGGAACATCATGCAGGTGGAATCAAATTGGGCGAACCCGGATGGCCTCCCCGGGCGCCCATGGTTCAAGCACACCCTCTATGCCGCGCGCTACACGTACGGACATCTGGAACTCCCCGGCCTGACCGAAGCGGTCGAGAAGCGCGATTTCAGCGAGGCACAGCGGCAGGCTGGAATTTTGGCCAGCGCCCTGGCGCGCAACGCAAAGCTACTGCGTGAGACAAGCGCAATGTTGCCGTAGACTCGTCACTCATAACGCAGCGCGATTAATGGATCTATTCGTGAAGCCCGGCGGGCCGGCAGATAACCGGCGAGCATGGCGACGGCCGCGAGCACAAGGCTCGCTAAGGTGATCGTCAGCGGGTCGGTTGCCTTGAGGCCGTAGAGCTTGCTCGAGACCAGACGGGTGAGCCCAAACGCCACCGGCACACCAATGGCGATGCCCACACCGACTACGACCACCGTTTCGCGCAGCACCATGCCAAGTACGGTCCTCCGTTGTGCGCCGAGCGCCATGCGAATCCCGATCTCATTGGTTCGTCGCGCGATCGAATAAGACAGCACGCCGTATAACCCAACCGAGGCCAGCAACAGAGCCAACGCGCCGAAGAAGCCGCAGAGCTGTGCCAGCAGCCGCTCCTGCGTGAGCCTGCGATCTAGCAGCTCGCCCAGCGGATTCGCGCTCAGTATGGGCAAGCTTCGATCCACCTGCTCCACTTGCTGGCGGATCATCCGGATCACGCTGTTCGGATCGGCGAACGTGCGAATCTCAAAATTAGCCGCGGGCGGAATGCCGCCGAGTCCCTGGAAGAAGGGAAGATAGAATCGCCGTGGGATATCATCGCGGAGCCGGTGGTCGCGATCATCCTTGGTCACCCCGACAATCTCGAAGGTAGTCCGCGTGTCGGGGAATTCGTCGGTGATGTGCTTCCCGATGGGATTCTGGGTCCCGAAATAGAATCGCGACATGGCTTCGTTAATGACGCAAACTGGGGCGGAAGTCCCGGCGTCTTGTGGCGAAATCTCGCGGCCCAGCAGGATCGGGATGCCCAGAGTCGAGAAGTAGCCCGGACCTATCTGGTCGAAGCGCGCGTGGTCGTCGCCATCCTTCTGCGGCTTGTACCCCTCGACCGTAATTTGGTCGCCGGACTCTGTGCCGCTGAACAATCCGTTTTCGGAAAGTGTCACCGCGCGAACACCGGGGGTAGACCGGAAACGTTCCAGCAGTGCCTGGAACACGGCCGCTCTTTGAGCGCTTTCGTACCCGGCGCTGAGCGGATCGACGCGAACCAGCAGAAGTTTCTCCCGTGGATATCCCAGGTCCACCTGCTGCAGATTTTGCAGAGTCCGCAAGAAAAGGCCGGCCCCGATCAGCAGAAGAAGCGAGATGGCCACCTGTGAGACCACCAGCGCCTTGCCCATCGTGATGCGCGCTCCGCTGCCGATAACGCCACGGGAGTTCTCCTTGAGCGTGGAACTGACATCCACGCGTGTCGTGCGAAATGCCGGCGCCAGCCCGAACACCAGACCAGTCAGAAGGGAGAGGCCCAAGGTAAAGGCGAGCATGCGCACGTCCGGATGAACGTCCAGCGGCACTGGGTTGGGGCCGCTGGCAACCATGCGCAAAAGCAGTTGGCTGGCCCAAAAGGCGAACAGAACACCAACCGCTCCGCCGATCAGAGCAAGAACCAAGCTCTCGGTAAGCAACTGACGGACCAGACGCGCGCGGCTTGCGCCGAGAGCCAGCCGGATTCCAATCTCCCGCTGCCGGGAGGCGGAGCGCGCCAGTAAGAGATTGGCGACATTCGCGCAGGCAATCAGCAGAACCAATGCCACCACCGCCATGAGCACCAACAGCGGTTCGTTGAAATCATCGCGCAGAGGCGACGCCCCCTTACTTCCCTCCTGGATTTTGATTTTTTGGCCAGCCAACTGGCGCAGCCGGTCAGGCGGCAAATTCGACCCCGCCGTTTCGTGAATTACCTGTTGAAACAGCACATTGACGCTCGCTTGCGCCTGTTTGGCGCTCACGCCCGGTTTCAGCCGTCCGGCAACCAGCAGCCACTCGACCCGCTCGGCCTTGGATCGGTCGTCATGCAGCCAGTCACGGCCTGGCTTAACCAGCGGCTCCATCATCATGGGCAGCCAGGCGTCGGGCGAATCACCCACTGTTTCGCCGAAGAACTTCGGAGGCATCACGCCAATGATGGTCAGAAACGTTTTGTGGATTTGGACGGTCTTTCCCAGCACCGCGGCATCCCGCCCAAAACGCTTCTGCCAGTACGCATAGCTGATGACCGCGTAGGGATCGCTGCCGGGGCCCTTCTCGTCCTCCCGAGTGAAGGTGCGGCCCACCAACGGCTTGACTCCCAGCGTCGGAAAATAATCACCGGATACCAGGCGCGTGCGCAGTTCCTCGAGCGAGGCGCCAGTGATGCTGACGTTCTCCCTTTCGGCGCTGCTCTCTGCCGCGAACATCCCCGTGAAGACCTGGTTGCGCTCTCGCATGCGATCGAACTCTTCGTACGTGAACAGACTGCGCTCTCCGCCCTGCGTTCCGATGGAGACGCCCGCCGAATTTGGATCGGAGAGCATCACCAGCCGGCCGGGGTCTTCCACCGGCAACGTCTTCAAGAGAAGGGCGTCGATCAGGCTAAAAATAGCGGTATTGACGCCGATTCCGAGCGCCAGAGAGAGGACCGTCACGGCGGTGAAACCGGGGTTCTTCCACAGCGCGCGGCCTGTGTGGCGGAGATCCTTTAGCAGATTCTGATTCATGACGAGCCCTCCGGATTCGACGATCATCGCATGCGACGGTTAGTAAGCGAGCGGGCGGCGTCCCTCAAATCTGAGCTGCCCGCGCCTGATTCAACGTATCGTTGGGGTAAAAGTGGTCCACAGTTTCCGGCGTCACAAGCTGGTGCTTTACGAACACCGCGGGCGGAACCGGACGCCGGTTGAGGATATCGAGAGCCAGCCGCAACACATGGTCTCCGTACTTTTCGGGAAAGTATCCCACTGAGCCGATCAGCCGCGTGCCCCGCTCTCGCAATTCGGCACGCCCCTCCGCGGATGCATTCTGGCCCACCACCGCGCAGCACTCGGTGCGGCCGGCCTCTTGAAATGCCCGGAGAGCTCCCAATGCGCTGGGATCATTGATCGCCCCAACCAAAAGCCGCTGAGAATGGCTGGCGCGGAGGTGTTTCCGCACCGTTTCGAAGCTTGCACCAAGCTGGCCGTCGCCGTCCAAGTGCGTTACCGGACAATTGGCCAAGCCGGGTAAGACTTCCTTCAGTCCCACCAACGTCCCCGTCAAGCGCATGCGCGGCAGACTTCCGGCTCGCGCCAACTCGATGAGGATGATTTCGTCAACTTCAGCCTGCCACCGCAGCTTGGCCCACCGGCCCAGATACCTTCCGGCAATCAGACCCGCCTCGTAGTTGTTCGCGCCGTAATACGTCGCGCCGGGATGTGGAATTTCGATCGCGATCAGCGGAATATTCGCCTCACGGTATTTCGCCGCCACAATCGGCGCGATGTTTTCGTCGGTTTGGTATTCGATAACCAGGTCAACCTTTTCCCGAACCAGCACATCCGCATTCCGCTGGGCAATCTTGGCGTTGTACCGGTTGTCGAGGGAGATCAGCTCAATCCCGGAATCGGCTGCGGCGCGTTCCAGACTGAGAGACACCTCCTTCGAAAACTGATAATCGGTACCCTGCGCCGCATACCCCAGCCGAAAAAGTTTCTGCCTGACGGGACGAATGCACGAGCGGTACAGGTTTTCGCCCACCTTCTCGACCATGCTGCACCGCTCGAGCGTATACAGGAGCCGAAAAGCCATGCTCTTGGACAGACCGCTGCGTTCGGCGATCACTTTCAGGGGTAACGCTTCTCCGGAGGAGCCAAATGCGGACAGGAGTTGAGAAGAGTGTATGACCGACTTGACGAGATATGGATCCCGGTTAGGACGTTCAGAGTGCACAACCGCGCCTCAAACGTGGAGTGGAGCGATGATATCAGGTCGGCTCGCGAGAGTAAAGTTGCGTGGTGCGAAATACGACTTCTGGCCCCACCCCAGTAATGACCGCTCCTCTAAGATTATTTCAGCGTCAACAGAACCTGCTAAATCAACGATTTCCGCTTCAATGCGCCAGAGACGGGTACGTATCGCACTGCGAGATTGCAGACTTCCTCATGGGATCGTTTGGGGCAGCCCTCGGCGTGACGGTAGACTGTCTCAGCAACCATCGCGCTCGACGTCCCACACGCGCGCTATCGGTTTGTCCATTCGCGCACTATGCGAGAACTGGAGTAGCTGAAATGAAAAGTCGCTTTCTTCTCGATTGCCTCATCCTGCCGCTTGCCGTGATCGCGGTTGCGCCGGTGCTTCACGCTCAGCCGTCAGCAATCCGCGCCGCTGATCTGCGTTGCGAGTACCTTGCCAATCCGCTTGGAATGGATGTCGCGCATCCCCGGCTGAGTTGGGTGATCGAAGCTGTCCATCCTTCCGGCCGAGGCCTGAAGCAGAGCGCTTATCGCGTTCTCGCTGCTTCCAGCGAACAGGCCTTGGATACCGGAGCGGCTGATCTCTGGGATTCCGGCAAGGTCGCTTCGGATCAGTCCGCGCAGATCGAGTATGGTGGCAAGTCACTGGCCTCGGGAACTCCCGTGTTCTGGAGGGTAGAAGTGTGGGACCAGGCGGGCAACCGTTCGGGCTGGAGCACAACGGCCAAATGGTCCATGGGTCTGCTAAAGCCCGGCGACTGGCAAGGGAGGTGGATCGGTCTGGATGAAACGGGCCTGTACAAGCGGCCCGGCAGTCCGTACCACGGTCTCGAAAATGCCCGATGGATCTGGTTGGCTGCGGGCGATCCCACCGGCGCCTCCGCGGGGGATCGTTTTTTCCGCGCCTCGCTTGATATCCCGCAAGGAAGTCGCGTCGTCAAAGCGGTTTGCGTGATGGCGGCGTACCAAGAGTTTGAGCTGTTCATCAACGGCGTGCACGCCGGCAAGGGAGATAACGTTCGCCTGCCCGAGATCATGGAAGTCGCCTCACAGATCAAACCTGGGCACAATGTCATCGCTGTTCGCGCGAAAAATGAAGGAGCGAACAAACCCGCCGGCCTGATTGCCGCCATCCGCGTGGCGTTCGCCAAAGGGTCGCCGTTCGTTCTAAGCACCGGCAGTCAATGGAAGTCCGCCGAAGCGGCGGCTTCAGGTTGGGAGAAAGCAAGTTTCGATGACTCGGCCTGGCCGCCAGCGAAGGAACTTGGCGCCTTTGGGATGAACCCCTGGGGCGAGGTGGGGTTCATCGAGGAACGCGCTCTGCCTGCCCGCATGCTGCGCAAGGAGTTCGACGTTGCCAGCAAGCCAAAGCGCGCCATGGCGTACGTCTCCGGACTCGGTTTGTTCGAACTGTATGTGAACGGAAACAAAATCGGCAACCAGGTTCTGTCTCCCGGCCTGACCGACTACGACAAGCACGTTCAGTATCTCGCGTTCGACATCACATCGCAGCTCAAGGCTGGCCGCAATGCCATTGGCCTGATGTTAGGCAATGGCCGCTATCATGCGCCACGTGCGGGCGCGCCGATCGGGACCCGTACGTTTGGTCACCCCAAGGCGATCGTGCAAGTGGACGTCGAATATGCGGACCGCGCAACAGGCCACGTAGTGACTGACGAAACCTGGAAGCTCACGACCAACGGGCCCATCCGTGGAAACAATGAGTATGACGGTGAAGAGTACGACGCACGGATGGAGATCGATGGCTGGAGCCGGCCGAGTTTCAACGATTCCGGCTGGCAGGCGGCAAAGATCGTGCAACCGCCTTCCGGCGAGTTGGTGGCAGAGATGGCCGAGCCGCTGCGCGTCGTCGAAACGCTGCACCCGGTCAACATCCGGCCATTGCGTCCCGGCGTCTTCATCGCGGACATGGGCCAGAACATGGTGGGCTGGTGCCGCATAAGGGTATCGGGCCCCAAAGGCGCGCAGGTGACTCTGCGCCACGCCGAAACGTTGCAGGAAAATGGTGAGCTGTACGTCGAGAATCTCCGTTCGGCGCAAGCGACCGATACGTACACTCTCAAAGGCGGAGCGCTTGAGGTCTGGGAACCGCGCTTCACCTACCATGGTTTCCGCTACGTGGAGATCACCGGCTATCCTGGCGAGCTGCAAGCGTCCGCCATTGAAGGCCGCGTCGTGCAGGACGCCATGACCCAGGTCGCCGATTTCCACACATCGAACGAACTGTTGAATCACCTGCACAAGAATATCTTCTGGGGTGTGCGCGGGAATTACCGCAGTATCCCAACGGATTGCCCGCAACGCGATGAGCGGCAGGGTTGGATGGGCGACCGCTCCACCGTCAGCCGGAGCGAATCGTATCTGTTCGACGTGGCTGCGTTCTACAACAAGTGGCTGAACGACATCGAGGATTCGCAGCATCCCGATGGCAGCATTCCCGACGTTGCGCCTAATTACTGGGTGCTTTACAACGACGACGTGACGTGGCCGAGTACCTTTGCGCTCGTGCCGGGTATGCTGTACGACCAGTACGGCGATCTCCGCGTGATCGAGCGCCATTACCCGGCGCTCAAGAAGTGGATCGCGCACATGCAGGGTTATCTCAAAAACGGCCTGATGCCCAAAGACACCTACGGCGACTGGTGTGTGCCGCCCGAGTCTCCGAAACTGATTCACTCAGAAGACCCCGCGCGAAAGACCAACGGTACGCTGCTCGGGACGGCCTATTTCTACAAGATGCTCCGGCTCATGCAACGCTATGCCACGCTTCTGGGCAAGAATGACGATGCCGCCGAGTACGCGAGCGTAGCGAACACCATGAAAGTCGCATTCCTCCAACGGTTCTTCAAACCCTCGCTCAACCAGTTCGACAACGGTACCCAGACGTCTGCCATTTTGCCGCTGGCTTTCGATCTGGAGCCCGCGGGCACGCGGGAGGCGGTGTTCGATCACCTGGTCAGCAAGATCCACAACGAGAGTCAGGATCACGTCGGCGTCGGTTTGATTGGAGCGCAGTGGCTGATGCGTACGCTGTCCGACAACGGCCGTACCGATCTCGCTTTCAAGATCGCCACCCAGACAACCTATCCGGGCTGGGGGTACATGATCGAAAAGGGCGCCACCACGATCTGGGAGCTGTGGAACGGAGACACGGCTGATCCCGCCATGAACTCCGGCAATCATGTGATGCAGATCGGCGATCTCGGCGTGTGGTTCTACGAGTACCTTGCCGGCATTCGCTCCGATCCGGAACATCCCGGGTTCAAGCACGCCATCATCCGTCCCTACCCTGTCGAGGGCTTAACGTTCGTGAACGCGTCGCACAGGTCACTGTACGGTACCGTGCGCAGCAACTGGAAGAGTGAGAACGGCCATTTCACGCTCGACGTTGTCGTGCCTGCCAACACCACGGCCACCGTTTACGTGCCCGCCAGGAACGGCAGCGGGGTTACTGAGTCCGGGCTGCCGGCGGACAAAGCCAAAGGCGTCCAAGCCGCGCGAAGCGAAAACGGGATGGCCGTCTACGAAGTGGACTCGGGCCATTACACCTTCGCCTCTGCGCTTTAGATTGCGAAACGCACTCGCTGGCTGTGAAATAAATTTGTATGCCTGAAACGATAGAGACAACGTATCTGAAAAATCTGTGGGACCAAAGCCAGGCTGGCGCCCTGGCGGGAAATGAACTGGCGCTGCTGCGGTACCGGTCCAATCTGCTGGGGGCGGATCTGCGCATTACCAATTTCGGCGGCGGCAACACCAGCTCGAAGATCGAGCTTCCCGATCCGTTCACCGGCAAAATGGTCCGCGTTCTTGCCGTCAAGGGCAGCGGTGGAGATCTGGGATCGATCCAGGACGCGGGCTTCGCGCTCCTGTATCTGGACCGCCTGGAACAACTGAAGGGTCTCTACCGCGGCGAATCGCACGAAGACCAGATGGTGGCGTACTACCCGCTTTCCGCGTTCGGCGAGAATCGTGTGGCCGCCTCCATCGATACTCCCTTACATGCGTTCCTTCCATTCCCGCACGTGGACCATCTGCATCCCGACTGGGCCATTGCGCTCGCCGCCAGCGCGAACGGCAAGATGAAGCTCGAAGAGTTCAACCGGAAGTATGGCCGCAGGATCGCGTGGGTGCCCTGGCAGCGTCCTGGGTTTGAACTGGCGCTTCTCATCGAAAAGGCGGTGAGCGACCACCCCGGCACGGACGGCCTGATTCTCGGCAGCCACGGCCTGTTCACGTGGGGCGAGACACCGTACGAGTGCTACCTGAACAGCATTCGCACCATCGATCAGATGGGCGAGTTCATCATGGAGCATCAGGCCAGGAAGGGCGCTGTGTTTGGCGGACTCGAGCATTCTCCGCTCGCGGACCGGCGGAATGTGGCCGCCCGGATTCTGCCCGCCTTGCGCGGAGCGCTGTCTTCGAATCGAAGGGTGATTGCGCACTATACCGACGATGAGGACGCCTTGACGTTCGCCGGCTCACGATGGTCGAAGGAACTGGCCGCGCTGGGGACCAGTTGCCCCGACCATTTTCTGCGTACCAGAATCTGCCCCATGTTTGTCGACTGGAATCCGGCCGAAGATAATCCCGATGCCCTGAAGACGCGCATCGGCGAACAGGCCATGGCCTACCGGGCCGAGTACAAGAAATACTACGATGCTTGCGCCACGCCCGATTCACCCAGGCTTCGGGATTCTAATCCCTCGGTGGTGATCGTTCCAGGCGTCGGCTTGTTCGGATTCGGCAAAAACAAAAAAGAAGCACGCATCACCACCGAGTTTTTCATCAACGCCATTCACGTGATGGCCGGCGCGAACGCTCTCGAAGACGGGGAAGCGAAGCACCCGCTTCCGCAAGCCAGGCGCCCTGAGCAGTCTGAACAGTTCAAGCACTCAAATAATTACGTGGCCCTGCCGCGCTCTGAAGCGTTCCGAATCGAATACTGGGCGCTCGAAGAAGCCAAACTCCAGCGGATGCCCGCGGAGGCGGAATTCACCCGGAAGATCGTACTGGTGATCGGCGGCGCCAACGGAATCGGACGCGAGGTGGTTCTTGTGCTGGCACGGAAAGGAGCGCACGTCGTCGTCGCGGATGCCGACGCCGAAGGCGCCAAGAAGGTTGCTGCCGAGGCAACCGCCATGAGTTCTTCGGATCAGGTGGCGAGTACTCGTGTAGATCTCAGCTCGTCA
>Ga0335079_10005370_pt1 | contig 14666 bp, 14 predicted proteins | sample Lox_Sample_33_FD_206719 | JGI IMG/M metagenome (GOLD analysis project Ga0335079, IMG submission 206719) | Soil microbial communities from Loxahatchee National Wildlife Refuge, Florida, United States - Lox_Sample_3.3 | ecosystem: Environmental > Terrestrial > Soil > Wetlands | place: USA...
TCCCGATCTCGAGCAGCTATTCCTCGACGCCATCGACAACCTCACGGTGAAGGAGCGCCAGGTACAGGACCGGGAAGGCCGGTGGTACACCTTATGGGTGCGGCCCTACCGCACGCTGGAAAACCGAATCGACGGAGCCGTTATGGTTTTGGTCGATATCACCGACCGCCGCCACGCTGCCGAGGCCCGGTACCGGCGCCTGTTTGAAGCGGCCAGGGAGGGCATCATCCTGGTGGACGCCGAAACCGGCGAAGTCATCGATTTGAATCCGTATATGGCGAAGATCTTCGGCCTCTCCCGCTCGACATCGGTCGGCCTGAAATATTGGGACCTGGAGATATTCGCGGGCGCCGATTTGGATAGCGGCAGCTTGCGCCGGCTCCAGGAAACCGAGACTCTCCGAAAAGACCTGATGCTGGCCGCCAAAACGGGCGGCTGGATGGATGTGGAGCTGAATGGCCATGTCTTTTGGGAGGGGGACAAACGGATCATCCAAATTAATCTCCGGGACTTGAGCGACCGCTCTCTGAACGGCGCGAAGGGGGAACCCGCCGAGATCGAAGCGATCGGCCGATTGGCGGGCGTGATCGCGCACGAGTTCAACAACCTGCTTACCACCGTCGGCGGATATGCGCAGCTTCTGAAGCAGGACCTTCCCGGCGGAAAGGCCACGGCCCAAGATGCCGAAAAAATTACCAGCGCTCTGGAGCGGGCTACCCTGTTGACCCGCCAGGTTCTGGCGTTTGGCCGCAAACACCAGCGCCAGGCGGAAGTGTTGGACCTGAACACGCTGCTGCGCGAGATCGAATTGATCATCCGCGCCACCATGCCCGCTCGCATGGAGTTGCAGATCGAGCTCGAAGGGGATTTGCGGCCCGTGAAGGCGGAGCGCGGGCAAATGGAGCAGGCAATCCTGAACCTGGTGCGGCATGCGCGCCGGGCCGTTCCGGGCACCGGCGCGCTCTGCGTTACCACCCGCAACGCCACCATCGACGAAGCATATGCGCGCGAACATCCAGCGGTGAAGGCCGGCGAATATGTGGTGCTGGAGGTGTCCAGCAGCGGCCCCTCCACCGACGCCACGCGCCTGCAGGTGCTCGAACCGCTGCTCAGCGCCAGCGATCAACGCTACGCCGCTCTGAGCGTGGCAGGCATCTACGACGCCGTTCGGCGGAGCGGCGGCTACCTGTGGGCCGCCAGTGAGCTCGGGCGCGGGAATACCTTTCGCATCTTTCTGCCGCCGGCGGCCGCGCGCCCAACCGAATTACTGGAATCCGCGCAGGCCGGAGTTTTGGAAACGGGCTCCGAAACCGTCTTGCTGGTGGAGCCCGACGAGTTGGTGCGCGGCCTGACTGGCCGCGTGCTGGCCGCCTGCGGTTATCAGGTGTGGGAAGCGGCGCAAGCCTCGGATGCCCTGGAGCGGTTGCGCCAACAGAATCAACCGCCTCAACTGCTCCTGACGGAAGTGGTGATGCCGGATATGAGCGGACGCGAACTGGCCGACCGGATAGCCGCTATTCAGCCGGACGTGCGCGTCTTATTCATGTCCGGCTATTCCGACGAGACGGTGGAATCGCGCGGCGTCTCCGGATACGACGGCACATTTCTTCGCAAGCCATTCACGCCCGAGGTCTTGACGCGGCGGATTCGGGAAGTGTTGACGGGCTGACGTGAGTAAAGACAGGTCGTCGGTCTGTGTTACCGAGCCGCGACCAAAGGGAGCGGTGCTTTTCAACCTTCCGCTTCGAACACGGCCATCGGCTCTCCTTGACCGTCCACCACATACCGGATCGCAGCGGACGCACTATCCGGTGTCCACAGCCAGCGAGTGCTGCCGTGACGCGTCCAGCGCTTCCGCGCGACATCATCGAGGCCTGCGCGGTTCAGGCAGCGGCTGGCATACGACTTTACATCGTTCATGATTCTCTCCGGGCTAGCTTCACTTTCCACCACCAGGTGGACATGGCTAGTGCGGACGTGAGCCGCCAGCAAGCGCCAACGCTGTTCCCTGCAGCGATCGCATAAGGAATCCAGAACGATATTTCGCCGCGGGGCGTCCAATGCGTAGGCAGGCTGGTCCAGGCGTCTTCGCTCCGCCAACTGACGGTGGGGGTCAGGTGGAATCATGCGGCTGCCCGGGAGATTATGGCCTCGATCGACCGAGCCGGATTCGTTGCCGTGGAGGTGGCCCCCGTAACAGGAGAAGGTGATGAGGTAGGTCACGGAAAGGCACCGCTCCCTCTGGTCGCGGCTCGGTAACGCTGGGTCAAGTTGGATAGTGGCGTCAATCGCCGATTACGATTCAGAAAATTGCGGCGCCGTCAAATTGGACAGTGGCGTCAATCGCCGATTGCGATTCAGAAATTGCGCCCCTGCCGAGCCGTGACCAAAGGGAGCGGTGCTTTTTTCCCTACCGTGCGCGGCCCAAAAGGGCCAGAAAGGGCCGGTGCTTTCCGTTCGCGGTGGGAATCTACTGGACCCTGGGTCCCAGGTTAGGTATGGCGAAGTGCAGCCGTTGCGGTGCGGAGACGCAGTTGTTCGACTGTGGCGTGCCGATCTGCGTCCATTGCGATGAGTCGCAACAATCCAACCGCGCAGAGGTCGCCAGTGTGCTGCGCGGCCGGCTGTTGCCCGCCGCCGTCTCGACGAGGCCAACCGGACGTTTAACGAAACCATGGGCAGCATTCCGGCGGCCTTGCCTTCACCGGATGGCGCATATCGCATCCACCAAGTTTCGCGCGACTATCACAATGCCCGCGAAGCAGTCGACCAGGCGGTTCGCAATCTGAATTCCTTTTAAGCGGTTCCATTCCGCCCGATGTCGATTTGCGAAAAGACTGGGCGGCGGAACCAGGTCAACCGCCGAAAGATCAGACCGGCTGAAACGGCTCAGTTCGGTTTCGAGGGCGTGGCCGCCTGAGAGATCTCTTCCTCGACCGGCTCGCCCAGCATGGCGTAGTCGGCGTACCGGCGCAAGGCCTCGAGGTAGACAATGTACGCCCGGACGCGGACGGATCGCGCCTGGTCAAGCGCCATACCGCCATCGGGCGTGAAGCCGAGGTCTGCTCTCAAACACATGAGGTAGTCATGCTTTTCCACGGCGCTGTCGAATACCTCGCGCGCGCCCAGCATATCTCTGCGGAGCCGCTCGTTGATATCGCGCTGGTCGGCTTGCTGGAAGCCGGTACGGCACTTATGTTCCCGCACGTGCTGCCAGTATGCGTGCTGGGCGGATGACACGGCCTCGTTCGCCGTGGACATCACGTCGCGGGCCACTTCGAATCGCGGATCTTGAGGAAGCATTCCCGTCAGCAGCAGATCCGCTGCTTCACGGAATGCAAGGCTCGCTCTGTGATACGCCTTGAGCAAGCGTCTCGCAACCGGGCACGCCATTTCGTATAACACTACCACAATCGAAGACGGAGCGGGCAGGTAAAGCGATTCACGTAAACAAAACTTGACCGTTGGCACCAAACGGTACTATGATTCTGTAATAAATGTGGTTTGAAAAACCACATGAATTCTTTTGCCACAAGAATTCCATTGCGAGCCACTCCAGGAGAAAATGATGATCAACGAGGCCAGGCTGGATGCTGTAATTGCCGAACTCCGCATGGAATTGGATCGTGTTGACCGCGCGATCGTAGTGTTCGAAAAGCTGGCTGTGGAAAAGAAGGTTTGCCGAACCCGAACCCCACGCGCCCGGCTTAAAGCGACGCCGCCGCCGACAGGCTCGCGGCGGACCTCTGCTCCGCCCGCTTAACCGTGGTTAGCCCCGCCGGCGGGGCATCCAAAACCCAACACGTCGTAAAATGGGCACTGGTCTTGTGTATGCACCTGCTCGTGCCCAATCGGTACCGCGGCAAGCTCATCGTGGTGGAGGGAATCGATGGTTCCGGTAAGTCCACCCAGATTTCGCTGTTGAGCCACTGGCTGCGGTCGCAACGCTATGCCGTGGTTTTCAGCGAGTGGAACTCGTCGCCGCTGGTGCGCCAAACCACGCGGCGGGGCAAGAAGAAAGAGATGTTCACCCCCACCACCTTCAGCCTGATCCATGCCACCGATTTTGCCGACCGCATGGAAAGTTACATACTGCCGCTGGTGAAATCGGGCGCCATCGTTTGCGCCGACCGCTACGCCTACACGGCCTTTGCGCGCGATGTGGCGCGCGGTGTGAGCCGCCGCTGGGTGCGCAATCTGTACCGCTTTGCCATGCGCCCCAGCCTGACCTTTTATTTCCGGGTGCCGCTCGATGTGGCCCTGGGCCGTATTCTGGGCGGGCGCGATGCGCTGAAATACTACGAGGCTGGCATGGACCTGGGGCTGGCGCGCGACGTGGAAGAGAGCTTCCGGATCTTCCAGGGCCGCATTCTGGATGAATACGAGGCCATGGCCATGGAAATGGGTTTTCACGTGATCGATGCCACCTTGTCGATCGAGCAGCAGCAGCGCATCATGCGCGAGATCGTGCTGCGGGAATTGGGCGAGAGCCTGAAAAACGGAATCCTGCACCTGCCCGTGGGAGGGGAGTTCAATGGCCGCCCGACAGCCGCTAACGTTCTATCGTGAGGCGCTGCCCGGCGTCGATACCTCCGAGCTCCAGGGCCAGCTCATCGTCATTGAAGGGCCGGACGCCGTGGGCCGCAGCACGCAGATCGCGCTCCTGCGCCAGTGGCTGGAGCAGGAAGGCCACGCCGTGCTGGATAGCGGAATGGCCCGCTCGGCGCTGGCTGGCCGCGGCATCAAGATGGCCAAGAGCGGCAACACCCTGGGCCCCATCACGATGACGCTTTTCTACACCACCGATTTCGCCGACCGCCTCGAAAACGAAATCATCCCCGCGCTGCGCGCCGGCTTCGTGGTGCTGATCGACCGCTACATTTACTCGATCATGGCGCGGGCCATCGCTCGCGGGGAAGACCGCCGCTGGATCGAAGAGGTGGCCGGGTTTGCCCTGGTGCCCCACGCCACTTACTACCTGCGCACCGACGTCGAGCACCTGGTCTCGCGCGTGGTCATGGGGCGCGGCGCGTTCGATTTTTGGGAAAGCGGCATGGACCTGCGTTTCGGTCCGGACATGTATGAGAGCTTCGTCAAATACCAGTCGCGCCTGATCCGGGCGTTGGACGATATGGTCGAGCCGTACGAGTTCACGGTGATCGATGCCGGCCAGTCCATTGAGCGCATCTTCCGCGAATTGCAGCGCCGCATGTCCCGCCTGCGCCGCGGACGCATTCCGCGGAACGGCCTCGCGCAGCGAAGCGCCCGGCCGCGCCCGACGGCTCGCGGGAAAGCCAAAGCTTAATGGAAATCTATCTCTTGCGGCATGCGGCCGCCGAAGATGGGCCGCCGGGAATGAAGGATTCCGACCGGGCGCTCACGCCTGAAGGGCGCGAGAAGCTCAAGCGCGTGCTCAAGCGCGCCAGGAACGCGGATGTGAAGCCCGACGTGATCCTTTCGAGCCCCTACCGCCGCGCGCTGGAAACCGCCGAGATGGCTGCCGAAGCGCTGGGATACCGCCGCAAAATTGTGCAAACCGAAACCCTGGTTCCGAATGCGTCGCCATACGATGTGTGGCAGGAGGTCCGTTCGCGGAGGGACGAGGGCGCCATCCTGCTGGCCAGCCACGAGCCGCTCATGAGCGCCACCGTGGCGTTATTTCTGGCCAACCCGGGGATGCTGGTCGACATGAAGAAATCGGCGTTGGTGCGCGTGGATGTGGAGCGCTTCGGGCCGGAGCCGCACGGGATTTTGAAATGGATGTTGACGCCGGCACTGGCGGGAGAATGAGAGAGTTTCAGCAGCAACTGCCAAATGCGCAAAGTGGCGCAGGCCATCGTATTTTGTGGCCTGCGAAGGGCGGCAGACGGCAAAAAGCGACCGTCTGCCCTAGCAGTGGTGTGAAATGAACATCTCCAAAGCTACTGCCAAATACGAAGCCTGGCTCGCCCGCCGCTTGAAGATCGTCGAGCGCGACCTCGAGTTCAAGCACGAGCAAATGCGCGCGGCCGTGTTCCCATTCATGCGCGCGACGTATTACCGCTGGGCGCAGATCTGGGCCGAGCGCTGCGGCGAAGCTGCGAAAGCCCCGCGGGTGCTGGCGGTGGGCGATCTGCACGTGGAGAACTTCGGTACCTGGCGCGATGCCGATGGCCGCTTGATCTGGGGCATTAACGATTTCGATGAAACCTGGCGCCTGCCATATACCAACGACCTGATTCGCCTCGCCACCAGCGCGCTGCTGTCGGAAATGGGATGCGACGCGAAGGCCGGCATCGCGTCCATTCTCAAGGGCTACGTGGATGGACTGGTAGCGGGTGGCCGGCCGTTTACCTTGGCCGAGAATCATCCAGCGCTGAGGACCATGGCCACGGAACGCCTGAAAGCGCCGGAAACGTATTGGGAGAAACTACACGGCCTGCCCGCGCTCAAGGAGAAGCCGCCGGCCGGGGCGCTGAAGGCGATTGCCCGCTGGATGCCCGAGCGCGGGCTGAGGTTTCGGGTGGCGCACCGCGTGGCCGGTTTGGGGAGCCTGGGCCGGCAGCGGTTCGTCGCCATTGCCGAGTGGCACGGCGGCTCGATCGCGCGCGAGGCCAAAGCTCTGGCGCCGTCGGCCTGCTTCTGGGCGGAGAAAGGAAAGGGCACGGCGCCGATCCACTACCAGGAGATCGTGGATCGCTCGGTGCGCTGTCTCGATCCGTTCGTGCACGTCAGCCAGAAGTGGATTGTGCGCCGGCTGGCGCCGGATTGCTCGCGCATCGAGCTGGCCCAGCTACCCAAAGAGCGCGACGAAATCCGCCTGCTGCACGCCATGGGGTGGGAGACCGCCAACGTCCATCTGGGAACCGGCCAGCCGAAGGTGCTGCTATCGGACTTGAAGCGCCGCCCCCAGGGCTGGCTGCTTGGGGCCGCGCGCGAGATGGAGAAGGCCGTGCGCGCCGATTTCGAGGATTATAATTAGTCCGTGGCCTCTACCTACGCTGGTTCTATTCCCGTTGCCGATGCTTGGCCGCGCGCCGCTCACCTGCCTTGGTATCTGTGGTGCTCGGTGGGCGCCGTCACTTCCGCTATGGTCGGTGTGCTCTGGGATATTTCCTGGCACCAATCGATCGGCCGCGATACCTTCTGGACGCCCGCGCATCTGGCGATTCATCTGTGCGGCGTCCTGGCCGGGATTAGTTGCGGCTATTTGATTTTGGCGACCACGTTCGCCCCGCACTCGCCACTGCGCGCGGCTTCGGTGCGCATGTGGGGTTTCCGCGGACCACTGGGCGCATTCATCGCGGCCTGGGGCGGCGTGACCATGCTGACTTCGGCGCCGTTCGATAACTGGTGGCATGACGCCTACGGTCTGGATGTCAAGATCCTCAGCCCGCCGCACATGGTGCTGGCAGCCGGCATCCTGGCGGTGAACGTGGGCGCGCTCATCCTCATTTTGGGATACATGAATCGCGCCAGCGGGCAGCAGAAGGCGCGCTTGCGGGCGCTGTTTCTGTATGTGGGCGGCATGATCCTGGTGGTGCTCACCACCGTGTCACTGGAACTCACCTCGCGCGTGTACATGCACAACGCGAAGTTCTACCGCGTGGTGGCGACGCTCGCGCCGCTGGTCCTGGCCGGCGTGGCCCGGGCGGCTCGTTATAAATGGGCGGCGACGGCGGTGGCCGGCGTCTACATGGTGTTCGTGCTGCTCATGGATTGGATTCTGCCGCTGTTTCCGGCCGTCCCCAAACTCGGCCCCGTGCTCTATCCGGTGACGCACTTTGTCCCCTCGGGCTTCCCCATGCTGCTGATCGTGCCGGCTTTCTTCCTGGACCTGCTGTGGCAGCGAACCGAGAAATGGGGTGCATGGAAGCAATCGCTGGTTTCGGGCGTGGTGTTCCTGGCAACCTACGCGGCGGTGCAGTGGCCGTTCGCCGCTTTCCTGATGTCGCCGGCCGCGCGCAATTGGTTCTTCTCCACCATCTACTTCGGCTACAACACCAACCCGCTCAGCCTCTATGCGCGCTACCAGTTCGTGCCCGGAGAATCTTCCGGCGTTTTCTGGCGCGAAGCAGCGCTGGCTTTGCTGATTGCCGTGCTCACCATCCGGCTGGCTCTGGCCGGCGGAGACCGCCTGCGGCGGATCCAAAGATGAAGAAGACGGCCGCGGCGGTCTTTTTCCGAATGCCGCTGGCGGCCCTGGTTCTGGCGCTGCCGCTGGCCGCGCACGTCGGCAGCCCCGACGTTTTCTACGAGGGCGAGGCCGGTCCTTATCATCTGCTGGTGACCATTCGGCCGCCGCAGCAGATCCCCGGCGTGGCGCAAATCGAAATTCGCAGCGCTTCGCCCGGCGTCCAACAGATACAGATTGTGCCGTTGCGCTTGACCGGTCCCGGCGCGAAAAACGCCCCCGTGCCCGATGTGGCGCAGCGTTCGAATCTCGATCCGCAGTTCTACACCGGCAGCTTGTGGCTCATGAACACCGGCGCCTGGCAGGTGCGCGTGCAGGCCGATGGAGCGCAAGGGCAGGGAATGCTGTCCGTGCCCGTGCCGGCCGCGGCATTGCGCATACTTCCGATGCAAAAAGGAATGGGCGCGATCTTAATCGCACTGGGCCTGGTGCTGTTTGTGGGCCTGGTGAGCATCATTGGCGCGGCCAACCGCGAGGCGCAACTCGAGCCGGGCATCGAGCCCGATGCCCCTCATCGGAAACGTGCGCGCATTGCCATGGGCGTGACTGCCGTTCTGCTCGCCGGCCTGGTTTGGTTGGGCAGCATGTGGTGGGATTCGGAAGACGGCTCCAATCGTGCCCGGATTTTCAAGCCGCTCCAACTTAAAGCATCCGTCGAAAACGGCAACCGCCTGGCGCTGACTTTGGACGATCCCGGCTGGCTCAACCGCCGCACCGACGATCTGCTGCCCGACCACGGCCACCTGATGCACCTGTACCTGATTCGCGTCCCCGCCATGGACGATGTGTGGCATTTGCATCCCGAACGTAACGGCGATAGCACGTTCGCGCAGCCGCTACCTTCGATGCCGGCGGGCCATTACGCGCTCTATGGCGACGTGGTGCACGAGAACGGCTTTTCCGAAACTGCCACGGGCGAAATCGACCTGCCGGCCATTACCGGCCAACCGCTCACAGGAGACGATGCCGGCGGCGAAGGCGTGCCGCTGGTGAAAGCGGATTACAATTCGGTTGTGTCGCCACTCTCCGACGGCTATCGAATGGTTTGGGAGCGCGGTCCCATGCCGTACCGCGCGCGGCAGCCTTACGAGTTCCGTTTCACGGTACAGGATTCGCAGGGCCGCCCGGCAGAAGGGATGGAACTCTACATGGGAATGCAAGGCCACGCCGCCTTCGTGCGCTCCGATCGCTCGGTGTTTGCGCACGTGCATCCTTCCGGCTCGGTGCCCATGGCGGCCCTGAGCCTGATCGCCGACAGCAACCCGCACGCGGGTCACATGATGATGCACGGGGAGGCGCCCGCCGTGGTGTCGTTCCCCTATGGCTTTCCCAAATCCGGCGAGTACCGCATTTTTGTGCAGGTAAAACGGGCCGGAAAGGTGGAGACCGGAATCTTCGACGCGCGCGTGGAGAACTGATCCTTGGACTCCATTAAAGGGAAGAGCGTCCTGATCACTGGCGCGGGACGCGGGATCGGGAAACGTCTGGCCATGGGCTTTGCGGAGGCCGGCGCACGCGTCGGATTGCTGGCTCGCAGCCAGGCCGAGCTCGACCTGGCGAAGCTTGAAATCGATCAGGCGGGCGGCGCCGCGCTGCGCATCCGCGCCGATGTGCGCGATGTGGAACAAATGCATGCCGCGGTGGAGCGGATGCGCGCGGCCTTCGGACCAATGGACGTGCTGATCGCCGCGGCCGGCGTGCAGGGCCCCATCGGTCCGTTCGCGGCGAGCAAACCGAAAGCCTGGAACGAAGCGATCGAAATCAATTTGATTGGCACGGCCAACACGTGCCGCGCCGTATTACCGGGGATGATCGAGAGGCGTTCGGGAAAGCTCATCATCCTGGGTGGCGGCGGAGCGGCCTACACCCGCCCCAACTTCACCGCGTATGCCGCCTCGAAGACGGCGGTGGTGCGGCTGGTGGAGTGCCTGGCCGATGAAGTCCGCGATCACAATGTGCAGGTGAACTGCATGGCGCCGGGTGCTTCCTACTCGCACATGACCGACGAAGTGCTCCACGCCGGCGAAGAGCGCGCCGGTCCCAAAGAGATCGAAGAGGCGGAGAAGGTGCGGGTTACCGGCGGAATCGCGCCCGAAAAACAGGTGCAACTGGCGATGTTTCTGGCTTCGGAGCGCTCCAACCACATCAGCGGCAAGCTGATTCACGTCAACGACGACTGGCGCCGCTTCGAGCAGGAAAACATGAAGCCCGAGCTGTTCACGCTGCGCCGCGTGCAGCGGATCTGATCCGCGCGCGCTACAGCACCATCTCCATGAACACGTTCGCGCGCGCGTAGGGCGACGGTGTTACCCGTTCCGGCGGCAGGTGGCGGAAGCCCACCGATTCGTAGAGGTGGATGGCGTTCAGCAGCGTCTTGTTGGTTTCCAGATAGAGGCGCGTGGCGCCCCGCGCGCGGGCCTGCGCGATCGTATATTCGAGTATCTTGCGTCCCACGCCGAAGCCGCGGTGGCTTCTTTCGACCGCCATCTTGGCCACTTCATAAACACCCGGCTCGATGGGAACGAGCGCGCAACAGCCGATGGCGGTGTGGCCGGTAATCGCCATGAAGATAGCTCCGCCCGGCCGCAAAATCTGGCCGTCCGGGTCTCGCAGGGTGGTGTGGTCCTTCTCTTCCAGGCCGAAATTGGCCGCGATCCATTCTTCGTTCAGCGTGCGGAATGCTTCCGCATCTCCGGCTTGAAAGGGCCTGAGGAGCAGCGCGGAAGAGACTGAACTGAGCGAAGCCATATCCGAATTCTAAGGAGAAACCAGCCATATGTCCAATATCTTGTTCCTAGTGATTAAGATGTTAGGAGTATGGATCTGGCAATCGAACTTCGGCACCTCCGGTACTTCGTGGCCGTGGCGGAAGACCTGCATTTCGGCCGCGCCGCGAAACGGCTGCACCTGGCGCAGCCGCCGCTCTCGCAACAGATTAAGAAGCTCGAAGAAATCGTCGGCCATCGCCTCTTCGTGCGGACCTCCCGTGCGGTGAAGCTCACCAGCGCTGGAGAAGTATTGCTCGATCGCGCCCGGCGCACCTTGCGCGAAGTCCAGAACGATCTGGAAGAGGCGCGCAGCGTGGGCCGCGGCGAGGTGGGCTTCTTAAAGGTCGGGTTCATCGGCTCCGGCATGTTGACTTCGCTGCCGCAGATGCTGGGGCTCTACCGGCGGCAATACCCGAAAGTGAACCTGCAACTGCGTGAGTTCTACACTGCCGGCGTGATGCAGGCGTTAGCCGAAGGCACGGTGGACGTAGGCTTCCTGCGCGATGGCGGGCCGGCGGAGGGTCTGGAAGTGGAGACGCTATTCTCCGAGCGCTTCATCGCCGTCCTGCCGGCGAATCATCGCCTGGCCCGGCGCAAGACGCTCGGCGCCGCCGAGCTGCGCAATGAACCGTTCGTCTTCTTCTCGCCGGGTGTGGGGCGGCGCGCGTATGAGAAGCCGGTGTCCCTCTGCGAAGCGCACGGGTTCCGGCCGCAGGTGGTGCAGGAAGCTCCGCAGTGGCTGACGATTCTGCGGCTTGTCGGCGCAGGTTTGGGAGTAACCATAGCGCCCGCATGCGTCGCCAGTATTGCTTCACCGGACGTGGTGTGCCGCAGTCTGCGCGGAGCCAAAGTGGAAAGCGATATCGAATTAGCGTGGCGCACCGGCGACGACCGCGCCATTGTGAACACGTTCTGCAAAATCGCCAGAGGCCACGTGACCTCTAATTAACCGCCGCCTCTGGTCGGGGCTCAGTAACGCCGATACCAGTTATGAGCGGCGACTAAAAGGAGCGGTCTAGACTCCCGCCGCCACCACGTTCGCGCCCGGCTGAGCGGCGGTCTCGCCCGCCGCCAATTTCTTTCGGAAGCGCACGTGCCGCAGCCGCGTCAGCTCGACTAAAGGGCGCCACGCCGCATGCACCAGGTGGTGCTTGATCAGAAACCGCCAGAACCGGTTCGACCGTTTGTAGAGGTACGACATCGCCAGATACGGAGCCACCGCGCGCCAATCCGCGGGCCGGCGCCGCCAGATCGAAGCGTGGGAAAACAGGCGCTGGTAGATCCAGGCGTAGCCTTCTTCGAGCTCCTCCGGTGGCATGTTCTTCGGACGAAACACCGCGTGCGCCGTGTCGTACAGAGACCAATCGCGGTGCAGCAAACGGCCTTCGCGTTCCATTTGATGGAACAGCGGCGTGGCCGGGTAAGGGGTCAGAATGTGGAAGGTCGCGCACTCCAGGCGGTTCTCTTCCACCCATTCAGCCGTCCGGCCGAACACATCTTTGCGGTCGTGATCGAAACCCAACACGAATGAACCGTTCACTTGGATTCCGTTTTCGTGAAGCATGCGGACGCGGCGCGCATAATCCGCTGTCTTCGGAGTCTTCTTTCGCGCATCGCAGAGATTTTCATCGGTTAACGACTCGAATCCGACGAATACCCCGGTGCATCCGGCCAGCGCCATCGAACGGATCAGATGCGCATCGTCGGTGACATCGATGGAAACGGCCGCGCTCCAGATCTTGTTCAGGGGCCGCAGAGCCGCGCACAATTGGCCGAGATACGCGCGGTTGGATCCCAGATTGTTATCGATGAAGACACCGTACGGCTGCCCATCGGCGGCGAACTCTCGGGCAATCTGGCCGGGGTCTCGCATGCGGTACGGCATGCGTAAGCCATCGGTCGCCAGGTAGCAAAACCCGCAACGGTTGTGACAGCCGCGAGTGGCAATCAGGCTGGTGGTCGTCAAAAAGCTCTTGCGCGGCAGAATGGACCGCCGGGGCGCGGGGTCCTGCCGATAGTCGCTCTCGTAGGTAGCCGTGTATTTCGGCCGCAGGGAACCGGACTCCACATCCGCCAGAATCTTCGGCCAAAGCTGGACGCCATCGCCCACGGCCAGCGCGTCCGCGTGCGGCGCGCACTCCTCGGGACACGACAATACGTGCAAGCCTCCCAATACGACCTTGCTTCCGCGGCTGCGGTACCACTCGGCCAGCTCAAAGGCGCGCTTCGCAAACGTTAAGTGGACGGTAATGCCTGCCAGCTCGGGCATTGGCGAAAAGGGTGGGCGTCCGTCCAGCAGGTTCTCGTCCCAATACCGCACCTCCCAATGATCGGGCGTGGTGGCGGCGAAGCTCGTCAGCGCGAGTGTCGGGGTGAGGACGTGCTTGCCGAAGCTCGCGTTGGGGTCCTTCGGGTAAAAGGGATTGATCAGCAGCGCGTACCGGGCTCGTACCGGCGCTGCGGGAATGGCCGCATCCAGGAGCGGCGGCTGGCTCATTTCATCCGGGCACCATAGGCGTCTGGCGGATCGGGTGGCGAGTTTCTCCATATTTCTACCGTGTACTTTATATGTTAAAGTACTTGAAGTCAAGCTGGGGGGCCAGGGGCTGGGGCGAGAGTGTTCTTAAGCGCGGAGGAGCGGTCCGGGAGAGCAGTTAATCATTGAGCGCCAGATACCCATGGCGCCACGAAGTATGGATCGGCAGGCGGGTCCCGCCGGGCGGTTCGACCGCCACGCGGATCTTGTGATACTTGCCGTCGTTTTCCGCTTTCTTCGAGATGTACCCGACCATGTACTCCGAGCGAATCTGGCGGCTGAGGGTCTCGATGGCTTCCGGCAATTCGGTCAGTTTGCGGACCCAGAGCGCCCGGCCCCCCGTTTCCGCAGCCATCTTTTCCAGGAATTCGGGACGTTGAAAGAGGCCGATCGCGTACACCCGCACGTCCGCTTCGCGCAGCAGTCGCTCCAGTTCGCGCTCCGAGTACCGGCTGTTGTTATCGACCCCGTCCGTCAGCACCAGCAGCACTTTGCGCGGATTGACCGCGTGCCGCATCGTCTGCGTCGCCAGGAACATCGCATCCAGCAGCGCCGTGAAGCCATGTGCGATGGGCAAGTTGAGTTGTTGCGAAATCTCTTCGGCATTGTGCGTGAAGGGCGTGGTCAACTCTGGTTTGTCGCTGAACTTCACCAGCAGAAATTCATCCTCGGGCGCCGCGGTCTGCATAAACTGTTCCACCGCCATGCGCGAGTCTTCGATGCTGTTGCGCATGCTGCGGCTGCTGTCGAATACCAGCCCCACCGAAACGGGCGCTTCCGAAATCGAAAACGAGGCGATGTCCTGTTCGGCGTCGTCTTCGAAAATATGAAAATTGCCTTTGTGCAGATCGATGAGCGGCCGGTCCAAGGCGTCGGTGACGGAAATGGGCGTCAGTACCAGCTTGACGTCTAGCCGGATATTGGCGCTCGGCAGTACCTTATTCGCGGCCCGGGACCGCGGCGTCACCGAGACGCGGGTCTGGCCAAAGGCCGTTACCTGCGACGCGCTTGCCAACAGCATCGCAGCCCAAATTACTCGAGAAAAACAAACAGACCGGCTTCGCCTACATACTGACATTCGCTAGCCCCCACGGCAGGCGACGAGATAAGTAAGGTGCCAGTATAACCGAAATTGTACGGAAGCGCTCCTGTTTTTCGCGCGCCGCTTTTCGGTTTTCGTTTGGGATGC
>Ga0335079_10005371_pt1 | contig 14665 bp, 13 predicted proteins | sample Lox_Sample_33_FD_206719 | JGI IMG/M metagenome (GOLD analysis project Ga0335079, IMG submission 206719) | Soil microbial communities from Loxahatchee National Wildlife Refuge, Florida, United States - Lox_Sample_3.3 | ecosystem: Environmental > Terrestrial > Soil > Wetlands | place: USA...
AATAGTTCACGGTGACGCCGGCCAGGATCGAGAGCGCGGCGGGCACGACCAGAAACGCTGCAACAAGAAGCGTGAAGATCAGCTGGGCGAAAAAAATCAGGCGGTCGCGCATGGTCAACCCGCCGCCGCAACCGCGCTGCCGGAGAACGAGCGGGCGAGCGCCAGGAAAACCCAGGTGATGATGCCAAGTCCGACCGATAGCGCCGCAGAGGTCGCAAAATTCGCAGCCAGCGTGAATTCGGTGTAAATCAGCATCGGCAGCACGTCGATGTTGGTTGCGAGCGTAAAGGCTGTGCCGAAGGCGCCCATCGCGGTCGCAAAGGCAATTGCGCCCGAAGCGACGAAAGCAGGCGCCAATGCCGGCAGCACCACATCGCGCTGGACCGCCCAGGGACTTGCGCCGAGCGAGCGCGCGGCTTCCTCAAGCCCGATATCGAGCTTCTGCACCGCGGCCATGATGGTCAGGATCACGCGCGGGATCGAGAAATAGAGATAGCCAAGAAACAGGCCGTAGATCGAATAGGCGAAAACCAGCTTCTGTCCGACCATGCGACTGGTGAGATCGCCGATCAAGCCCTGACGTCCCGCGAGCAGGATAATCATGAAGCCGACCACCACGCCTGGAAAGGCCAGCGGAAACGTCAACATCGCGACCAGCACCTCGCGGCCGACAAAGCGATGCCGCTGCAGAAACATCCCGGCGATGGTCGCAACGACCAACGTCACCACGGTCGTCGCAGCCGCAAGCAGCACCGTATTGATCAGGGTCGCGCGATAGCGCGGCTCGAGCAGGATGGCGAGATATCCTGCGAGCCCCTGCGGCCCATCCGCGCCGGTGACAATCAGCCGCGCCATCGGCAACAGGAAGAACGCCGCCGTCACCATCGCAAGCGGCAGCAGGCACAGCCAGACAAAGGATCTATGCGACATCTTGCAAGTGGTGGCCCTGCCCCAACGCGGCGGGACACCATATTGCCTCAGCGGACCTCGGCGAGATAGCGGTCGACAAAGCCTTTTTGCACGTTTTCCATCTCGCCCCAGTCGACGCTCTTGGCGCGCGCGTAATCGCTGTCGGGCAAGAACTTGTTCTTGACCGCATCGGGCAACTCGATCGGGCGAGCGGGACGCAAATAGGCGTTGGTCCAGATCGCCTGGCCTTTGTCGGACAGGAGATAGTCGATCACCTTCTTGGCCTTGTCCTTGTCGGGCGCGTTCTTCACGAGACCGACGACATAGGGAAACACCACCGAGCCTTCGCAGGGGATCACGAATTCGAAATTGCCCTTCTCCGAATATTTGGCGCGGTAGGCGTTGAAGTCATAGTCGAACAGGATCGGCATCTCGCCGGACACCACGCGCGCATAGGATGTCTGCTTGGGGACGATCGGATCGTTCTTGTGCAGCTCCTTGAAGTAATTGATGGCGGGATCGAAATTCTTCGATGAGCCGCCGAGCGCGAGATTGACCGCGACCGCGCCGACATAGCCGACCGCCGCAGAGCTCGGATCGAGATAGCCGACCATACCCTTGTAGTCCGGCTTCAACAGGTCCTTCCAGCACGCCGGCACCGGCTTGCCGCCCAGCGCATCCTTGTTCACGAACAGGCCGAGCGTGCCGGAATGGATCGTGGTCCAGTAGCCGTCGGGGTCCTTCAGGCCGGCAGGCACCTGATCCCAGTTGACGGGCTTATAGGGTTCAAGCGCATCCTGCGCCTTCGCCTTCATGCCGAAGGTGACGCCGAAGTAGCCGATGTCGCCGACCGGATTGTTCTTCTCGGCCAGGATCTGGGCCAGCGCCTGGCCCGAGTTCTTGTTATCATGCGGAATATCATAGTGAAGATCGGCCTTGATGGCCTTGAGCATGGACGCCCAGTCCGCCCATTCCGGCGGGCAATTGTAGCAGATGACGTCGGCCGCCTGAGCCGACTGCCACGGCGCCAGCACAAAAAGCGCGAACAATATCAGGACAAAACGGATGGGCCTCATGAGGCAAGCTCCAAATTTCGGGACATGAGAGAGGCGTCGGGCACGAAGTATAGGCGACACATGAAGGATTTGCGACGGAGCGGTTTTGCCCTGCAGCAAAGCTTGAGGACCAGACCTGCGATGTGAGCGCCTTGCAGCACGACCCCTGTTGTCAGTATCCTGGCACCCCGCCGCTTCAGGCTGCGGCAAGGACCTCGAAACGAGCGGCCGTTACGGAGAAAACGCCATGAATCCGCCCATCAGTGCTCCCGCGATCAAGGTCGTCAAATCGGTGCGCGAACAGGTGAGCGCCGAGGAATGGAGCGCGCGCGTCAATCTCGCAGCCTGCTATCGGCTGACCGCGATGTACGGCATGACCGAAATGATCGCCAACCACATCTCCTGCCGCGTCCCCGGGCATCACGACCAGTTTCTGATCAACCCTTATGGAATGCTCTACGAGGAGATCGATGCGTCCTGTCTGATCAAGGTCGATGTCGAGGGCAACACGCTGTTCAATCAATCCGACTACAACGTCAATGTTGCAGGCTTCGTGATCCATAGTGCCATCCACATGGCGCGCCACGACGTCGATTGCGTGGCGCACACGCACACGCCGGCGGGCATGGCCGTATCGGCGATGGAGTGCGGATTGTTGCCGCTGGCACAGACCTCGATGCGCTTCGTCCATATCGCCTATCACGATTTTGAAGGCATCGCCGACGATATCGGAGAGCGCGAGCGCCTAGTCAGAGACCTCGGCAATCATGAGGCAATGGTCCTGCGTAACCATGGCCTGTTGGTGGTCGGCCGCACCATTGCTGCGACCTTCAACCTGCTTTATCGGATGGAACGTGCCTGCGAGGTGCAGGTGATGGCGCTGTCCTGTAACACCAAGCTTGTCATCCCCTCGACCGAGATCCTGGAAAAGACTTTTGATAAGGTACGGCCGTGGCCGGACAAGCCGAACCGCAATGGCGATCTCGCCTGGCCTGCATTGCTGCGCAAGCTCGATCGCGTCGATACATCCTATCGGAATTGATGCCAGGCAGCGCGTGCCGCGTTATCGCGGCACCACCGCCGTCGCCTCGATTTCGACCAGCGCCTCTTTCTCGACGAGGCGTACGACCTGGAGCAGCGCCATCGCCGGATAGTGCGCGCCGAAAATCTCGCGATAGACCAGGCCGAGCTCTTTCAGGTTTGCAAGATATTCGTCCATGTCGACGACATACCAGGTCAGGCGCACCAGATGCTCCGGCCGCGCGTCGGCCTCCGCGAGGATCGCGGCGATGTTGGACAACGCCTGGCGCACCTGGGCGACAAAGCCCTGCGCAAGCCGCTCCTGATTATCCCAGCCGATCACTCCGCCCGTGACCACAATGCGGCCATCGGCGGCGACGCCGTTGGCATAGCCCTTCGGCGCCGGCCAACCGCTCGGCTGCAAAATCTTCCGGCCTGCGCCGCCCTCGCTTTTCGCAACCGGCAGCACGGCAAGGCCGGGCCCTTTTGGCGCGTTCACGACACTTTCTCCACCAATAATTTCATTCCGCGGCCATGCCCGCCGAAGCCGCGCCCGCCTGCGCAATCTGCCTCAGCGCAAATCGCTTCAGCTTGCCGGTTTCCGTCTTCGGCAGCTGTTCGACAAACTCGATCGCGCGCGGATATTTGTACGGCGCGATCTCGCGCTTGACGTGGTCCTGCAACGCGGTTGCCAGCGCATCATCGGCTGTCACGCCGGCCGTAACCACCACATAGGCTTTCACGATCATGCCGCGCACCTCGTCGGGCGCACCGACCACGCCGCATTCGGCGACCGCGGGATGCGACAACAGCGCGGCCTCGACTTCCGGACCTGCGATATTGTAGCCGGAGGAGATGATCATGTCGTCGGCGCGGGCGACAAAGCAGAAGCGACCCATCTCATCGCACATGAAGGCATCGCCGGTCAGGTTCCAACCGTCGCGCACATAGTTGGTTTGCCTGGCGTCGGCGAGGTAGCGGCACCCGGTGGGGCCGCGTACCGCGAGCTTGCCAACCGTGCCGGGCGGCAGCTCATTCATGTCGTTGTCGACAATCCTGGCCTCGTAACCTGAAACCGGGAGACCGGTCGTGCCGGCGACGGCATCGCCTTCGCGATTGGTGATGAAGATGTGCAGCAGCTCGGTGCTGCCAATTCCATCGAGGATGGTCTTGCCCGTCTTCCGGGTCCAGCTTTCGAACACCGGCGCCGGCAGAGTCTCGCCGGCGGAGACGGCAAGACGGAGCGAAGACAGATCGGCGCCCCTGTCCATCGCCGCCATCATCGCGCGATACGCGGTCGGCGATGTGAAGCAGATGGTGGCTTTGTAGGCCTCGATGATCTTGATCATTTCGGGGGGCGCTGCGTTTTCGAGCAGCGTCGCGGTCGCGCCGAACCGCAGCGGGAAGATCGCCAATCCACCGAGCCCAAAGGTGAAGGCGAGCGGCGGGGAACCCACAAAGACGTCATCCGGCGTCACCTTGAGCACTTCCCGCGCATAGCCATCGGCGATGATCAGGAGGTCGCGGTGGAAGTGCATGGTCGCCTTCGGCTCCCCGGTCGTGCCCGAGGTGAATCCAAGCAACGCAACGTCATCGCGGCCGGTCCTGACGGCATCGAACCGAACCGGCTTGCTCAGTGCGACGCGGTCGAGTTCGGCATCATGATTTGATGTGCCGTCGAAATTCACGACCTGCTTTAAAAAGCGGCTGGTCTTCGCGCAGGCGACGAGTTCGTCCGCGATACGGCTGTCGGTCAGCGCAAGTGCAACCTCAGCCTTGTCGACGATCTTGGCAAGCTCGCCGGCGCGCAGCATCGGCATGGTGTTGACCACGACCGCGCCGGCCTTGGTGGCCGCAAGCCAGGCCGCCACCAGCGCCGGATTGTTGCCGGAACGGATCAGAATGCGATTGCCGGGCTTGACGCCGTAATTCTCGACCAGCGCGTGCGCAAGCCTGTTCGACCAGTCCGCGAGCTCCTTATAGGTGCGTTGGCGGCCATTGCCGATCAAAGCAACATGATCGCCGAACCCCTTCTCCACGTTGCGGTCGGTCAATTCGACCGCGACGTTGAGATAGTCCGGATATTGAAACTCCGGCCGATCGAGCATCAGATCCGGCCACAGCTCGGGTGGCGGAAGATTTCGCCGCGCGAAATCGTCCAAATGGCCGGACGGCCCAAGGTTGTGAATTCGACCCGACATGTCTCGCCCCTTGCTTGCAGTTCAAGGACGCCCGGCAGCGCTTCATTCCTAAACATTTTATACTTAAAATAATTTGGCGCAAGAGCCCGACACCGGGGGGATCCGAAAGCGTTTTTGCATGGGTCACCGGCGGCTCAGCGCCGCGCCAGCTCCTTCAGCCGCGCAACCATGACCGAGTTCGGGTCGGCCAACGGCGCAATAGCCGTAAAATGATTGGCATCGGCAACCGTGCCGAACCGGGTGGGCACACCCGCCCCGCCCCACTGTGCGACAATGGTGCGGCTTTGCCGGAAATATTCCGCGCTTTCGTTGCCGCCGACCAAGGCATCGAGGCTTCCCTGCCCAGGCGGCGTCCAGAACAGGGGGCTTGCCGCCCTTGCGGCTTGCTCGTCGAGGCCCAACGCCTTGTTGATGGAGGTGTTGACCAACGGCACGAGATCGAACAAGCCGGAAATAGCGTAAGCGGCGATGACAAGATCCTTCGGCAGCGACACGTCGATTGCCGTCCAATCGGTTGCGAGCATGCAAGCCGAAAGATGTCCGCCCGCGGAATGGCCGCTCGCCACAAGCGGGCGCCCGAGCCCCGCCAATGTCCGCATCGCCGACCGCATCTGGTGGATGATGGTTTCGACACTGACATACGGGCAGAGATCGTAGGTCGGGACAGCAACGGATATCCCGTGGCCGTTCAGCCCGCGCGCGCAATGACTGAAAGAGGAGCCGTCAAACGCTTGCCAGTATCCGCCGTGAATGAAAACGACGATCGGTCCTTCGTCGCGAGCCGCAAAATAGTCGATGGTGTGGCGCTCGCCGGGCCCGTAACGTATCATGCGCGGCGGGTGCTGCTCGCGATAGGTGGCGGCATCTTTGGCCCATCCAGCCATCAGCGCCGGGTGCTCGGGGATCCGCCCCCGGTTGTTGTACTCGATCTCGTAGTCGGTGTTGGCCACGGGCATCAGGGTGTGCGCCGACCGGCGGATTTTTGCGCCGAGCCTTTGGTCTTGGCCAACAGCCGCATCAATTCGCGCACGTCCTTTGGCGTCAATTCCGAGAAAATGTCGGCAATCCAGGTTTCGTGCTCGGCAGCCATCTTGCGGAACTCGACACGGCCGGCTTTGGTCAAGCGGATCACCTGAACTCGGCGATCGGAATCGGAGGTGCGGCGGTCGAGATGGCCGGATTCGACAAGGCGCTCGACGAGCCCCGTGACGTTGCCGTTAGAGACCATCATTCGCTTTGAAACGTCGGACAGGGTCATGCCGTCGGGCGCCTTGTCGAGCTGGGCCATCAGATCGAAACGCGGCAACGTAACGTCGAAACGCTCGCGCAATCGGCCGCGCACCTCGCCCTCGATGAGGGTCGTGCAGGTCAAGAGCCGCAGCCACAATCTCAGTTCATTGCCGTGGTCTTCCGGGAGCTCGACGGCCTTGGTTTCCGAATCCAGAATCATGCTGCAATCATATCCGCTGGGAGCGCCTCGCGGGCGGCACCGCCCTTGCCGCCCCGGACCGATCTTTTGACCTTCAAATAATTTGCCGCTGGCCGCAAGTCAAAACAGACCGTCGTCACTCAAATTTCTTTAGGCTTCAAGCAATTGTCGTGCCGCTTGCATGCCGGCCCGAAGGTGGAAGTCGCATTGCCGCTACTTCGCTTGCAGCAGTCGCCTTCGTCAGAATAAGCTTGGAATAGGATACGAGTTCGGCGGGCGTGGCCGGTCAGGAGTGTCGTCATGAAATTGATATGGAAGTTGGCGGGTTTGGCGGTACTGCTCGGCGTTGTGGTTCGGCCTGCCGCCGCAGAGGACAAGATCAAGATCGGGGTGATCGTGACCCTGTCCGGGCCTGCGGCTGCGCTCGGCCAGCAGGTGCGCGACGGTTTTGCGCTGGCGGTCAAAGACCTCGGCGGCAAGATGGCCGGCAAGGACGTCGAGGTCATCACGGTCGACGACGAGCTCAAGCCCGACGCTGCCGTGACCAAGGTGAAAGGCTTGCTCGAGCGCGACAAGGTCGATTTCGTGGTCGGACCGATTTTCTCCAACATCCTGCTCGCGATTCACAAGCCGGTCATCGACACCAAGACCTTCCTGATCAGCCCGAATGCGGGTCCCTCGAGCTATGCCGGCAAGGAATGCAGTCCTCTGTTTTACGTGACCTCTTACCAGAACGATCAGGTCCACGAGATCCTCGGAAAGGTCGCCCAGGACCGCGGTTACAAGCGCGTATATCTCCTCGTGCCGAACTATCAGGCAGGCCGCGATTCGGCCGCCGGCTTCAAGCTCGACTACAAGGGCGAGATCGTCGAGGAATCCTACATGCCGCTGGGCACACTCGACTTCCAGCCCGAGCTCTCCAAGATCGCCTCGCTCAAGCCTGATGCCGTCTTCACGTTCATGCCGGGCGGCATGGGTGTGAACCTCGTGAAGCAGTACCGGCAGGCGGGCCTTGCCGACAGCATTCCCGTGCTCTCGGCGTTCACCGTCGATGAATCGACGCTTCCAGCGCAACAGGATGCTGCCGTCGGCATGTTCGGCGGCGCGGACTGGGCGCCCAATCTCGACAATGCGCAGAGCAAGAAGTTCGTGGCCTCCTATGAGGCCGCCTACAACATCGTGCCCGGCACTTACGCCATGCAGGCCTATGACGCGGCGATGTTGATCGACAGCGCAGTCAAAACGGTGAGAGGCGACCTCAGCAACAAGGACGCGGTCGCGTCCGCGCTCAAGAAGGCCGACTTCGCCTCGTTGCGCGGCAATTTCAAGTTCAACACCAACGGCTATCCGATCCAGGACTTTTATCTGACCAAGGTCGCAAAACGCAGCGATGGCAAGTTCCAGACCGAGATCGTGCAAAAAGTGTTCGAGAATTATGGCGACCGCTACGCCAAGGATTGCACGTCGGGCAACTGACACACGGAGAAGGAAGCGCAGCATGAAGGAAGAGATCGCCGGGATCACCCGCGCCAATGAGGGCATTCAGGGCATCACCTGGAATATCCTCGGGCAAACTTATGTACCCAAGAATCGCACCGAGCTGTGTTTCTCCTGGCACGCGACATTTCCGCCCGGCACCTTCGTGCCGCCACACATCCACCCCGACCAGGACGAGTATTTGTACATCCTCGAGGGCCGGCTCGATTTCATGCTCGATGGCGCCGACGAGTTTGCAACGGCCGGCGACACGGTGCGGCTGCCGATGGGCAAGCCGCACGGGATCTTCAACAAGTCACAGCAGAACGCGAAGACGCTGTTCTGGGTATCGCCGACGCGCCGGCTCTATGACCTGTTCTGGGCCATTCACAACATGAAACAGCAGAACCCCGAGGACGTGGTGAAGCTTGCGGCCGAGCACAACATCCACTTCCTGCCGCCGCCGCCCGGCTAGACATCATTGGCGCGCGACGACACGCGCCGCGAAACCGGCCTTCGCCGCGTAGCCGCGCACGATCGCTTCGCGTGCCTCGTAGCTCAGGATGGTATCGATATCCGAAAATCCTTGCGGCGCGATCTGCTCGACCGCGTCAATTACGCCCTCCGGCCCGCCGCGGCGGTTAGACGCGACGACGTCGGCCGTCATCGGCAGCCGCTGGCGTTCATAGGCGGCGAGTGCCTGACGCGGATGTTCCGATCGCGCGAGCGCGTCCGCAAGGCAGCGCGCGTCGAGAATTGCCTGCGAAGCGCCATTCGATCCGACCGGATACATCGGATGCGCGGCATCGCCGAGCAGCGTGACGCGGCCGTTCGACCAATAGGGCAAGGGATCGCGGTCGCAACAGGGATATTCCCAAAATTCCGGCGTTGCGCGCACGAGTCCCGCGAAGTCGACCTGCGGAATCGAGAAGCCCGCCACATGGGGCATCAGCTCTTCCGGCTTGCCAAGCCGCGACCAGTCCTCGCGGCGTGCCGGCGGCGCGCTGCCATCACCAACTCGAACCAGCACGGCCCAATTGGTCAGGCGGCTTGCCGGGCTCGAACCCTCCGCAATCGGATAGATCACCGCCTTGGCATTCAGTCCGCCCGCGATGATCATCGAACGCCCGGTGAGGAAGACCGGCCAATCATGGGCGCCGCGCCACAGCATCAAGCCGTTCCAGCACGGCGGCCCCTCCTCGGGAAACAGCGACTGACGCACTTTTGAATGGATGCCGTCGGCGCCGATCAGAATGTCGCCACGCGCGGTGTGCGTATGCGCACCGTTGCGATCAAAAAAATAGGCGGTGACACCGCCCTCATCCTGGGTGAACGCGCCGAGCCGGCATCCGGTGCGCACGGCATCGCTCCCCAGCCGGTCGATCACCGCTTGGTGGATCACGCCCTGCAGGCGACCGCGATGGATCGAGAATTGCGGGACCTCATGGCCGGCGTCGAGCCCGCGCTTTTCGTGCCAGACCTGCTGTCCATGCCGGGTCAGATAGAACAATTCATAGGTTCGGACGGCGACGTCGTCGAGACGATCCAAGAGGCCGATACCGGCCAGTTCGCGGATCGCGTGCGGCAATGTGTTGATGCCGACGCCAAGCTCCCGGATGGAATCGGCCTGTTCGTAGAGTTCGCTGTCGATACCGCGGGCCCGCAACATCAAGGCCGTGGTGAGGCCGCCGATACCCCCGCCGACGATGATCGCTTTCATGGCCCGAACTCCGTAACTCTACGCCAACGCCGGTCAAAGTCGCATGGCCGCTCACTCCGCCGCAAGCGGCTTTGTCGTCTCCGCCTTCAGCTCGGCGCGGGTCTTTGGCTTAGCCTTAATTTTAAGCTCCTCGAAATCCAGCCGGTCGCGGGCGCTGTTGCGGAAAATCTGCTCCTTGCCCGGCAGATATTGCGGCGGGCAGAACACGTCCTCCGCGCCGTACCAGGCGGCGGCCTTGATCGCAAAAGCCGGATCGACCAGATGCGGCCGGCCGAGCGCCACGAGATCGGCGCGGCCGGCAGCAAGGATGGTATTGACCTGGTCGGCGGTCGTGATGTTGCCGACGCACATGGTCGCCACGCGCGCTTCGTTTCGGATTTGATCCGAGAAGGGCGTCTGAAACATCCGCCCATAAACGGGCTGAGCATCGCGTACGGTCTGGCCGGTGGAGACGTCGACCAGATCGACGCCGGCCTCGGCAAAGGCCTGCGCGATTTGAACGGCATCGTCGCCGGTGATACCGCCCTCGGCCCAGTCGGTTGCCGAGATGCGCACCGACATCGGCTTGTGCTTGGGCCAGACGGACCGCATCGCCTCGAACACTTCCAGAGGAAAGCGCAGGCGGTTTTCGAACGAGCCGCCATATTCGTCGTTGCGCGCATTGGTCAGCGGTGAAATGAAGCTTGCAAGCAGGTAGCCGTGGGCGCAATGCAGCTCCAGCATGTCGAAGCCGCAGCGCTCGCCGCGCGCGGCGGCAGCCACAAAGGCGGCTTTCACCCTGTCCATCGCTGCGCGGTCCAACTCCCGCGGTACCTGACTGTCGGCGAAATAGGGAATTGGAGATGCCGAAATAATGTCCCAGGCGCCTTCTTCCAGAGGCCGGTCGATACCGTCCCACATCAGCTTGGTCGCGCCCTTGCGGCCGGCGTGACCAAGCTGGAGTGCGAATTTCGCCGCCGAATTGGCGTGGACGAATTCCACGATGCGCTTCCAGCTGGCCTCCTGCTCGTCGTTCCATAGTCCAGCACAGCCAGGCGTGATCCGCGCGTCGCGGCCGACACAAACCATCTCTGTGAACATCAGACCCGCACCACCGATGGCGCGCGATCCGTAGTGCACCAGATGAAAATCGGTCGGCACTCCCTCCTTGGCCGAATACATGCACATCGGCGACACCACCGCGCGATTGGCGAGCTGCATCTCGCGCAATCTCATCGGCTGAAACATCGGAACCAGCGGCTGTTGCAAGTCGACGTCAAAACCCTTTGCCTGAACCTGCTTTGCGAAGGCTTTGTCGACCTCGGTGACAAAATCGGGAGCCCGAAGCTTCAGATTGTCATAGGTGATCGCCTTCGAGCGCGTCATGACCCCGAAAGCAAACTGCACGGGATCGAATTCCCAGAAGCGGTCGACATGCTCGAACCAGACCAGCGACACGTCGGCCGCGTGCTGGGTCTTTTCGACCTCCTCGCGACGGCCTTGCTCGTAAAGCTGAAGCGCCGCCGCAACCGTCGGCGCGCGCTCCATGGCATCCGCGAGCGCGATTGCGTCTTCCATGGCCAATTTGGTGCCCGAACCGATCGAAAAATGCGCGGTCGCCTTGGCGTCGCCCAAAAGCACCATGTGGTCCTTGACCCAGCGCTTGCTGCGGATCATCGGAAAGTTGCGCCACATCGAGCGGTTGATGAGGAGCTGATGGCCGCCGAGGAACCAGTCAAAAATCTCCGCCATTCGGTCGGCCGACTGCCTTTCGTCAAGCCCCATCAGGCCCGCGCGCTCGAAGGTTTTCGGATCGGTCTCGAAAATCCAGGTTGAGCGGCCCGCTTCGTATTGATAGGCGTGCGCAATGAACGGTCCCCACTCCGTCTCCTGGAAAATGAAGGTGAAGGCGTCGAGCGGCTTGGTCGAACCCATCCAGGTAAAGTAGTTGGAGCGGACGTCAACTTCAGGCTGAAAGTGATCGATGTATTTTTCACGAAAACGACTGTTGATGCCGTCAGAGAGAATCACAAGATCTGCGTCGGCAAAGCGGGACTCGTCGTCGATGTCGGTCTCAAAACGCAAACCGACGCCGAGTTCACGCGCGCGCTCCTGCAGGATCAAAAGCAGCTTGCGCCGTGAGCAGCCGCAAAAGCCATTGCCGCCGACCCGATGCACCGTGCCGCGAAAGTGCACGGCAATATCGTCCCAATAGGCGAATTCCTGGGTTATCCGCCGGTAGCTTGGCGGGTCGTATTTCTCGAAATTGTCGAGCGTCGCATCCGAGAAGACAACGCCAAAGCCGAACGTATCGTCGGCCCGGTTGCGCTCATAGACCGTGATCTCGGCTTCCGGCCGAAGCTTGGCCAGCAGGATCGCGGCGTAGAGACCGGCCGGTCCGCCACCGATGATCGCAATCTTCATTGGCGCCTCCGAGGATCGAGCCAGGGATTACCGGCCCCGAAAATTATTTTAAACCTAAAATAGTTCTACGCAAGTCCCGGTTTGCGGACTTTGGATGGCGCCTCAATCTCCCTGAAAAGCCGGCTTTACCTTGTTGGAGAAGGCGACGAAAGCGCGCTCGAAATCGGCCGTGGTCATGCAGAGCGCCTGCGCGACCGCCTCCGCCTCGATCGCCTCCTCCACCGACATTGCCCATTCCATCGCCAGCATCCGCTTGGTCATGGTGTTGGCGAAAGTCGGGCCTTCGGCGACTTGCCGTGCGAGCGCGTGCGCCTGCGGCAAGACCTGTTCCCGCGTCATGATGCGGTTGAAAAAGCCCCAGCGCTCGCCCTCCTCCGCGGTCATGAAACGGCCGGTATAGAGCAGCTCGGAGGCGCGGGATTGACCGATGATGCGCGGCAGGATCGCGCAGGCGCCCATATCGCAACCGGCAAGCCCAACCTTGTTGAACAGGAAGGCGACCTTGGCGCCGACCGCGGCAAGACGCAGATCGGAGGCCATGGCAACAATGGCGCCGGCACCGGCACAGATTCCTTCCACCGCTGCCACGATCGGCTGCGGGCAAGCTCGCATGGCCTTGACAAGATCCCCGGTCATGCGGGTGAAAGCGGTGAGCCCTTTGGTGTCCATCTTGACCAGCGGACCGATAATCTCGAACACGTCGCCGCCGGAGGAGAAATTGCCGCCGGCGCCCGTCACCACCACCGCCTTGACCTCGTCGTCGAAGGTGCAGGCGCGGAAGAAATCGGTCAATTCGCGGTAACTTTCAAAGGTCAGCGGGTTCTTTCGTTCCGGCCGGTTCAGCGTGACGGTCGCCACGCCATCCACGACAGCCAACAAGAAATGCTTCGGCGAGTAGTCGGCCAATGGCACGGTGACGGGATTGGCTGGTCTGCTCATGTAATCTCCCTCTTGATTTGTGTAGTGAGCGCAACGCGAGCGTTCGCCTTAAATCTCCCCGCCAGCGACGGCGATCGCCTGCCCGGTGATTGCCCCTGCCCCTTCGCTGCACAGCCAAAGCACGGTATCCGCGACTTCTTTCGGCGTCACCAGGCGGCCCTGCGGATTGTGCTTGGCGAGTTCGGCTCGTGCCTGCTCGCGGGTGCGGCCGGTCTTTTTCACGATGTTGTCGATGCTTGCTGCAACGAGATCGGTATCCGTGAAGCCGGGGCACACTGCATTCACCGTGATCGGCGAGCTCGCGAGTTCGAGCGCCAAGGATCGTACCAGACCGACCACCGCGTGTTTGGCTGCGCTATAGGCGCTGACATAGGCATAGCCCTTCAGCCCCGCGGTCGACGCAATCGCAACGATCCGGCCGTAAGGGCGATCCTTCATCGACGGCAGCACTGCCTGGATCGCGTACACCACGCCCATGAGATTGACGTCGATCATCCGCTGGAACAGCGCGGCGTCGGATTTCGCGAATGGGACGGATTCAGCGATGCCGGCGTTCGCAACAAGGATATCGATCGGTTGTCGCGCCACCGCCGCGGCTATTGCAGTGCTGACTGCGGCCTGATCGGCAACATCGGCAGCTTCGGCAAAATGGGCAGCTCCTGAAGCAACGGCCTCATCCAGCGCCGCACGACGGCGGCCGAGCACCGTGACAGTTGCGCCTGCGCGCGCCAGCGTCGATGCGATCTCGCGGCCGATGCCACGACCGCCACCGGTCACCAACGCATGTGTGGAACGCGGCAGTACGGACATGCGTGGGCCTTCCTGAATGAATACAAGCAGCGATCCCATATATTTTAAACTTCAAGCTTTTGCAAGGAAACGACCGAGGCCCGTCAGCGTCGTCCGCAACATTGCTTTAGATATAAAATTTTTGCTTCCCATCCGCCCCAAGCCTGTTAGCATTCGCCCGTCCGAGCGAACCGGAGGCCTGCGTGGGTCGATCTGCAAGCCTGAGAACCAGCGACGGCCATTTCAGCTATGAGGCCGCAGGCGATCCGCGGTCGACGGCGCTGGTCTTCCTGCATGGCATTGGCGGAGCAGCGCGGGCGTGGCGTGGCCAGCTCGAGTTTTTTGGCGACCGGTATCGAGCGATCGCCTGGGATATGCCGGGCTACGGCGGCTCGGCGGCATTGGCCTCGCCAAGCATTGCGGCGCTTGCCGACGCCTTGCAGGACTTCCTGGAAGAGACCGGCGTGAGGCGTCCCGTGCTGGTGGGACACTCGATTGGCGGGATGATCGTGCAGCAATGGCTGGTGAAGCATCCGCACGACGCCACCGCCGTGGTCCTTGCACAAACGAGCCCTGCTTTCGGCAAAGCTGACGGCGATTGGCAGAAATCCTTCATTGATGCACGGCTCGGCCCGCTCGATCGCGGCGAGACCATGGCATCGCTGGCACCGGCATTGGTGCGGGAACTGGTCGGCGACAATGCCGATACAAAGGGAATGGACCT
>Ga0335079_10005373_pt1 | contig 14663 bp, 12 predicted proteins | sample Lox_Sample_33_FD_206719 | JGI IMG/M metagenome (GOLD analysis project Ga0335079, IMG submission 206719) | Soil microbial communities from Loxahatchee National Wildlife Refuge, Florida, United States - Lox_Sample_3.3 | ecosystem: Environmental > Terrestrial > Soil > Wetlands | place: USA...
TGGTCGAGTCCTCGATCTCGTTCATCAGCATCTCGGTCTCGACCGTGTAGTTCAGCCACCGCACCGCGCCGTCCAGGGCATCGGCGCCGACGCACGCCGCGACCTGGTCGAGCCAGGCGGCATCCATCCCGGCCTGCACGAAGACCGGGGCGAGGTCCCAGCCGCCGTCGATGCGGTGGTCGTCGAGCCAGTCGGCGACGGCGTCCTCGCGGTCGGAGGCCTCGATCGGGGTGAGCACCGGCGCCTTCGCCACCTGCTCCGCAGCGCGCTCCTGCAGCTTGATCAGGGCCTCCAGGGTGGCAGGCTCGTACGGGCCCTTCGCGATGAAGCCCAGCTTGCGCCGCATCCCGGCGACCCTTTCCCGCAGCGCCGCGGTCGCGCGGACAGCGGCGGCGGCCGGGTTGTTCAGCTCGTGGGTGAGCCCGGCCGACAGCGACCCCAGGGCGAGCAGCCGCTCCCGCTGGCCGACCACCCGCTGGGTGTTCTGGACCCCGAGGAACGCGCCCTCCAGCAGGTGGACCGCCATCGGGAACCAGGCGTTCATCATCCGCGCGAACTTCTCCGCGTCGAGCACGAAGAACCGGGACGGCTCGGTGACCCGGACCGATGTGTTGTAGACCTGCGGCACCCGGTCCCCCAGGTAGGCCGAGAAGGCGCCCGCGTACACGCCGGGCGCGGACGTCCGGTTCGTCTCGACGTCGTCGGCCCCGACCCGGCGGGACATCACCAGTGTGCCGTTCAGCAGTACATAGAAGCAGGTCGCGGGGTCGCCTTCGGTGTACACCGGGCCAGGTGGGTAGGCCTCCACCCGGCCCTCGCGGCACAGCCAGGCGAGCTGGGAGTCGGTCAGCTTCTCGAACAGGAAGAGCGCCCGCAGCTCATCCGCGCTGCAGCTGGCCGGCTGGACCTGACTGGTCATAGCTTCTCCAGGTAACGGTGCACGAGCATGACGGCCATGGCGCCCTCGCCGACGGCCGAGGCGACCCGTTTGGCCGACTCCGCGCGGGCATCGCCGGCCACGAACACGCCGGGCACGCTGGTCTCCAGGTGGTAGGGCGCCCGGTCCAGTTCCCAGCCGCTGGGCCGGTCGGCGTTGACGGACAGGTCCGGGCCCGCGATGACGAAGCCGTGCTCGTCCCTGGCCACCACGCCGTCCAGCCAGTCGGTCAGCGGCGCCGCACCGATGAACAGGAACAGCCACTGCGCGCTGACGGTCTCGGTCGCGCCGGTGGAGGTGTCGCGCAGCGTCAGGCGCTCCAGGTGGTCGCTGCCCTCGGCGTTGATGACCTCGGCGCAGGTGCGGACCGCGATATTGCCGATCTCCCGGATCTGCTGGATGAGGTAGTACGACATGGACCGCTCCAGCGCGGGCCCGCGGCACAGGATCGTCACCGACTTGGTGTGCCGGGACAGGTAGACGGCGGCCTGCCCGGCCGAGTTCGCGCCGCCGACGATGTAGATGTCCTGGCCCGCGCAGGCGGCCGTCTCGGTCAGCGCGGAGCCGTAGTAGACCCCGCGCCCGGTCATCTCGTCGAGCCCGGGCGCGCTGAGCTGCCGGTAGGTGACGCCGGTCGCGAGGATCACGGTGTGCGCGGCGATGGTGGCGCCGTCCGCGAACCGGACCGTCCGTGCCGAGCCGTTGACGTCCAGGCCGACCACGTCGCGGGTGGTGAGCAGCTCGGCGCCGAACCTGGTGGCCTGCCGCCGGGCCCGCTCGGTCAGCTGCGCACCGGACACCCCGTCCGGGAAGCCGAGGTAGTTCTCGATCCGCGAGCTCTGGCCCGCCTGGCCGCCGGTGGCGGTGCGCTCCACCAGCACGGTGCGCAGCCCTTCGGACGCGCCATACACCGCGGCGCCCAGCCCGGCCGGCCCGCCGCCGATGACGATGAGGTCGTAGAAGTCCTTCGACGGTGTGGTGGCCAGCCCGACCCGGCCGGCCAGCTCGGCGTCGGTCGGCTCGATCAGCGCCTCACCGTCCGGCGTGATCACCACCGGCAGTCTGAGCCCGTCCGCCCCGGCCGCGGACAGCAGCCGCTGGCCGTCGGGTGCCCCGGATTCGTACCAGCGGTAGGCGACCTGGTTGCGGGCGAGGAACTCGCGGACTTCGGAGCACCGCGCGGACCAGCGGTGCCCGACCATCTTGGTGACATGGACCGGCCGCCGGTCCTCCGCCTGCCACTTGCTCAGCAGCTCGTCGATCACCGGGTAGAGCTTCTCCTCCGGCGGGTCCCACGGCTTGAGCAGGTAGTGGTCGAGGTCGACCACGTTGATCGCGTCGATGGCGGCGCCGGTGTCGGCGTAAGCGGTGAGCAGCACCCGGCGCGCCGCCGGGTACAGGTCCATGGCCCGCTCGAGGAACTCGATCCCGTTCATCCCCGGCATCCGGTAGTCCGCCACGATCACAGCTACCTCGTCGCCGCGCAGCCGCATCTCGCGCAGCGCGTCGAGCGCGGCGTCGCCGGACTCGGCGCGGACGATCCGGTGCTGCTCGCCGTACCGGCGCCGCAGGTCACGGGCTACCGCCCGGGACACTCCGGGGTCGTCGTCCACGGTCAACATCGCCGTCCGTGCCGCAGGAGCCGGCGTCGTCACTTGTCATCTCCTCGCCGTGACCTGACCCACATGCAGCCCATGCTAAGCGCCCGGCGCAAACCGGGCCGACGGCCCCGGCGGTCCCGGTATGAGGCAGCCACTGAGCAGGGCACACCCCGTGCCCCCCGCCCGGGTCGTGCCATCCTTGCCGGAGTAGCGTGGCGCATGCCCCAGGGCTCACCACCGCTGGGCCCATGACGAGGGAGGGTCACAGATGGCGAACCCGGTTGGCTGGTTCGAGGTCAGCGGCTCGGACGCGAAGCAGCTCCAGAGCTTCTACGCGGAGGCGTTCGGCTGGCAGATCGACGCGAACAACCCCATGAACTACGGGCTGGTCGCCGCGGAGGAGGGCGGCATCGGCGGCGGCGTGGGCCCGAGCCCGGACGGCCACGCGTATGTGGTCTTCTACATCACGGTGCCGGACCTGCAGGCCGCCCTGGACACCGTGGGCAAGCTCGGCGGCACGACCGTGACGCCACCGATGGATGTCCCCGGCGGCCCCAGCATCGCGTTCTTCACCGACCCGGCGGGGAACCGCATCGGGCTGATGAAGGCGATGTAACAACCGGACGCGCCCGGTGGCCGGCGGGGGGTTCAGGGGCCGGGGACGGCCAGCTGGAGGCAGGTGACGCCGCGCAGGTCCAGCCAGGCGCGGCCGGGGCCGCGGACCAGCCGCAGCAGCACCGCGTCGCAGGCGGGGCAGCGGGCCACCATGCCGGGCGCGTGAGGATAGACGCGTGCCTGCGCGATGGCCCAGCTGGCGCCGCAGGACACGCACGTGCCGGTCGCGCCGGTGACGTCCATGCTGAACAGCTCGCCCAGCGTCCCGCCGAGCATGTTCCCGTCCATGTAGTCGCTCATGACTGGCCTCCAGATGGCCCGAAGCGTTCGGTCTTGATGGCGCCCGGATTGTGGCCCGCGTGCACGAGCAGGTCGGCGGCGGCCTCGACGAACCCGGTCGGGCCGCAGGCGAACATGGCCGGGGACCGCTCTGGCGGCCAGCCGGCCGAGGCGAGCAGTGCGGCGCGGATCCGCCCGGTGGGCTGGCCGGACCCGGGCGGGGCGGTGCGGGTGTAGACGTACCTCACCTCCAGGCCGTCGCCGGCCTGCTCCCGCCGCGCCAGCTCATCGGCGTACAGCAGGGCCCCGGGTTCGCGGACCGAGTAGATCAGCCGGAACGGCGTGCGGCTCCCCGCTGCCGCGCGCTCGCGGATCATCGCCATCAGCGGCACCACGCCGCTGCCGCCGGCCACGAGCAGCACGGGCGCGGCGGCGCGCGGCCCGGCCGGGTCCCAGACGAACCAGCCGCCGATCGGGCCGCGCAGCTCCAGCGGGTAGCCAACCTTGAGGATCTGGGTCAGGTACGGGGAGACCTCCCCGTCCGCCAGCCGCTGCACGGTGAGCTCTACCGTCTGGGAGGTGGCCTGGCCGTTCGCGGGGGTGGAGGCGATCGAGTACGACCGCTCGGCCGAATACCCGTCCTCCGCGGTCAGCCGCACGTCCACGTGCTGGCCCGCCAGGTGCCCGGGCCAGCCGGGGACGTCGATGACGATCGTGCGCGCGGTGGCGGTCTCGTCGCGGAGGGCCGTTACCGTGCCGACCCGCCAGCTCAGTCGCCCCAGTACCGCTGCTCGCGCCACGGGTCCCCGTAGTTGTGGTAGCCCAGGCTCTCCCAGAACCCCGGCGTGTCATGGTCGGACAGGTCGATGCCCTGGAGCCATTTCGCTGACTTCCAGAAATACAGATGCGGAACGAGCAGCCGGGCCGGGCCGCCGTGCTCCGCCTCGAGCGGCTTGCCGCCGAAGCCGAAGGCCACCCACGCCTGGCCGTCGACCAGGTCGGCCAGCGGCAGGTTGGTGGTGTAGCCGCCGTAGGACTTCGCGGTCGCGAACCCGGCGCTGGTCTTGACGCCGGCCAGCAGCGTGTCCAGCGACACCCCCCGCCAGTGGGTGCCGAGCTTGGACCACTTGGTCACGCAGTGGATGTCGACAGCCGGCTCCTCGGCGGGCAGCGCCCGGAAAGCCGCCCAGTCCCAGCGGTGGACCTGCCCGGTCTCGGTGGTGATCCGCAGCTCCCATGCGCCGGTGTCGACCCGGGGCGTGGGCCCGGCGGACAGCACCGGGAAGTCGGTGACCAGGTACTGCCCGGGCGGCAGCTTTTCGCCGGCCGACCGCCGGCGCCCGGAGAAGCCAGGTGACACGATACCCATGACCGAAAGCCTGTCACATCCCGTGCGGGAGGCGGCCGGAACCCCCGGCAGGCGCGGCCTGCCGGGTGCGGTACGCCGGCCGCATCAGGGCCCGTAGGACGGCGGCTCGGTGTAGCGGCGCTCCTCGTACACCTGGGCCTGGCCGGCCCGGCGCCGCCGCGCGACCAGGAACCCGATGGAGATGCCCAGGCCGACCACGCCGCCGATGATCAGGATGACGCCGACTATGTGCAGGTCGATGCCGTTTGGTGTCCATGTCACCGCGAACGCGAGAATTGCGCCGATGATGATGAGTGCGATGCTTCCGCCGATGGTCACAGGCTGACCACCTCCTGTCCGCACGGTGATTTAAGAATATCGGCTGGCCGATGGCATCACCCGCGCCGGGTGAGCACCCGCGGGGTGACCGGCCGTCCACCGGCCAGGTCAGCCGGTGGCGGATGCGGACGGCGTCGCCGAAGTCGTGGCCGATGGCGTGGCTGTCGCGCTGGGCGTGGGCGAGACCGGCGGGCTGGACGACGGCGTCGGGGTGGGCGACGGCGAGGTGGTCGGCGGGGCCGTGGTCGGTGCCGTGCTGTGCGACGGCCGCGGGCTGGCCGGCGCCGAGCTCGTGCTCTGGGCGGGCCCTATCAGGTTGGGCGATTGCACGATGTGGTGGCTGGGCGCGAGCATCAGCGCCACCGCCGCCACGATCACCCCGGCCACGATCACCGCGCCGCCGGTGGCCGCGCCAGCCGCGAAGGCCCGCCGGTCCCGCCTGTTCTCCGTCCGCCTGCGCTCCCGCAGCCAGGCCGGCAGGGTGGCGCGCTGCGCGGCCCAGCTGTTGTACGGCGCCGCCAGGAAGCCCAGGGTCGGGAACAGCAGCAGCGCCGCCAGCAGCGGCCCGCTCAGCTGATCCCACTTGGTCAGTGCGCCGGCGATGCCGGCCAGGCCGAGCAGGCCCAGTGACGACTCGGCCCAGTTCGCCCGCAGCGCCTCCCACCACCTGGCGCGCTCGCTCGTCTTCGGGGTCCGCAGGAAGGCCGCCCTGCGGGCGAACAGGCCGAGCACCGACGCCCGGGCGACGACCACCGACGTGGACTGCCAGATGAAGAAGGCGCCGATGGCATCCCGCCACGATGCGCCCGTCCCCCGCCGCAGCAGCGTGATCGCGCGGACCAGCCCGAGCCCGACCATCACTGGCACCGCGGCGACCAGGTAGAGCGTCAGCTTGCGGAACAGCTCACCCCCGCCGGTAGCCAGGTTGGCGGCACCGGCCAGCAGGAAGACGAAGAAGACCAGGCCGAGCAGGTCGCCGTACCACTGGATCCCGCCCGCCAGGTAGGACCAGCGCTGGGCGGTGGTCAGGTGGTTGGCCTTGCTGCCGCGGCCGGGCAGCAGCGACCGCCAGTGCATGCGCAGGATCTGGATGCCGCCAAAGCACCACCGGTACCGCTGGCCCTTCAGCGCCTCGAACGTCAGCGGCATGATGCCGTGGCCCCAGGACTGGTCCACGTGCAGCCCGTGCCAGCCGGCCCGGAGCAGCCGCAGGGACAGCTCGGCGTCCTCGGTGATGCACCACTCGTCCCAGCCGCCGAGCTGCTCCAGCGCGACCCGCCGGATCAGCCCCATGGTGCCGGCGAAGATCGCCCCGTCATGCTCGTTGCGTGAGGGCTGCGAGACCGCGAAGAAGTACTTGTAGGAGTAGTACAGCCGCCGGTAGTAGGGCGCGCTCTGCCAGTCCCGGTAGTCCTGCGGCGACTGGACGAAGCCGATCCAGCGGTCGGCGAACGCCGGCGCGCAGCGGCGGAGGAACCCCGGCTCGATCTGGTAGTCGGAGTCGACCACGCCGATGATCCCGGCGCCCGGATCGGTCATCTTGTTCAGGGCGTAGTTCAGCGCCCCGGACTTGTATCCCGGCCAGTTATCCAGGTGGGCGAACTTGACGCCGTGCCGGGCGCACCATGCCTCGACCGGGCGCCAGAGCTGCTCGTCGTCGGTGTTGTCGTCGATGCAGATGACCTCGTAGTGGGGATAGTCCAGCCGCATGAGCGAGCGGAGGGTGTCGATGACCATGTCCGGCGGCTCGTTGTGCGCCGGGACATGCAGGCTGACCATGGGAAGTTCGCTGCTCTGCGCGCTGAAGGTCACCTGCGGGGTTATCCGCCTGCGCCAGTGCTCGGTGCCCAGCGCGTCGCAGATCTCCCACAGGTAGGCACAGCACAGGAGCGCCGCGAAGACCTCGAGCAGCCACAGCAGCATGCCGCCGGCGGTGCTGGCCGGCCCGAGGTGGCTGTCGAACGTCCACTCCAGCGCGTAGGTGAGGTAGACGACGAAAAGGAACACGGTCGACGCCCAGCACAGGTGTGCCCGGGCGTTCCACCGCCGCGTCACCGGCAGCCAGATCAGGCTCGCGAGCACCACGCCCGCGATCGCGACCACCAGGTAGTGCCGCGAAACCCCCAGCAGCTTCAGCGCGCCGGCCACCAGCGCGGCCAGCACCACGGTGCCCACCACGGCCAGCACAATCCGCCGGACAGCTGACCAGGCCCCGCCCGCCCCGGCCCGCTGCCTGGCCGGCAGGAACAGCGTGGCCGAGCCCACCGGCGCCGCGACGATCGCTGCCAGCAGCAAAGTCTCAAGCATGCCCGCCAACCCTCTACATCCGCACCGTTGACCTCACCAATTCCGGCAGATCCATGCGGGGGCAGGTGCAGAATATGGCCACAGCAGAACCACTCGCGCCATCGCGTGTCAGGCCGTCAGCACCGACGGCAGGCGGGGCCAGGTGGTATTACTTTTCGCCCAGCGCCTTGGCCAGCTCGTCCCGGCTCATCCTGGACCTGCCCGGCAGGTCGCGCTGCTTGGCGATCTCGTACAGCTCCGCCCGGCTCTTGGGCGCCGCCGCGGCTCTGGGCGCGGCGGCAGCGGTCTTCGGAGCCGTGGCCCTCGCCGCTGCAGCACGGGTCCTGGGCGCGGCCGCTGCCTTGGGCGCCGCTGCCTTGGGCGCCGCTGCCTTGGGCGCCGCTGCCTTGGGCGCCGCTGCCTTGGGCGCCGCTGCCTTGGGCGCCGCTGCCTTGGGCGCCGCGGTCCTGGCTGCCGTGCTCCTGGACGCAGCGGCCGCGGTCTTGGACGCCGCGGTCCTGGGCGAGGTCGTCTTGGCCGCGGCAGCATGGGTACTGGACGCGCCAGCCCGGGCCTTGGGCGCCGCCGCTGCCTTGGGCGCGGCAGCCGTGGCCCTGGCCGCCTCCGCGCTCGTGCGCGTGGGCCGGGCGGCGGTAGCGCCCTGACGGCCCACGGCGCTGCGGATCCGCCGGGCCGCCGAGGCGCCCTGCTGGCCCACTGCGGCGACCGCCTTCTCCGGCAGCTGCGAGACCGTCTTCACGGCGGCTGCGGCCTTCTTCTCTGCCTTCTTGCCTGCCTTGGCGGCCTTCTTGACTTCCTTCTTCTCTGCCTTGAAAGCCTCCTTGGCAGCCTTCTTGTCAGCCTTTTTCTGCTTGTTCTTCGCCATAATCGCTCGCTTCCGGGGTTCATTACGCCTGCCCGCTGCCCTCACGGCGGCAGGAAGGAGGCAGGCTGCAGTGTAACGGTCCTGACCGGTGACCGCGTCGTGGGCCAGACGCCGGCCGGGTGCCGCCGGGGAGCCGGCGCGGTGCCGCGGGCGCTCCGGGGGGCCGCGGGCGCTCCGGGGTGCCGCGGGCGCTGGCCCCGGTGCCGCCGTCACCGGTCACCGGCCGCGGGGCGCCAGCAACGCGAGCTGCCAATCAGGCCGGGTGCGGGGCCCGGCGCCTCAGCGCCGCAGCCAGAGTGTGACGAGGATGCCGTGGAACTGGCGCTTGCGTACCAGGGTGAAGCGGTGCAGCAGCAGCGCGCTCTCGTCCCTGAGCTGCCCCGGGGGCCAGCGCAGTGAGGGCTGGCCACCGAACACCCAGATCCGCCGGTAGCGGAGCATGAGCGGGAGCGTGAGGCTGGCCGGCTTGTCACGGCCCTGGAAGTTGCCGGCCTGCAACGGCGAGACGGCCATCGCGAAATCGCTGGTCTTCCGGAAGTCGCGCGGGTAACCGAGCCTGGCCTTGCGGTAGAACTTCCCGAAGAAAATCACCCCGTCACCGGGCCGCGCGTTCGCTCCCACATAGCGTGACGGCGCGCCGTAGTCGTACCGGCGGCTGCCCGGCCTGCGGACGTGGTGCTGCGGCGCGAGCTGCAGCACCAGCACGCTCAGGCACAGGATCACGCCCGGCGCCCAGATGAGCGGCCGCCGCCCGGCCACGCCGCGCAGCCACCGCCCGATCCGGTAGATGCCGCCACCGGCCAGCAGGGCCACACCCGCCTCGCCGTACAGGACGTACCGGTCGACGTAGAGCGGGTGGCCGATGAGCGATTCGCCGAACAGGATCGCCGCCGGGAGCACCAGCAGCGGCGCCGCCACCGAGGGCAGCGAAACCCCACCGCTGCGCCACCAGGCGGCCCCGGGCCCGGTGCCGGGCTGAACCGTAGCGCCGGTCTGCCGCCAGGTGCCGGGCGGGGGCAGCAGCGCGACCACGGCGCAGCAGGCGACGAGGCCGGCGGCCACGGTCTCCGCCCCGAAGTAATCCTGGAGCAGGACCCGCAGGTCGGTCAGGCCCGGCCGGTTGATCCAGCCGATGGCGCCGTGCTCCTTGATGCTGAGGAGCACCACGGGCGCGGCCAGCGCCGCTCCCCCGGCCGCCGCCCGCGCCCAGCGCTCGGCCACCGGCCGCCCGTAGGCGGCCAGCAGCACCGTGACCCCGTGCGCCGCCAGCACCAGCAGCGACATCTCGTTCAGGTAGCCGCCCAGTGCCACCAGCCCGGCGTACACCAGCCACCGGCGCCGGCTGCCGCGCCCGCCAGCGGCCTCGGCCGCCAGGGCGTGCAGCAGGGCCAGGGTCGAGCCGAGCACGCAGGCGAACACCATCGCGTAGGAGCGTGCGGTCTGCGCGTAGAAGCTGATGCTCGGTGTCACCACCATGATCAGCCCGGCGAACAGGCCCGCCCAGCCCGATCCGGTGAGCCGCCTGCCGATGATTACCATCAGCACCGCGGCGACGGCCATCGCGATCACCGAGGGGATGCGCATGACCACCGGGCTGGTGCCCACCGCCATCCAGCCGTGCATCAGCAGGTAGTACAGGCCGTGCACGGCGTCCACGTTGCTGAGCAGGTGCACGAGCTGGCGCAGGCTCAGCAGCGCGGCCCAGCGGGTGGCCACCTCGTCGTTGCCCATCGAGCCGTCGCGCCCTACCCCCCACCACCCGAGCACCACCATGGCCGAGGCCGCGATGGCCGCTGGCACGCAGGCCCCCGCGGCGGCCTCCCATCGCGCCGTGCGCCTCCCGCCGGCACCAGCGGCCGCGGGCGGCGCGGGCCCGCCCGCCGGGCCGGCGGATGCGGGCGTCATGTCGCGCTGCGGCGCCGGGGCCGGGCTCACGGCCCACCGGGCGGGTGGTCGCCAGGCGCCCCGAAGGTCTCCCGCCACCTGGCTGGCGAGGTGACATCGGCCGCCGCGGCGCGGTAGTCGGCGGCCAGCCGCGGCCAGCGCCGCCGAAGCCGGGCGTGCAGGATCACGCTGCGCCACCCGAGCGAGCGGAACAGCTTCCGGTCGCGCCGGTACCACGCGGCGCTGGTGCCGTCGGCCGCTGACACCACGGCGCTGTCCAGCTTGGCCAGCACCCACCAGGACGCGTCCTGATAGGGCAGCGCCAGCTGCGGCCGCTGCCCGGCTCCCTTCCGCGGCGGGCGCAGCTGGCGCGCGGTCCCGGCAGCGGCCTTCGCCAGCAAGGTGATCTTGCTGGTCGGGGTGGTGGACTCCTTCAGGTTGTCCGGCGGCTTCCGCCGGGGCGGGGGGAAGCTGTCGAGGTCGGCCGCGTCCTGCGCGTCGCTGAACTGCCGGCTGAGCCCGGCCAGCCGGTCCAGCTTGGACCGGATGTCGCGGTGCAGGTGAGCCGGCCCGGACAGCACATCCTCGATCGCCAGCAGCCGGATGGCGGCGGTCGAGTACTGCATCGACAGCAGGTTCTGCAGCTGCCGCTCCGCGCTCTCCGCGATGAGGCTGCCGCCATGGCGGAACGGCGAGTGCAGCAGCGCGACGACGAGGCGGTTGCGCAGGTGGTAGTACGCCTGCCAGTCCAGGGCGTCGTTCTTGTCCGCCCAGGGGACGTGCCACGCGGCCACGCCCGGCATCGACACCGTGGGGTAGCCGCTCTTGCCGGCGCGCAGCGCGTATTCCGCGTCGTCCCACTTGATGAACGCCGGCAGCGCCAGGCCTATCTCGCCGATGATCCGCGCCGGGATCAGGCACATCCACCAGCCGTTGTAGTCGGAGTCGGCGCGCCGGTGCAGCCAGGGGGTGTTCTGCAGGTTCCGGCGCCCGAAATCGTGCCGGGCCTTGGTGTTCGGCGCGGTGCCCCACCACCAGGTGCGGGGCGTGACGGCCTCGGCGAACGCGTGCAGCACCGACCGGTCGTACATGCTGAACATGTGGCCGCCGACGATCGTGGGCCTGCGCGCGAGGTCGGCGAATGCGACGGCCCGCAGCACGCCCTCGGGCTCGAGGCTGATGTCGTCGTCGAGGATGAGCAGGTAGTCGCTCTGGCCGGCCCGCAGTGTCTCATCCATGGCCCGGGAGAACCCGCCGGAGCCGCCGAGGTTGTCCTGCGTGATCACCTGCAGCCGGCCGCCGACCGTTTTCGCCGCGTCCGCGAAGTCCGGGTGGCCGGCCAGGTGGGCGGTGCCCTGGTCGACGACGTAGACCGCGTCGATGAGGTCCAGCAGCTCCGCCGCCCCGCCCAGCGTACGCAGCTGGCCGAGCATGAAATCGGGCCGGTTGACCGTGGTGATGCCGAGGCTGATCCGGCCGGGCGTTTCCCGGCCCGGCGGGGCGGGCACGGCCCAGTCCGCCTCGATCAAGGTGGTCCCGCGTGGGCCGGCCACGATGTCGAACCAGTACCAGCCGCCGTCGATGAACGGCGCGAGCGGCAGCGTGCGCTCGATCGTTTCCGGCTCGTCGGTCTCCACCCGGATCGTCTCGACCGGGAAGCTGTGCCCCCTGGCGGCCGAGCGGTACAGCACCACGGCCGACTCGCCCGCGAGGCGGATGCGGAACGTCACCCGGTCGGCGGTTGTCCACCGGCGCCAGTAGCTCGCCGGGAACGCGTTGAAGTAGGTCGCGAACGAGACGCGGCGCCCCTCGCTGATGGCCGCGCTCCGGCGGGGGCCGGCCACCCCGGTGAGATGGGCGGGCAGGCCGCGGCCGAAGCGGATGCTCGACTGGGTCTCCCCGACGGCCACGCTGCCGGCCGGCGTGGGGGTGGTGGCCGCCTTCCTTCCGGTGAGTGACTCGGCCAGCAGCTCGGCCGCGAGCTCGGTGGCGCCGCGTTCGGGGTTGGTCTCGACATACAGCGGGGCGACGTCGAGGCCGTCGTCCGGGAACACGACCCGCTGCACGACGCGCAGGCCACGGCCAGCTCCGTGGGTGCCGCCGCGGCCGGTGTCAGTCACGCTGGTCCCCCAGGCGGGCGAGCGGCTCACGGCCGGTGAAGAAGGGGCGCAGCCGGTTCTCGTACATGCTGAGCGCCGACCCGATCGCCATGTGCATGTCGAGGTACTTGTAGGTGCCGAGCCGCCCGCCGAACAGCACGCCGGGCTCGTGGCTTGCCATCTCCCGGTAGGTCGTCAGCCGCTCCCGGTCCGCCGCCGCGGCGATCGGGTAGTACGGCTCGTCGCCGCGGCCGGCGAACCGCGAGAACTCCCGCATGATCACTGTCTTGTCCTCCGGGTACCAGTCACGCTCGGGATGGAAGTGCCGGAACTCATGGATACGGGTGAAGGGGACGTCGGCGTCCGCGTAGTTCATGACCGGCGTTCCCTGGAAGTCGCCGGTGGCGAGGACCTCCAGCTCGAAGTCGAGGGTGCGCCAGCCCAGGTCCCCCGCTGCGTAATCGAAATAGCCGTCGAGCGGCCCGGTGTAGACCACCGGCACGCTGCCCGCCGCGTCGGCCCGCAGCTGCGCGAAGTCGGTTTCCAGCCTCACCTCGATGTTCGGGTGGCCGGCCATGCGCGCCAGCCAGGCGGTGTAGCCGTCGGCCGGCAGCCCCTCGAAGGTGTCGCTGAAGTACCGGTTGTTGAACGTGTACCGCACCGGCAGCCGGGTGATGATCTCCGCGGGCAGGTCCACCGGGTCGGTCTGCCACTGCTTGAACGTGTAACCGCGGATGAACGCCTCATACAGCGGCCGCCCGATCAGCGACACGGCCTTCTGCTCGAGGTTGGCGGCCTGGCCCGGCTCCGCCTCGGCGGCCTGCCCGGCGATCAGCTCCCGCGCCTGGTCCGGCGACATCACCGCGCCGAAGTACTCGCAGATCGTGGCCAGGTTGATCGGCAGCGGGTACACCCGGCCCTTGTAGATCGTGAACACCCGGTGCTGATAGCCGGTGAAGGCCGTGAACCGGCTGGCGTACTCCCAGACCCGGGCGCTGGAGGTGTGGAACAGGTGCGCACCGTAGCGGTGGATCTCTATCCCGGTCTCCGGCTCCGGCTCGCTGTAGGCGTTCCCGCCGATGTGGTGGCGGCGCTCGACGACCAGCACCCGCAGGCCCAGATCGGCCGCGCAGCGCTCGGCGACGGTCAGCCCGAAGAAGCCGGACCCGACGACGATGAGGTCGGCGTTCACGCGCTCGCCGGCTCGCGCCAGAACGCGGCGGCGGAGGACGCCTCGTACTCCCATTCCTGCTCCTGCCCCCACTCCGGGGGCGCTGGCCGGGCCAGCGGTGCCGGCGCCTGCTCCCGGCGCTTGCCGTAGAGCGCGACGACCGGGCGGTACACCGCCCGGCGCAGCCGCCACGGGACGAGCCGGTAACCGCCGCGGACCAGCACGTTGCGCAGGTACTCGGCGGGTGAGGTGAACCCGCGGGCGAGGAACTCGCGCTGCAGCCGGAGCTCGGAGCGGAGCAGCTCCGTGCCGCCCCGCCGTTTGAAGGCCGTCGCGCCGACGCGGTAGAAGACCAGCGGCTCCGCCACGTTGACCGCCCGGGCGCCGCTGGCGAGCATCCGGGCGAAGAGCGCGTAGTCCTCCATCAGCGGCAGATCGCCGTAGCCGCCCGCCGCCAGCACGGCATCGCGCCGGTAGACGACCGTCGGGTGGTTGAACGGGTCGTGCATCCGCGCGTACCGCTGGATCCGGGCGGGATCGGCGGGCGGGACGCGCTGCCCGACGATCTGGTCGGTGTCCTCCACGAACTCGAGCAGGCCGGCCCCGACGATGTCCGCGCTGGCGATCAGCGGCATCTCCACCTCGAACCGGTGCGGCATCGCCACATCGTCGGCGTCCATGCGGGCGATCACGTCGAACCAGCTCTCGGCCAGCCCCCGGTCGAGCGCGGGCCCCAGGCCGACGTTGCGCCGGAGCGGGACGAACGTCACCGGAACCGGGCTGGCCGCCAGGAGCTCGCCCAGGCACCGCGCGAGCTCGTCACGAACCGGCCCGTCACGGACGATGACCACCTGGTCGGGGCGCACGGTCTGGTCCTCGACCGCGCTGCGCAGCGCCCGCCTGATGTGGTCGGGACGGTCGCCGTCATACACCGGGACCAGGAGCGAGAACGGCTCGTGCATAGGCAGTGGATGGCCTTCCGTGGACAGGAGATGTGCGCTGCGGCGGGAGCCGGGAGCCAGCGGGGCCCGCGGTGGCGCCAGCCGAATGTAGTGACGCCGGTCGACCGCCCGCGGACCAATGCCCGTCCGGCGATGGGCCATCTGATGAACGGTGATTTACGGACGCGTGTGCACAGAGTTGTCAGGGTTACTGTGAGCTGCAGGTTTTCCCGCGCCTGGCCCGCTGTGACGGGCGGCGCCATCCCCCAGCGACCAC
>Ga0335079_10005375_pt1 | contig 14660 bp, 13 predicted proteins | sample Lox_Sample_33_FD_206719 | JGI IMG/M metagenome (GOLD analysis project Ga0335079, IMG submission 206719) | Soil microbial communities from Loxahatchee National Wildlife Refuge, Florida, United States - Lox_Sample_3.3 | ecosystem: Environmental > Terrestrial > Soil > Wetlands | place: USA...
TTGAGCGAACCCGCGGATTCGCCGCTGAAAAAGAGCGGATACACCTGGATGTCGCGCGTCCAGCCGCTGCGGCGGTCGAAGCGCGTCAGGAGCGCTCCCTGGCTGCCGGCGTAGAAGATGTTGGGATTCGTGGGATGCGGCGCGATGTAGCCGCTCTCGCCGCCGCCAACGGCGTATGGCGCGACTCCTCCGCGCCCGCCGCGTCCGCCCGCCTGGCTGCCCACGCAGATGGTGGAGCTGTCCTGCTGCGCGCCGCAAACGTGATACGGAATATCGCGCGTGGTGGCCACGTGGTAAAGCTGCGCGGTGGGGTACTCCTGGCCGGTCCAGGTTTCGCCGCCATTGGTGGAAACGTCGGCGCCGCCGTCGTTGCTTTCGATCATGCGCAGCGGATTGGCCGGGTCGATCCACAGGTCGTGATTGTCGCCGTGCGGCGTGCGCACGGTGCGATAGGTCTTGCCGCCGTCGGTGGATTTGTAGAAACCGGTGTTGAGCACGTACATCGTGTCGCGGGCCTTGGGATCGGCGTAGATGCGCGAGTAGTAGAAGGCGCGCTGCCGCAGGCGCCGGTCTTCGGACACCTGCTTCCAGGTGGCGCCGCCATCGTCGCTGGCGAAGACGCCCCCGTTCGTGTTCTCGACGATGGCGTAGACGCGGTTGCCGTCGGCGCCGGACACCGCGACGCCGATCTTGCCGATGATTCCCGAAGGCAGGCCGGGGTTGCGCGTGATCTCGGTCCAGCGATCGCCGCCGTCGGTGGACTTGAACAGGCCGCTGCCGGGCCCGCCGCTCGTCAGGCTCCAGGGAGTGCGGTTGGCATCCCAGATGGCCGCAAACAGCACCTGCGGATTGTGCGGGTCGAAGCAGAGATCGACGGCGCCCGAGTGATCGTCGCGATAGAGAATCTTCTGCCAGGTGGCGCCGCCGTCCTTGGAGCGGAAGACGCCGCGCTCGGCGTTGGGAGCGTAGGGATGGCCCAGCGCCGAGACATAGACGATGTCCGGATTCGTAGGATGAATTCGAATGCGCGAGATGGCCTGCGTATCCGCGAGGCCGACGTGCTTCCACGTCTTGCCGTCGTCGCTGGATTTGTACACGCCGTCGCCCTGCATGATGTTGCCGCGCAACTCGGTCTCGCCCATGCCGAGGTAGAGCACGTCGGGATTCGATTCCGATACCGCCACCGCGCCCGCGCTCGAGCTGTGAATCTGGCCGTCGGTGATCGGGCGCCAGGTGGTTCCGCCGTCGGTGGTCTTCCAGAGGCCGCCTCCGGTCGCGCCGAAGTAGTATTCGAGCGGGCGCGACGAGGAGCCCGCGGAGGTGATCGATCGGCCGCCGCGGTTCGGACCGATGCTGCGCCACGTGAGATTCGAAAACACCGAGGGGTCGACGGCAGCGGCCGCCGTCAGGGACGCGCACACGACCAGCCCGGGGACGAGTTTACGCATCCCGGAATTATATCGCGGCCTGCCGGCGGGCACTGGTGATTACGGCGGCGATCGCCACGATCAGGTTGGCAATCACCACCGGCCAGGCGCGTATGGCCGCGCCGTACGCAATCCACAGGCACGCCGCCGCGGCCTGCAGGCGCCGGAGCGTAACCGGAGCGCGAAAGAAGTACGAGGCGGAGAAGATCGCCGTAGCCAGCCAGCCGATGCTGTCCAGCATCACACGACCTCCGTGGTGGCCGCGCCGCCGGAGGCGCTGACCGCGCAGATGGTGAGCGAATCGGTCTGGACCTTCTCCCACTCGCGCAGCGCGAAGCCGTGGGCTTCGAAGAACTCGCGGATGCGGCCCGGATTCCATCCGGCGATATCCTCCAGCACCGGAATCAGAACGCTGAGCGCGTCGTCGCTGAGCACCGTGCGGCGCGCGATCTGGGTGATGTAGCGGTTTTCGCTGACCGCGATGGTGAGGCCGTCGAGCCGGTTGACATGCATCATCACCTGCACGTCGCTGGAGCCGTCGCCGACGTAGACGATGCGATTGTGGCTGAGCGGAAGCTGGGCGCGCAGATCGTCCAGCACCACCACCTTGCCGTACCCGGCGGGCACGCGCGCGATGGAAGCGATCTCACCCGTCGCCGGATCGTAACGGAACTCGGTGCCGATAATGTGATCCTCCGGCACGATGCCTTCCAGCGCCGACTTCACGATCTCCTCCGGCGCTGCCGAAACCACGTAATACGAAAATCGGCGTCCGCCGAGGTCGCCCAGAAGCTGTGACAAGAGACGAATATTCTGTTTCAGGCGAATGCGCTTGCCGGCTTCGTGCAGATGCTCTTTGCGCACGCAGCGGAAATCGGGATCGTGCAACAGCAGGTATGCCAGCTCGCCGCCCTGTTGCACCAGGTGAATCTGGGAAAGGCCACGGATCCGGTCGGCGAAATTATGCACGCCGATCAGCTCGCTGAGCACGAATCCGGAATCGTTAAAACTGAGTGTCTGATCGAAATCGCTGACGAACAGATAGTCCGCCGGCCTGATTTCATTGGTTTGCATCGGGGGAACGTCTCCTTTTTGGATGTTTGTGTAAGGCCTTCAGGCCTCTACGCTAAGCAAGCAAACGGAGCTCACAGATAATTATTGGATGCAGCAATGGCGAAGCGGGTTTCAGCTTTTTTCCACCGGCACTCGTATCCCGCCGGACACTCAGCGCGTGCCGCACCGGAATATCGCCGTCCCCGCTGCAGTCTCCACGCTCGAGGATTCCATCATGCTTCATAGACTTCGTTACGCCTGCGCCGCAATCGGCATCGCCGCCGCCGTCATCGCGCAAACCGCTACCGACGCCCCCGCCGGATTTTCCACTCCCACCCTCTCTATCAACCCCGGCTCTCAAAGCGTCTCGAATGGCATCGCCGAGCCGCCGGGTGATACCTACGCCGCCGACCAGGCCCGTTTCGAATTGCGCCACGATCCCTCCAACGGCCTCGGACCCGTGTACAATGCCACCGCCTGCGTCGATTGCCACCAGAACCTCGTCACCGGAGCCGCCGGCCAGATCACCGAGGTTCGCGCCGGGCACACCGATGCCAACGGAAACTTTGCAGCCGCCACCGTCCCAATCAACGGCGGCAACAACACCATCGCCAACCGCTCCATCGTCAACGACCGTGCCATCTGCGAAGCCGCCGCCGAGCACCTCCCGGGCACCGATGACATCCGCACTCTGCGCGCCACTCTCAGCACCCTCGGCGATGGTTTCGTCGAAGCCGTCGACGACCGCACCTTCCTCGCTATCGCCGCTGCTCAGCCCGCGCAGAGCAACGGCCTCATCCAGGGCGAAGCAATCATGATCCCCGTCCTCGAATCCCCCGGCCAAATGAAAGTCGGCCGGTTCGGGTGGAAAGACCAGCAGCCCACCGTCCTTTCTTTCGCCGCCGATGCCTGCCTCAACGAGATGGGGGTCACCAGCCGCCTCCGCCCCAACGACGTCACCCCGCTTTGCAAGGTCTCGCAGGCGATCGAAGACGTGCCGACGCTCTTGGCCTCGCCAACATCGACCACTTCGCGCAATTCATCCGCGGCACCATGGCGCCCCCGCGCGACACCACGCTCGCTGCCACCGCGGACGCCAAAGCCGGCCAGGCCCTCTTCGAATCTGCCGGCTGCGCCATCTGCCACGTGGAGACCTTTACCACCTCTCCGGCAGGCACTCTCATCACCTCCGGCGCAAGCGGGGGAACCGCCTACCAGGTGCCCGACGCCCTTGCCGCCAAGGTCTTCCACCCATTTGGCGACTATCTGCTCCACGACATCGGCACCGGCGACGGCATCTACCAGGCGGGCCCGCCCGACACCGCCAACAAGCTCCGCACCGCGCCGCTCTGGGGCCTGCACATCAAGTCGCGCTTCATGCACGACCTCGCCTCGCCCACGCTGAACGATGCCATCCAGCGCCACGCCGGCGAGGCCCGCCAGGTCACCACGAATTTCAACGCGCTCACGCCCGCCCAGCAGCAGAGTTGATCGCGTTTCTGAAGTCGCCATGATTTTCTCTCCGCGCGGCCCCGGCCCCCCATTGACACCTTCGCCTATTCCGTTTTACGATACTACGCAGTACGTAATAATGTCCGACCCAGGCATCCTCGTCCTCTCCAGCCTCGTCGAAGGCGATAAGCACGGCTACGCCATCATGGTCGATATCGAGCAGTTCGCTGGCCTCCGCCTCGGTCCCGGCACTCTTTATGGCGCCATCACCCGCCTCGAACAGCGCGGCTGGATCGAGCCCGTTCCCTCTGATGACGATCGCCGCCAGCCCTATACCCTCACCGCCGCCGGGCGCCGCCACCTGGCAGCGGAGATGCTCACCCTCGAACGCGTGGTCCGCACCGCCGCCCGCAGGCTGAAACAGGCATGAAACTCTGGCTCCGCTGCTTCGCCCGCCTCTACCCTGCTGCCTGGCGCGCGCGCTACGGCCGCGAGTTCGAGGCCCTGCTCGACGATCTCCGCCCCTCCTGGCGCGACCTCTGGGACATTATCTACGGAGCATTTCTGATGCAGCTATCCACTCCTGCCGCCTATTGGAAACTCGGGGCCGTCACCGCCGTCCTTGGGGCCATCCTGGCCACGGGCTGGTCCTTTACCCTCCCCCGGCGATACGTCTCCACCGTCGTCATGCGCATGGACCCACAGCCCACGGACTCCGCTTTCCATCAGCTCAGCAGCATCCAGCAGGAAGTCCTGAGCCGGCGCAGCCTCTCCGAGCTCATCCAGCGGCCCGGCCTCGATCTTTACAGGGACGAACGCAAAGGCCATCCGCTCGAGGACATCATCCAGGGCATGCGCAGCCGCGACATCCGCATTCAAGCCCTGACAACTTTCCCCGGCCGGGACAGCATCGCCTTCCGCATCGAGTTCGCCCATTCCGATCCCGCCAAGGCCCAGGCCGTCGCAGCCGCACTCGCCGATAAGTTCACCTCCGCGCCTGGCCTCGAAGTCCTCGACCGAGCCAACCTCCCCACCAGCGCCGTCTCCCCCAACCCCCTTCGCATCGCCATATTCGGCCTCGCCGCCGGCTTCGCCCTCGGTCTCACCATCGCCTTCTTCCGGCGCCTCTTTCGCGACCGCGCCTGGGCCCGCGCGCCGTATTTCCGATACGCCCTCGCCTGTGGTGCACTGCTCGCCATCGTCTCGGGCTTTGCCTCCTACGCGATTGCCGACCGCTACGTCTCCACGGCCGTCCTCCGCCTGTATCCTCCGGACCCTGCGCGACTCAACCAGCTCCAGCAGGAAGTCTTCTCCCGCAGCAACCTCGCGCGCATCATCCAGCGCCCCCAGCTGGACCTTTACCGCCGGCAACGCCAGCACGACCCCCTCGAAGACATCGTAGAGCAGATGCGCCGCGACATCAGTGTCCATTCCGCCGGCGGCCCGCTTCCTGCCTTCACCGTTCAGTTCGAGTACCCCGACCGCTTCAAATCTCAGGCCGTAGTCCGCGAGCTCGTCACCTCCTTCATACAAGCCAACTTCGCGCACCCCGGCGGCAAGATGGTCCTCGAAGTCCTCGACCCCGCCAGCCTGCCTGCCGCCCCCGCCTTCCCCAACCGCCTTACTTTCGTCGCCCTCGGCCTCGCCGCCGGCATCCCGATCGGCCTTCTGATCGCTTTCATCCGCCGCTCGCCACCCTCCGACCCCAGCCTGCCCGCCCGCATGAGCGCGTCCCCCGTGTGAAAATATAAGCAATCCCCTACATGAGAAAACTCCTCGCCCTAAACCGCAGCGAGATCGCTATCCGCATCCTGCGCGCGGCCAACGAGCTCGGTCTGCGCACCGTCGCCATCTATTCGAAAGAGGACCGCCTCGCCCTCCACCGCTTCAAAGCCGACGAAGCCTACCTCATCGGCGAGCACAAGGGCCCCGTCGAAGCCTACCTCGATGTCGAAGGCATCGTAGCGCTCGCCGCCGAAAAGGACGTCGACGCCATCCACCCCGGCTACGGCTTCCTCTCCGAAAATCCCGCGCTCCCCCGCGCCTGCGAGCGCGCCGGTATCACCTTCGTCGGCCCCTCCGCCGATCTCCTCGAGCTCCTCGGCGACAAGACCGCCGCCCGCCGCCTCGCGCAGAGGGCCGGCATCCCGCGCGTCCCCGGCACCGAAGAGGCAGTCACCGATCCGCGCAAGGCCGAAAAGGTCGCCTCCGAAATCGGCTACCCGCTCATCGTCAAGGCCGCGTTCGGCGGCGGCGGGCGCGGCATGCGCGTCGTCGAGAACGCCGCCGATTTCCCCGGCAAGCTCGAAGAGGCCCGCCGCGAATCCGCCGCCGCTTTCGGCAACGACGCCGTCTTCCTCGAGCGCTTCGTCCGCCGTGCCCGCCACATCGAGGTCCAGATCCTCGGCGACCGCCACGGCAATATCCTCCACCTCTTTGAGCGCGATTGCTCCGTGCAGCGCCGGCACCAGAAGGTGGTCGAAGTCGCGCCCGCCGTCTCGCTCGATCCCAAAATCCGCGCCGCCCTCGCCGACGCCGCCGTCGCTCTCGCCCGCGCCGCCGGCTACTACAACGCCGGCACGGTCGAATTCCTGGTGGACGCCGACACCGGCGAGTGGTACTTCATCGAGGTCAACCCGCGCATCCAGGTCGAGCACACCGTCACCGAAATGGTCACCGGCATCGACCTCGTCCGCGCCCAGATCCAGGTTGCTCAGGGCCTGCCGCTCCACGGCCCCGAAATGGCCCTCCCGCTGCAGGACCGGGTGCCCCTCTACGGATACGCGCTGCAGTGCCGCATCACCACCGAAGACCCAGGCAACGGCTTCGTCCCCGATTACGGCCGCATCCACACGTACCGCTCGCCGGCGGGTTTCGGCATCCGCCTCGATGGCGGCTCGGCCTACGGCGGCGCCGTCATCACGCCGTTCTACGATTCCTTACTCGTCAAGACCACCGCATGGGGCAGGGAATTCCGCGATGCCTGCCAGCGCATGGACCGCAGCCTGCGCGAGTTCCGCGTCCGCGGCGTCAAGACCAACATCCCGTTCCTGGAAAACGTCGTCAACCACCCCGATTTCCAATCCGGCCAGACCAGCACCCGCTGGCTCGAAGACACTCCCGCGCTCTTCAAATTCGCCCTCCGCCGCGACCGCGCCACCAAGCTCCTCACGTACCTCGCCGACGTCATCGTCAACGGCAACCCCGCCGTTCGCGACGCAGACGATCGTGTTTTGTCGTCCGCGCAGCGGCGCCCAGCGCCGATTCCCGAGCACAACCCCGCCGCGCCCCCCGATGGCACGCGCCAGCTCTTGATCCAACAAGGCCCCGAAGCATTTGCCGCCTGGACTCTGACCCAGAAGCGCCTGCTTCTCACCGACACCACCTTCCGCGACGCCCACCAGTCCCTCCTCGCCACCCGCGTCCGCACCTACGACATGCTGGCCATCGCCAACTTCGTCGCCCACAGCCTCTCCAATCTCTACAGCCTCGAAATGTGGGGCGGCGCCACCTTCGACGTCACCATGCGCTTCCTCCACGAGGACCCGTTCCTCCGCCTGCGCAAGCTCCGCGAAGCCATCCCTAATATCTGTTTCCAGATGCTGCTCCGCGCCTCCAACGCGGTCGGCTACACCGCCTACCCCGATAACGTCGTCGCCGAGTTCATCTACGAGGCCTCCGCCCAGGGCATCGACATCTTCCGTATCTTCGATTCCCTCAACTGGCTCCCCAACATGAGGGCCAGCATGCAGGCGGTGCGCAAAACCCGCTCCGTCTGCGAAGCCGCCATCTGCTACACCGGCGACATCCTCGATCCCAAACGCGACAAGTACCCGCTCCAATACTACGTCCGCATGGCCCAAGAGCTCGAAAAGATGGGCGCGCACATCCTCGCCATCAAGGATATGGCGGGCCTCTGCAAGCCCTACTCCGCCGAGAAGCTGGTCAAAGCCCTGCGCCAGGAAGTCGGTATCCCCATTCACTTCCACACCCACGACACCAGCGGTATCAACGCCTCGTCCATCCTCAAAGCCGCCGACGCCGGAGTCCACGTAGCCGATGGCGCCGTCGCCTCCATGAGCGGCCAGACCAGCCAGCCCAATCTCAATTCGATCGTCGCCGCGCTGCGTCACACCAAACGCGACTCCGGCATCGATCTCGACGCCCTCAATCAATGTGCCGACTATTGGGAGGTCGTCCGCGAATACTATGCGCCGTTCGACACCGGCCCCAAGTCCGGCACCGCCGAAGTCTACCTGCACGAGATGCCCGGCGGCCAGTACACCAATCTCAAGGAGCAGGCCGAATCCATGGGGCTCGGCCCGCGCTGGCACGAGATCGCCCGCACGTACGCCGACGTCAACGTGGCCTTCGGCGACATCGTCAAGGTGACGCCTTCCAGCAAGGTGGTTGGCGACATGGCCATTTTCCTGGTCAACCACAACATGACCATGGCCCAGTTCGAGCGCCTCACCCCCGATCACAACCTGACGCTCCCCTCCAGCGTCATCGACATGTTCATGGGCTCGCTCGGCGAGCCCGACGGCGGCTGGCCCAAAAAGCTTCAGAAGATCATCCTGCGCGGCGCCAGGCCGCAGAAAGGCCGGCCCGGCGCCAATCTCGCGCCGGTCGATCTCGAAGAGACGTCCGCCGCGCTCGAAAAGAAAATCGGCCACAAGCCCGCGCACGACGAGGTCCTCAGCTACCTGATGTACCCCGACGTCTTCGTCAAGTTCGCCCGCGCCCGCCAGAACTGGGGCGATGTCGATGTCCTCCCCACTCCGCAGTTCTATTACGGCATGCAGAAGGGCGACGACATCACCGTCGAGCTCGAGCCCGGCAAGGCGCTGGCCATCAAGTTCCTCACAGTCGGCGAGCCGCACCCCGACGGTACCCGCACCGTCTTTTTCGAGTTGAACGGCCAGCCCCGCGAAGTCTCGGTCCGCGACCGCACCCTCGAAGTCACCGAGCAGGCCAAGCCGAAAGCCGACCCCGGCCAGCCCGGCCAGATCGGCGCACCCATTCCCGGCGTAGTCTCCACCGTGGCCGTCGAATTGAACCAGCCGTTAAAGAAGGGCGACCGCCTTCTGGTCATGGAAGCCATGAAAATGCAGAGCACGGTTTACGCCCCGGTTGCAGGCACGGTGAAGCAGCTCCTCGTCCAACCCGGCCAGCAAGTCGAAGCCAAGGACCTGCTGCTGGTCATCGAATAACGTTGGGCAGGTGCCCTACCTTCCTACCGTCAGCCGATCGCCGAGAATCGGCGGCAGTCCCGCCTCGTAGATCTTTCTCTGCGCGGTCGCGACGTCATAAGGCACTCGGCAGTACTCCACCCGCTTCGTCCCGCTGTCGTACAGCACGTACGAAGCCCGCGCGTCCCCATCCCGCGGCTGCCCCACGCTTCCCGGATTGATCAGGTACGCGCACTCCGGATCGATATCCAGGAACTCGCTCCCGTTCCCCGGCGAAGGCCGCGTGATGGTCTCCACCCGCGATTGGTTCCAGATGAATCCGCCCTGTACGTGCGTGTGCCCGAAAAACGCCAGCCGGCTCTCCAGGTATCCGAACGCCGTACCCGCTTCGTTGGGCGCCACCACGTACTCGTCCTCGTCGAACGGCGACCCGTGTACCACCTGGAAATCTTCCACCGTCAGCGGCCCCTTCGGCAGCGCGCGGATATAGTCGGCATTCTCCTGCGAAAGCACTCGCAGGGTCCACACCGCCGCCGCCCGCGCCACCGGGTTGAACCACTCCAGGTCTTCCATCCCGGTGGATGCCCGGTCGTGATTCCCCCGCACCACCGTGGGACAATTGGCGCGCACCCATTCCACCACCGCGTTCGGGTCCGCTCCGTACCCCACCAGGTCGCCGCAGCAGATGCCAGAATCCCATGCGCCCGCCGAATGCTCCAGCGCGGCGTTCAGCGCCTCCAGGTTACCGTGAAGATCGCTCAGCACCAGATAACGCACGGTTGCGTGAGTTTATGCCTTTCTGAGCCGCAGAAGAGAGATCTCGGGAGGCGCTCCAATGCGGGCCGGGATACCGATGGTTCCGATTCCTCGCGTGACATACGCCGATGAGTTGCCGATCCGGTACAGGCCGTAAACATAGGGTGTAAAGAAGCGCGCCGGGTTGATGGATTGGTCCAGGATCTCCACCGTGACCTGACCGCCATGTGTGTGTCCCGCAAGGAGGAAATTATACCCTTTACCGCATGCCGCGGGGAACGTGTCCGGATTGTGCTGCAGCAGAACGTTCACTGCCCCCGGCTCAACCAGCCCTTCCATGCCCGCCAGGTAGTGCTTCCGGTTGCGGTGCGATTCGAAATCCGAGCCCGCGATATTCATCACCGCGCTGCCGAAGCGGAGCTGGCACGCCTGGCGGCGCAGAAAGCGGATGCCCGCCCGCGCCGCGGCGCGCTGCGTGTAGTTCTCCGCTTTGATATAGCGCTCGTGATTTCCCAGGCAGCCCAGCATCCCCGCGTCCGCCTTCACCCGCGCCAGTTGCCGGATGCAGGCGTCCAGCGGGTCCGAATGGCCGCTGATCAAGTCGCCGGTCATGAAAGCGACTTGGGGCCGCAGTTCGTTCGAGGCATCGATCACGCGCGCGAATTCGGCCTCGCTCAGAAACGCGCTCAGGTGCACGTCGCTCAGTTGCAGAATCCGCAGCCCGTCCAGGTCCTCGGGCAGTCCCGGCAGCGGGATATCCACTTCGCGCACGCGGAAGTCGGTCCGCTGCACCAGCGCCCCGTAACCGATCATCGCGAACGGCGAGGCCATCAACACGTTGCCGGCTGCATTCAGCACGCGCCGCCGTCCCGGGTTGGTTTCCGCGCCGATGACCCGCCGAATCGCGCGCAGCACGTAGTAGAGCCCCAGAACGCCGGTCGCGGTCAGAAGGTATGCGAGCGCGGCCGCGCCCATGGTCATGGTGGGGCGGCCCGGCAGGTTCAGCGCCGCCGCCACGCTGTTGAACGTAAACGCATAGCTGACCGCGAGAAAGGCATCGAAGAGCAGCACGGCTGGCCGGACCCACCGTTGCCGGTAGGCGTTGAGAATCAGCCGGGTGATCCGCCACTGGACCAAAGCGAAGATGAGAATGAGCGAGACATCAAGCGGGTAGTTGTCCACTGCTGCGCTCTATTTTCTCACGCGGCGCGGCTATCCCGCCGCCAGCCATGCGTTCTGAATTACCGCTACCGCGGCGCATACGGCTGTTTCCGCACGAAGCACCAGCGGCCCCAGCGATACCGCGATCCATCCCGCGCCGAGCGCAGCTTCGCGCTCCGCGTCGGTCCAGCCGCCTTCCGGCCCGGTAATCAGCGCGACCGTCTCCTGCCGCTCTTCCGGGATCTCGCGCAACAGCGGCGGCGCGTCGCCTTCATCCAGGAAGTAACGATGCCCGGCTCGCTCCTTCAACGCGGCCGTGAACCGCGCGCCCGGCAGTATATCCGGCATCCGCGTCCTCCGGCACTGTTGGCTGCTTTCGCGTGCGATCCGCTGCCAGCGCTCCAGCCGCTTCGGTGCAGCTTCGAACAGCCCCTTGTCGGTGCGCGCCGCCTCGAACGGAACCATGCGCTCCACGCCCAGCTCCGTGGCCTTCTCCAGCATCCATTCGAACCGGTCGAACTTGATCAGCGCCGCGCACAGCGTGATCCGTGCCGGTGGCGGCGCTTGCGCGATCGGTTCCACGGTCTGAAACCGGACGCGCTCGTCCCGCGCCTCCACCACCTCGGCCAGCCACGCCTGCTGATTGTCGGAAATCTCGAACCTCTGTCCCGGCTCTACGCGCAGAACCCGCGTCAGGTGCCGTGCCTCCTCGCCGCGCAGCTCGGCGCCGCCACCGCGAATCGCGTCCACGAAGAACCTGCGTCTGGCCACGCGACCATTGTAATGTGATCTGCAAACCGGGGTCAGACCTCGGCTTGCCAGCAGCACTCGGCAACCCCTTACAATCGTCTTTTATGATCGCTCAGCTCCGCGGCGTGCTCCTCGAAAAGCACCCCAACCAGGCCATCGTCGAAACCGGCGGTGTCGGCTACGACGTCACCATCCCGGTCTCGACCTTCACCAAACTGCCCGACGCCGGTGCCGAGGTGCGCCTCCGCATCCACACCCACGTCCGCGAGGATGCCCTCGCCCTGTATGGCTTCCTCACCCAGGACGAAAAGGCGCTCTTCGAAAAGCTGATCTCCGTCAGCGGCATCGGTCCCACGCTGGCCGTGAAGATTCTTTCCGGTCTGGCCGCGCCCGACCTGGTCCTCACCATCCGCCGCGGCGAGGTCGAGAAGCTCGTAAAACTTCCCGGCGTCGGCAAGAAGACCGCCGAGCGCATGGTGCTCGAGCTCCGCGACAAGCTCCCCCCCGTCACCGGCGAACAGCCCGCTCCGCCGCCCGCCGAAGCGCTCTCGCCCGTCGATCAGGACGTGCTCAGCGCTCTCCTCAATCTCGGCTGCGCCCGTCCCCATGCCGAAGCCGCGGTGCGCAAGGCGAAGGCCGCCGGAGGCGCTCTCGAATTCGAGCCGCTCTTCCGCCGCGCCTTGGAACTGGTACGTTAAAACATGCCCGACCGGGACCTCATTTCCGGCGCGCGCCAGGCCGAAGACGTCCAGTTCGAAGTCGGCCTGCGCCCGCGCCGCCTCTCCGATTTCACCGGCCAGGGCAAGCTCAAGGAGAACCTGTCCATCGCCATCGAAGCTGCCCGTATGCGCGGCGAAGCCATGGACCACGTGCTGCTCTACGGGCCGCCCGGATTGGGCAAGACGACCCTCGCCTCCATCATCGCCGAAGAGCTCGGAGTGCAGCTCACGGCGACCTCAGGCCCCGTCCTCCAGAAAAAGCTCGACCTCACCGGCATTCTCAGCAACATCCGCCTGCACCAGGTGTTCTTCATCGACGAGATTCACCGCCTGCTGCCCGATGTCGAAGAGATGCTCTACTCTGCGCTGGAGGATTTCCGCGTCGACATCCTGGTGGGCGTCGGTCCCGGCGCGCGCACACATTCGCTGCCCATGCCCAAGTTCACGGCCATCGGCGCGACCACCCGCCAGGGACTCGTTAGCGCCCCGCTGCGGGGTAGGTTCGGCCTGGTCCTGCGGCTGGAGCCGTACAACACCGAGGAGCTGAAGGCAATCGTGAAGCGCTCTGCCAGGCTGCTCAACGTCGAGATCGAAGACGGCGCGGCCGAGGAGCTCGCTCGCCGCTGCCGTGGCACGCCGCGCATCGCCAACCGCCTCCTGCGCCGCGTCCGCGACTATGCCCAGGTGCGCGCCGAGGGCCACATTACCCACTCCGTCGCACAGAAGGCTCTCGACCTGCTCGACGTGGATCGTTACGGCCTCGACGAGATCGACCAGAAGATCATGATGACCATCCTGGAAAAGTACCGCGGCGGCCCCGTCGGCGTGAACACCATCGCCGCCTCGATTTCGGAAGAGGCCGAAACCATCGAAGAGGTCTACGAGCCGTACCTGATCCAGCTCGGCTTTCTCAACCGCACCCCTCGCGGCCGCGTCGCCACGGAACTCGCGTACGACTACTTTCGGGTGAAGCCGCAGCTTCGCAATCAGGATCAGCCGGGCTTATTCACTTGACCAGAAACCTCCCTATCGTCTCGTTCAAAAACTTCGCGTCCGCCGGATTGCTCGCCGCCCCCGCCGTATGTCCCCACAGCGACGGGATCGGCGCCAGCGTCACCCCCGGAATGAACCCCGCCTCGTACCGCGCGTCCCCGACCGGAAAATACAGGTCGGTCTCCGAAGGCATGTAGAGCAGCGGCACCTTGATCGAGCGCAGCGCCTTCTCGACGTCGCCGCCGAACCCGGGAGTCGTACCCACGTCGTGCCGCTCCCAGGTGCGCGCCTGCAGGATCAGGTTGTTCGCGTCCGCTCCCGGGATGAATCGCGTCCGGAAGCGCGCTATCGCCTGGTCGAGCGTGGTCACGGTTGCCGTGCGCCAAAGCTCCTTGCGCCACCACTCCTGCGAGTAGAGCCAGGCGGCCCACACCATGCCGAACGCCTCCAGCCCTTTCGTCGGAGTCGTCGTGTAGTCGCCGCCGTTGAATACCGGGTCGGCCGCAATCGCCGCGATCTGTCCTTCCAGTCTTACGATCCCGTGCGGCCAGGTTTTCGCCGTGCCTGACGTCGCCACGATCCGGTCGGCGAAGGTGGGATAGCTCACCGCCCATTGAAAGGCCTGCTGCGCGCCCATCGAAAACCCTACCAACGCGCGCAGGTGCGTGATTTTCAGTTCTTCGGTCAGCAGCCGATGAACCGCCTCGACATTGTCCCGGATGGTCATCACAGGAAATCGCGGCCCGTGGAACGGCTCCGGTGTATTGCTGGGCGACGACGAGCGGCCGTTGCCGAACAGCTCCGTCGCCACCAGGAACAGCTTCGCCGGGTCTAGCGCGCGGTCCGGCCCGATCAGCCATTCATACCCGTGGAAATTGGCCATGTAGTGAGAGGGCAAAAGGACGGCGTTGCTACGCTCCGCGTTCAGCTTCCCGTATGTGCCGTAGACGATTCGCGCCTCCGGCAGCGTGGCCCCGCTCTCGCTGTGGAAGTTGGCGATCACGAATTCGTGCTGCTCGCCGCCCTGCGCGGCCAGCAGCCTTGAAAAAAGCAGCAGATAAACCAGCCGTCTCATGACCGCGACATCTTATCACTTCCGCCTGCGCGACAATGACGGGATGATGCGTTTCCTGCTGATCCTGGCCGCGCTCGCTCCG
>Ga0335079_10005376_pt1 | contig 14657 bp, 9 predicted proteins | sample Lox_Sample_33_FD_206719 | JGI IMG/M metagenome (GOLD analysis project Ga0335079, IMG submission 206719) | Soil microbial communities from Loxahatchee National Wildlife Refuge, Florida, United States - Lox_Sample_3.3 | ecosystem: Environmental > Terrestrial > Soil > Wetlands | place: USA: Florida...
CCGTCAACAATTGTTTTTGCAGGTCGGACATTTGTTGCGCTAATTGTTCCTGTCCGCTTTGGGCTCCGGCTTGCAGCAATCGGCTGAACAACGCGAAGAATTGTTCATCGAACAATTTGGCGTTTTGCTTAATGAGCTCGCTTCGCACGTCGTTGGATTTCATTTGCAAGAGTCGGTCAATTAAGTTCAGCCGCTCTTGTTGCGCTTTGATCATTTCCGGCGTGATGCCATCTTTGCCGAGGATGGTTTCCATCATTGAATCGAATGTTAAGTTGGCAACCGGCTTGAACAAATAAGCTTTGCGTTTTTCTGATGGCAGGCGGTTCGTGATTTGCGTGATCATCGGACCGATCAATCTCTCTTGTTCGTTGATTGGCAATCCAAGTTCCGGCGGAAAGTAGGTGAGTAGAAGTTCTTTATCCGCGTCGTGATAAACAATCGGCGTGGCGAGTCGGCCCTCGTAGCCGCAATGCGGACAGCGCGCCATGTTCGAGACGCCGCCGAGCAAGCGTTGTTTGGCTCCCGGATCGGAGGTTACATCGAAGAGCTGCTCGATGTTAGCCGTGATCATTTGTTTACAGCGCGGACATGCAATTTGTGTTTGTGGCATTGAATATTTCCGATTTCCGATTTTAGATTTCTGATTTGAGATTCGTTCCTCGGGATTCGTCTCCGATTTCCGAATCCCGATTCCCATTATTGCACTAATTCTTCCAACCGATCAATATAACTTTCCATCACGGCAAATGTTTCTTCGACAGGCTTCGGCGTCGTTAAGTCAACGCCTGCTTGCTTTAACACCTCCAGCGGATACTTCGAGCCGCCCGATTTGAGAAAGCCAAGATAATCGTTCACTGCGCCGGGCTCGCCGCGCAAGATTCGTCCCGAAAGCGCGTGTGCGCCGGAGATGCCGGTGGCGTATTGATATACATAATAATCCGAGAAGAGATGTCCGAAGGTTGACCAAACCATCCCGACGCGTGGCCGATCCACTTTCACTTTTGGACCAAAGCCCTCGGCGAACAAGTCCGCCATCAGGTCAATCATTGAATCGGCGGTCAGTGATTCTCCTTTTTCGACGCGTTCATGAGTCTCTAGTTCAAAGCGCGCCAGCGTCGGCATTTGGAAGAAGTAGCGGAAAAAGTTCTGCATCGCTTCTTCGATCAAAGTAATCTGGAAGTTAGCATCTTTCACGGTTTGGAGCAAATGGCCGCGCACCATGGCTTGATGGAAATTCGATGCGACTTCGGCAACGAACAATGAGTAATCTGCATAAACCAGCGGCTGATTCTTCCACGTGAGATATGAGTGCATCGAATGGCCCAATTCATGAGCCAGCGTACTCAGGCTTGCATATTCGTCCGTGAAGCTCGTGTTGATGAATGGATATGTGCCGGGCACACCATAAGAGAACGCGCCGTTTTGTTTGCCTTTGTTCGGCGCCCAATCCACCCAGCGTTCTTCGAGACAACCTTTGCGAAGCACATCCACATAATCTTTTCCCATCGGTGCGAGACCTTCACAGATCATGTCCACAGCTTGCTCGAATGGAATCTTGATCGGCTTTTTAGCGATCCGTGCCCACATATCGTAATACGCAATATCGCGTTGACCTAATGCCTTGCGTCGAATCTCAAAATAGCGATGCCAAACCGGTAAATGCTTTTTGAACGTGTTGATTAGATTATGAAAAACTTCCACCGGAATGTTTTGCTCAAAGAGCGATGCGGCAAGCGATGACTCGTGCTTTCGGGCGCGCGCATAAAACACATTGGCTTTTATAGATGTTGTGAGATTGCTTGCCAGTGTGTTCTTGAATTCCACGTGGCGATCCATGTAATTATTCCAAGCAGTTTGGCGCGCTTTGCGATCTGAGCTATGCAGGATTTCGTGGATGGAACTCTGTGTCACAACAAGTTTCGTATCTTTGCTGGTGATCGCCGGCGCGAATTGAAAATCCGCGTTCGTGATCATGCTCGATGTATTTCCCGGACCTTGGAACGGATCAGCCAACATGCCAAGCAATTCTTCCACTTCGCCGGAGCGGACATGATCTTGTTTTCGGAACAGATCATCGAAGAAATGAGCGTAGACGGCAAGCTTTGAATCTTGCTTCATCCATTCATCGAGTTTGGATTTTCCAATTGCCAGCAGTTCGGGTCGAATGAACGAGATCGCCGAAATAACCTGACCGAACATACTCGCGGCTTGTCCTTGCATGCCTGCTGCCACTTGATCGGTAGTATCTACAGCGGCAGCGAATCCTGCATACATATAGACTCGTTGCGCGCGTACGCTGAGTTGCTCCAGTGCGGACATCGCTTCAAGCAGAGCAGCCGGACTTTCATCCAATCGTCCCTTGAACTTCTTCAACGGCTCGATCTCAGCCAGTATATTTTCGACTTCTTCTTCCCAAGCTTTGTGATTCTTGAAAACACTTTCAGCATTCCAAGTTTGTCTTTTTTCGACTTTGTTACGCAGAGGATAAGAAACAGCCATGTTATTTTCCTTCTTTAGTATTGTCGCTTGACGTTTAAATATTGCCGTGCAATTTTACCATCTAACTTTAGCGCGGTAATGAAAAGCAAATCCGCGCGCCGGAATCAGGTTTCGGAACCTGTGCTGAGCTGGTCGAAGCATCCACCCAGATGCGTCCGCCATGCGCTTCGATAATGGCGCGCGCCAAATACAATCCCAAGCCTGCTCCTTTTGTCTGTTTGACGGCATTGGTCGAGCGATAAAAGCGGTCAAAGATATGCGGCAGATCTTGCGCATCAATGCCGGGACCTTCGTCGGTGATACAAACAACCACTTGCTCGGGTCGCACCGAGCCACTGATTTTGATCTCGCCTTTCGGCGCGTACTTCAATGAGTTAGAAACCAAATTCGCGATCACTTGTTCGATGCGCGTTTCATCGGCGAGGATAACGGGGAATTTATCGGGGAAGTCTGCGGTGATGGTATGCTTCTTGGATTGACTCGCAAACCGTTCGGCGACGCGTTCGGCTAAGGCGGGGAGTGAAACGTCAGCTCGATTGAGGCTGAGTCCGCCCGCTTGCAAGCGCGAGGCGTCCAACAAATCATCGATCATTTTGGATAATCGGTCGGCTTCTTCTTCAATGACAGCCAAGCTTTCGCTGACAACTTTTCGGTCCCACTTGGCATCGTCGCGGCGCAGCGTGGACGCATACCCTTTGATAAGCGTGACCGGCGTCCGCAGTTCATGGCTGACAATGGAAATGAATGTGGATTTGATTTCCTCCGCGGTGCGAAAATGCGTGATATCGCGAACCGTAACGACGATGTTTCGGAGCTTGCCATCCTCAGAAAGAAGCGGGGCATACGTCGCGCCCACCGGCAGCGGAGGAGGAAGCGGACGCTTGAGATCGCCTTCCACGTAAAGAGTTGCATTGGGCGTCAAGGGCCATCCGCCTTGCTCGGCTTCTTCAAGTGTTGTTCCCTGTGGTTCATGTGCCCATTGAATGATTTCGGAGTGATGCTTGCCAACCACATCCTGGCGGGCTTCACCAAAAAGTTTTTCGAATGCCGTGTTGCATCGTTCAATCGTGTGATCTGCATGAAGGATCAGAATTCCATCCGCCGCAGAATCAAGAAGCGCGTCGAGACGCTGTTTCTCGTAGCTGACTTGCCCATAAAGCTTTGCGTTGAATACGGCTATTGCGGCTTGGTCGGCAAAGGATTGAAGCAAGACGCGGTCGTTGGGAGTAAAAAGATCAGCATAATTGCGGAAGATGAAAATTACGCCGATAACTTGTCCGTGCGCGGCGAGGGGCAGAGCAGTGCCGTTCAGCAATCCGAGGCTGGCTGTATAAGTTAAATCCTTTAACATGCGGTTGAGTTCACGCACATCAAGTTCGCGGACGTTCTCTTCGCCGAGCAGCGGTTCGAGATAACTTAGAAATGCCGGTTGGATTCTGTGCGCGGCCGCGACTCGCCAACCATCGGATTCTTTAAGCGCAATGAGTCCAGCTTGTCCGGCGAGCATCTCCACGGAGACGCGCAAAATACGCGCCAACAATTTCTCAAGGTCGAGTTCTTCGGTCAACAGGCGGACGATCTCAAGCAAATAGTCGCGTTGGCGGACGCGGAAATCCGGAAGCATAATGAAATTTTATCACTCGCAATTTTTTGTTGGCATATGAGTTGTATTAACAAAATCCCATGGGAAAACGTGACTGCTTTTCAATAGCCCAAAAGCGGACTATAACGAGTAATCAGCGCCGGCAGGTTGTGAATGAAGACCAACATCAAAAGGATGAGAATCAGATTGTATATGAGTTGGCTTTTCTTTCTGATTACCTCCATGAGACTGGCGAATAAAAATACTAAAGCAATAAAAAGTTGTATGACATAGGTGGCTTTAATGACTAGATTGGTTTGCATGAAATATCTATAAACGAACCAGAGAAAGCCAAGAATAGTTGACAATGCCAGCAGCGTGATAAAGACAAGAGAGGCTCTCTCCGATGTTAACGGTTTGCGGAGTTGAAATATTTGGATGGTACCAAATAAAGATCCGGCCAGCAAAAATAGGCTTGGTAAAACGGACGCCAGATTGACCCGTCCCAAGTATGGGGCGATGGTAGCTTGATTCCCCTGGTTATCCGGAGCGGACCCTGGCTTGATAAAGGTAAAGTATCCCCAATAATCTCCCCATGTGTCGGAGTATATAATCGCAAAGAAGGATTTGTGATCGAACATCGGTCTGACTGGTTGTCGGAAAAGTTGCATATTTTTCAATTCAGTCTCTCGGAAGAATGAAATAGTCTGCTGAATCGAAGGATACTTCGGCTGTTTAATATTGAATGCTGAAAATGTTCCATAGTCCAAATAAAGATGAATATAGAACCAGCCTCCTATGATTGCGCTGAGGAGAGTAATGAAAAAAAATTGCCGCGTACGAAGCCAGCCCAATTGGCGATCCTGAATGAAAATCCAGAGGATGAACAGAAAGATGGCCGGGAAGATAAAGAATCCCCACTGCCTGCTTAATACCAGCAACCCCAATGTTATACCGGTGGCGATGACTAACTTGTAATTGAGTGACGTGGTTGTTAGAATTTCATTGATGAGGTACATAGATAGCGCAATGAAAAAAATGACGTAAGGTTCGCCGCGCACCTGGGAAAATGTTTTATAGTAGACGGTGAGAAGTGCGAGCATACTCAGAGCGGAGATTTTGAAGAAGCGATTACTGGGCTTGATTTGTTCGGCGATCATCAGCAAGAGGATAGTTGTGCCGATGGAAAGCAGAACGTTGAGTCCCTGCGCAAACTTGCCATCGTAGAAACGGCAGGCATAACTGTAATCGAGCCCGTTATAAGTCCGGATATCGGACGCGTAGTGTTCGCAAATTACATCAAAGCGCGAGGGTAGAAAATAAGGCAGCGGCGGGGAAAAGAATTCATAGGTATCTTTGTTGGATGGTAAACGATCAGGAAGGATTTGGATGTAGTTCAGATGCTGCCCCACATCGTATCCGATTTTCGGGTAATGCAGGATCGCGTTGACTAGAACAATCAGGTTGATAAGTAAACATAGGGTAAGAACGATCGAATCGATCCGGCCGTTATAACGAAACAGATTTAGAAACCTATTCAGCAGGGATTCTTTTTTCACATTTGACTCGGCGGGTGAATATTACAATAAGAGAACGCTTTGCGGCAGGTCTCAAATATTATTTCCAACAGGCTATCTAAAATTTAATTCTTTCTCTGCCAGCGTGACGGCTTCCTCGAAAATGGTTAAGCCTTCATCCACCTCGGTTTTGGTGATGCTCAACGCTGGCGCAACGCGTATCACGCTTTTGCCGCAACCCAGCGTAAGCAGACCGCGCTCAAACGCCAATTCGACGACACGGTCAGCAAGTTGCTTGGCTGGCTCTTTCGATTTGCGGTCGTTCACAAAATCTACGCCGATCATCAGGCCAATGCCGCGCACATCGCCGATGCTGGGATGACGCGCTTGGATTTCCTCGAGCGCATCAATAGTATATTGACCGACCTCCGCCGCATTAGCGAGATATTCATCTTGAATCAAATCAATGGTTGCGAGCGCCGCCGCACAAGCCAGCGGATTGCCTCCGTACGTATTGCCATGCGAACCGCGTTCCCAGTCCATCACGGATTGACGCGCGATGCATGCTCCAAGCGGTATACCGGATGCAATTCCCTTCGCAGCGGTGATGATATCCGGTTCGATTCCAAAGTGTTCGATGGCCCACCACTTGCCGGTTCGTCCCATGCCCGATTGAACTTCGTCCACCATCAACAGGATTTCATACTTATCGCATAATTTCCTTAGCGCAGGATAAAAGCCGGGCGGCGGAACGATGTATCCGCCTTCGCCCTGAATCGTTTCGACGAGGATGCCCGCTACTTCGTCCGGCGGCAGGATGTGCCCGAGGATTTGGTCTTCAATATAGCGGACCACCGTCTCGCCATAATCTTCGCCGCTCTTTCGATCCAGCACAGGGCGGTACGGATTTGGAAACGGCGCGTGGACCACGCCATTCATCAATGGATAAAAGCCGCCATGATAGGAGGGCTTGCTGGCGGTGAACGTAACAGCGCCCATGGTTCGTCCATGAAATGCGCCGGTGAAGCCGATAAAGTTGGAGCGGCCCGTGTGATAACGCGCCAGCTTGATGGCGGTCTCGACCGCTTCAGTCCCGGAGTTGGTCATGAATGAAACCGCCGCTTCGTTGAAGGGCGCAATCTCATCCAGCTTTTCCGCCAGCTCGATCCACTTGACATGATAAAAATCAGATGAGATGTGAAGGAACTGTTCGGCTTGCTCTTGAATCGCTTTGACCACTTTCGGATGCGCGTGCCCTGTGGACGTCACCGCGATGCCCGCCATAAAGTCGAGGAAGCGGTTGCCGTCCACATCCCAAACTTCCGAACCTTTGCCATGATCCATTACGAACGGATAGCTGCGTGGATAGGATGGTGAGATCACCGATGAATCGCGTTTGATCAATGCTCGGGCTTTGGGTCCCGGTAACTTCATGGGTTCCATAATACACTCCTTATTTATTAACTGCTTGCAACGAAACTTCCGCTAGCGCACGCGCGCCCAGCAGACCGGCATCATCGCCCAGCGCGGCCATCTCGATCTTTAAATTTTCAAGATAGCGTGGATGAAAAACATGCTTTTGTAAACTAACATGGAATGAGTCGAATAACAATGCGCCGACTTGCGAAACGCCGCCGCCAAAAATTACAATGGACGGATCGAACGCGACCAGGAAATTTGCAACAGCGATACCGAGATATTCGCCAGCGCGTTGATAAGCGGATATAGCTAACGCGTCGCCATGAATAGCCGCATCGGCAACTTGCTTCGCACTTAGATTGGAATCACGCCTCAAACTGGACGTTGCGCCGGATTCCAATTCTTGGAGCACATACTTGACAATCGCTGGTCCTGAAGAAAAAGATTCAAGATGACCGTTAAATCCGCAAGAGCACGGCGGGCCATCTGGATCAATGATCGTATGTCCAAGTTCGGTGGCCAAACCATGGTAGCCTTGAATCAGCTGATCATTGATGACTACCCCGCCGCCAATTCCCGTGCTGACCGTCAAATACAGCACATCACGATGTCCCTTGCCTGCACCATATTTCCATTCGCCGAGGCAGGCCAAGTTCGCATCGTTGTTTAAAAATGCTGGGACGCCGAAATGCTCCTCGAGTTTGGGCGTGATTGGAAAACCATCAAGCTGTCTGATGTTGGGTGTAGATAGCATATAGCCGGTATAAGGATCAAGGGGTCCCGGTGATGACACACCAATCCCATCCACCTTTTTGTTGCTCGGCCATACCGCCTCGATATTGCTGACCATACGCTCAAAAACGCCGGGCTGACTCGCGAGGGTTTCGACGCGCCTGTGAAAGGCAGGGTCAACTTCAACTTGTTCCGGTTCGAACGCGGCGGCGCGCAGATGCGTCCCACCAATATCCACTGCAACGATTGTTCCCATACGCACAATTATACCGTACGCTCATCATCGTAACTATGCGGGAACCTTCAATGGCAATACTAGTGTAAACTTGCTTCCTTTGTTGACTTCACTTTCCAATTCGATGATTCCGTCCATGATGGAAGCCAACTGGGCGACAATGGATAATCCGAGACCAAAACCCGATTGCTTGATCACCTCCGGGTTTTGGCCCCGCTCGAAGGCTTCAAAGATCCGCTTCTGCGCCTCGACGGGAATTCCGATGCCCGTATCTGCAACCTGGATTGCCCAATAATTTTCACCGTGCCGCAGAAAGCGAACATTGACTGTTCCCTTCTCGGTAAACTTGACAGCATTATTCACTAGGTTCAATACAATTTGCCTCAGCCAGAATTGATCGCCGATGATTTTTGGCGGCAAGCTGGGTTCAGTGTATTGCGTGAATAACAATCCTTTTTTGTGCGCATGAAAATTAAGTGTGGACATCAGCGGCCCGATGATTTCTTCCACATCGAATGGAAACTCACGCAAGACCACTTTTCCGGTTTCGATCTGCGCCTGACCGACTAGGTTGTTGATGAACGAGAGTAATTGATTCGCGCTGTCGAGAATCTCTGAGGAAGCTTTTTCCTGTTCCGCTGTGACTTTTCCGAATGTACCGTCATGCAACAATTCGGCATAGCCGATCACTGCGCCTAGCGGCGCTCGCAGATCGTGTCCCACGCTTGCCAGTAATTGAGTCTTCAAGCGGCTGGCTTCCATGCTTTGTTCCTGCGCCCGCTTCAATTCGGTAATGTCGCTGATCAGCAGGACGCGTCCGTTGCGTTTCCCGTTTCGATCGAACAGGGAGGTGGTCCGCAAACTGAACGTGAGCTTATCTGCACCTAAGTCGAAAGAGATCTCCTGAGTGATTTCCCCGGTTGGATTGGCTAATTTCCAGTCGTTCCATTTCGGGAGCAGGGAATGGATCTCGCGTCCAAGCAGGTTTCCTTTATCTTGAAAAATGAGCGTGCCCACCGGATTGATATCCTCGATGCGTTCTTTATAGTCCAATACGATCACGCCGTCCTTCATGGCGTTGAAGACCGAACTATGTGCAATCGGCTGGATGTCCATGAAGCGATAGCGCAGGAAGCTGATGGATATTGCCACATTGGCAAAGGTCAGCGCGAACGGCGTGAGGTCAATGGTGGGAAACGGGCTGAGACCGCTGATGTAAATAATATTTGCCGCCCACGGGAAAAACATCCCGGCCAGCATGATCCTTGCCTGATAACTGTATAGGCCCTGTCCTCGGATTGCAATTTGAAAAAAGGAAATGGTTGTAAGCAAGATCAATACATACAGATAGGCGGTCAACACGAAGAAGCCGACGCCGTGCGTCGTAGCGAGTGGACCAAAAGGCAGATTGTTCGTGAAACCGATAGCCGTCCAGATTTGATGATGCGATTCGTTGGTCAGTGCCAGGAGAAAACCCAATAAGGCCGGAGTCAAAAGCAGGATGAGGCGCGGATAAGAGAGCCAGGCGCCGCGTCCGCTATAGTGCATGGCAAAGATAAATATCCCGACCACGACAAATGAAATGCCGAGATATTCCATTTTTGCCCAGAAGATTTTTTCCGCCATATTGGTTTGGCTGATTTCCATGATATAGGTCAGAGACCATTCTGCAACGGAGGCGACGGAGATCATTAAGCCATAGGCGCCGGGCGTGGCGCGCAAAGTCCAGATCCGAGTTAGAAGCAGGCAGGCGATGATGGTGCTGCCGATCAGGATAATGATATAGGCAATATATGATGAGTAAAGCGACATTTTGAGTATATTCTAGCGTAAAAAAGAGGATTGAGGGTTCCATTTTCATTTTGATTCCTTGTCTACAGCATAGGACAAATAGGTTATGTTGTTCGTCGCTCTCATGTTGTAAAATCGGTCAAATCTGCCAAAGGAGAATGCATATGAAAAACAGAACCTTATTAATCGTGATCGGCGTGATTCTGCTGTGTTGTTGTGTGGTTGCTATTGCCGCCGCGGTAGCGTATCCAACTATCAAAAATTATTTGAATAGCGCTACAAGCGGGTTTCAGAGTCCGAATCCTGACGCGACGAGTCAGTCATCAAGCGCGCCGGCGGGTGGAGGCTTAGGCGATCCAACGCTCAAAGGCGATGTGTGGAATTCGATCCTAACCGCCGAAAGCGGACGCGGTTGCGATGATGTGATCAGCACCGCGATTGACCTGGCGCAACGACCCGACTCGAATGGCGTTTGGGTCGAGGATTGGTCTGCAAATGTTTGCGGTAATGATGCGGTTTTTGAAGTGACGTTCACTCCTGACCCCAAAGGCGGGACGAATTACGATATCAAAGAAAAATAGCTTAGTTGACTGAAAAAGCCTGGCGAATTTTCCGCGAGGCTTTTTTGTTTTGTAGGTCGGATTATCAATCCGACTTACAGCAATACGGTAAGTTCTGAGTATGTTTATCGGCTGAAAAAATGTATAAGGGCGCTTAGCAAAGCGGGATTGAATTTGTCGAAACGATCGGCGTAGCGATAACTTAATATTGCCAAGAGAAAACTGATGGTACACGATACAATGACAAGCAGAATCGCTCCGTAGCGATAGATAGAGTGGAATTTATTTTGTCTCACCTTGAAGTATTGCAAGCCCTGCCAAAATCCAATCCCTGAAAGCACGGCAAGCTGTGGCGTAACATCATCCAGAAAACGCATCGTTTGATAAAAATATAATAAGATGGTTGAAAATAATAGAAATGTGGAGCCGATTAAACTTATGCTGACCCATTGAAGCAAGTTGTTTTGATTGGGTGATTTTTTTACGAATGATATCAACGGAATCAGCGCAAAGAGCAGGAACGGACTGGTCCATAATATTCCTGTCGTTTGCTCAAAGAGAACGTTGGGCATAAGATTGGGAAAAAGTATCGGGTGCATTGGATTATCTGCAATTAAAAATGGAAAAGTTTTCTGCAAATCGAATCCGTAAAAGATGTATCCATATAAATTGGATGGCAGATAGGTTAGGGAAAATAACTGTGTCTTTCTCAGGTCGCTGGAAGTCAATTGATAATGGAGTCCGAATTCGAGCGGGGAATCGAAGCGAACCCAGTTGTACCAGCCCATCGCCGCCAGGCTGATCAATAACGGTACTGTCATCACAAGCAGAGATTTCCAGATTTCGGGTTTGTTCGCCTTGATCGTGGAGAAGGTGAATAGCGCAATCCAAAATGCGATGGGCAGAATCAACGTGATGCGCGAGGCAATTGCCACAGCCCAGCACACACCAGCCAGCGTCAATTTCCATGCAGATGATTCTGGCTTATCAAATGATATGAAAGCAAAATAGAATCCGCTGACAAGCAGAAATTGACCGAAGAGAATCGAAGCTTCATAGATCTCGGGATCGTTCAGGCTCCAAAGCAGAGGCGAGACGAGTCCCACAAGCACGACGATGATTTCAAATGCCCACACCGGCAGATCGGTGAAGAAGCGTTTCCAAAGTCCGAAGAGAAGCAGGATATTGACGAACAATAATCCGCAGGCGGAGGCGAAGACGACATATTGGTCGCCCGCTTTGATGGGATGGAATAATCCGGCGATTGCCATCACAACAGCAGGCGCGGGTCCCCAATAAATGTAATACTTGCCATTGAAGAGCGATACATCCCACGGATAGGAAGCCTTCTTGCGAAGCGCATCGTATTGATACGGGTTTTGCAGTGCGAGAACGGACGGATCGGGCTTGGTGAGGAGCGAGACTTGCCCGTGATCGAAGGCTCTTGCGAGTTGGGCGTAGAAGTCCGTTGTGGCGGGCCACTTCGTCCATGTGCCAACGCTGACGAAAAAAATATAGATCGCAACAACCGCAATCGCGCTCAGCGCGGTAAGCCAATAAATACGGCAATCCCAAAGAAACAGAATCGCTTTATTATTTCGGTAATGGAATTTGATGGATGCCATCGGCTTTAAAAAATGACTTCAAAAAGCACTGGCATAATTATATCTGGTTGTAAGAACGAGCGAGGCTTTTTATACTGATATTTCCGGAGCTTATGATTGAGTTGCTTGCGGAGTTGTTGACTGCTCCCACATCACCACACGATTCCTGCCTTGCTCTTTAGCCCTATACATGGCTTGATCCGCACAATTGATCCACTCATCCACTGGCAGGGCTCGATCCGGATTGATAGACACCACACCCAGACTGATCGTAATCGGCACGGTTACATGGTCAACCTGAATTGACTGATGAGCAACTGCCTGACGTATTCGCTCTGCGATCTTGAAACATTGATCTGAAGACGCTCCGCTTACCAGAACGACAAACTCTTCGCCGCCATAGCGTCCGGCAACATCGCCTCCGCGCAGGGATCTCTTGATGCTTGCCGCGACGGCGGCGAGGACCTCGTCTCCGGCTTTATGACCATACTGGTCATTCACATTTTTAAAATGGTCAATATCCAGCATGATGATCGCCAACTGTTCCCGGTTGATTTTTAAATGTTGAATGGCAGCCTCTGCGATTTCTAGAAAATGCCGTCGGTTCACGAGATCGGTCAATGAATCGGTTCCAGCCAGCTCGCGGTAAAGTTCTGCTTGCTTTCGGGTACTCTCGACCTGATTAATGATTTCAAGGTTCTTGATCCGACGATCGGATTTATCGTTAAAAATCTTTTTATAAGCGGCATGGAAAGCTTCGAAATGCTCGAGCGCTGATTTATAGTCCTGTTTTTCTTTATAGATCTCGATCAGGCGTTCATGGATCAGGGAGATATTGGTCAGTGAATTTATTTTTTCGGCGATTTGCAGAGCCTGGAGGAGTTCTGTTTCGGCCTCGTCAAACTTGCCCCAGACCCGGTGAATGCGGCTGATCTCTGAGACATAAGTCAGCTCGAGAAGCTGGCTATTGTTCTGACGAGATAATTCGAGGCCTTCCTGTAAAAAAGTCATAGCCTGTTCATAATTTCTAAGGGCGAAATGGATGGCTCCTATCGAATGCAAGGTATGCAGTTTCCCAACGTAAGCTCCCATCTGGTTAAACAGGGCGAGAGCCGCCGCGGCGTAGTCCACAGCCTCCCGGTCGCGTCCGAGCATGTGCAGAACATAAGCGATATTGTTATTTGCATCCGCCCGGCCCGTGAGATCATCTTCACTCGCCTTCTCTAGGCAGGCTTTGAAGTACCCTAACGATTCAGTATAATTTTCCAGCCCATATTGAACCATCCCCAGGCCGTTAATCAACGATATTTCCAAATCGGGATGGTGTTCCATTTGAACTAATTTTAGGGCATTGAGATAATAATCCATTGAGGTGGGATAATCATCGATGTGCCAGTAGATTCTCCCCAATAAACTTTGAATCAAGCCGATCCGATATTTATCGCCGATTTGTTCAGCCAGTTGATTGGCTCTTAACCCAATGGGAAGAGCTTCCTCCGGTTTGCTGAGCATATCCAGGCAATAGGTCTGGGTCTTCAGACATTCATATTCATCAATGGGCTGAGCATCGACGCACTTGGAGAGCAGAGCCTCAGCCTTTTGGGCAAGACGGAATGCCTGAGGACCATCTTTTTTGCAAAGATCCCAGGCCTGCTGGTTTAGCTTCCTAATCTTCTCAAGTCTGCTACTCATTCGTCTAACAACTGAATTACAGAATTTCCTTAAGAAATGTGAAGAGGCTGATAGGTAGAATCCAAAATAGCGGCGAAATCTCAATTTTAATCTTATGGGGATTATATCGGAACGAAACTGTAGTTTTCATAACAATTGTCATACATATTTCTATATGCTTGATTCTGGCAGATCATCGTAAAGAGTCTGGGTAGCGCGATAATTGCGCCTCTATCCCAAACTCTATCTCTCTGATAAAATACAATTTGTACGCCGACACTTCCGAACATCATGAAACCCTCGGCTTTCCCGTCGGGGGTTTTTGTGTGTAATTTTCCTTTACTCTTTGTCCCTCTCCCAATGGGAGAGGGGATGGGGTGAGGGTTTGAAAGAATAAAATGCTTATCGAACGAACTGACCTCCGCAACATCGCCATCATCGCCCACGTGGATCACGGCAAGACCACGCTGGTGGATTTTCTATTGCGCCAGGCGCATACCTTTCGCGAGAATCAACAAGTTGCCGAGCGCGTCATGGATTCAAATGATCTCGAACGCGAGCGCGGCATCACCATCCTTGCCAAAAACACCGCCATCAATATCGTTGATCCGCAAACGGAACAACCCATCAAAATAAATATTGTGGATACGCCCGGTCATGCCGATTTCGGCGGCGAGGTCGAACGCGTCATGAACATGGTGGATGGCGTCTTGCTTCTCGTGGACGCCGCCGAAGGTCCCATGCCGCAAACGCGTTTCGTGTTGAAGAAAGCGCTTGAGATGGGTCATAAAGCCATCGTCGTTATCAACAAAGTGGATCGCAAAGATGCTGAGCCATCACGCGTGCTCAATGAAACATTTGATCTTTTTATTGAACTTGGTGCAACTGATCGTCAAGCAGATTTCCCTGTGATCTATGCTCAAGCGACGGCCGGCAAAGCGGGTCTCACTCCGGACCTCGGACCGGATCTGCAACCTTTATTCGATGTCATCCTCCGAGAAATTCCCGCGCCAAAAGTTGACCCCGAAGCGCCACTGCAAATGCTGG
>Ga0335079_10005377_pt1 | contig 14653 bp, 10 predicted proteins | sample Lox_Sample_33_FD_206719 | JGI IMG/M metagenome (GOLD analysis project Ga0335079, IMG submission 206719) | Soil microbial communities from Loxahatchee National Wildlife Refuge, Florida, United States - Lox_Sample_3.3 | ecosystem: Environmental > Terrestrial > Soil > Wetlands | place: USA...
AGCAGTTGATCGATCAGCTTTTTGTCGATTGCCATGGGTTCTCCTATTCTCAATCTCCCATGGCCGTTTACACAGTTCTATTTACATCCTCGCTCGGCTTGCTTCGTTAAATATGGCGTCTTTACTTCAGCTACTCACATGTGAGCCTGGCGGTTTGGAACTTCATGTCGGATGAAGTCCGGGCAAGTCCCTCCGCCCCTGGTAGTACGCGCCAAGTAGTACGCGCCAAGGGCGGCCCCTTTTCTGCCGGCTACGCCGATACCTGCTGCAGATGCTGTTCGCGTTCTTCCGCGTCCTTTTTTTCTTCGGTCGGGCTGGAAGGCAGGGCGACGGCGAGAGCTTCGTCGATGGTGCTGACGTAGTGCACGCTCACGCCCTCGAGCTGCTCGGGCAGGATGTCTTCTTCCACGTTCATCTTGTTCTCGCCCGGCAGGATGATGTCGTGCACACCGGCACGCTTGGCGGCCAGGAATTTCTCCTTGATGCCGCCCACCGGCAGCACGTTGCCGCTGAGGGTGATCTCACCGGTCATGGCCATGTAGGGGCGCACGGAGCGGTCGGTGAGCAGCGAGACGATGGCCGTCACCATGGTGACGCCCGCCGAGGGGCCGTCCTTGGGAATGGCGCCGGCCGGCACGTGAATGTGCAGGTCATGGGTGGAGAAAAAGTCCTCCGAGATCCCCAGTTGAGCTGCATTGGACCGCACCCAGGTCAAGGCCGCCTGCATGGACTCCTGCATGACCTGGCCGATCTGGCCAGTCATGGTGAAGCTGCCCTTGCCCTTCATCTTGTTGACCTCGACGAAGAGCACGTCGCCGCCGGTAGGCGTCCAGGCCAGGCCGACCGCGACGCCGGGGCGCTTGGTGCGCTCGGCGATTTCGGTCTCGACGCGAATCTTCTCGCCGCCCAGAAACTTCTTGATGTCGTCGTTCGAGACCACCAGCTTGTCGGGCTTGCCTTCGGCGATGCGGCGCGCCTGCTTGCGGCAGATGGTGCCGATGTTGCGCTCCAGGTTGCGCACGCCGGCCTCGCGCGTGTAGTGGCGGATGATGTGACGGAGTGATTCCTCGGGGAATTCGATCTGCTCCGCCTTCAGGCCATTCTCCTCGATCTGCCGGGGAACGAGGTAACGCTGGGCGATGTGGACCTTTTCGTCCTCGGTGTAGCCCTGCAGCTCGATGATTTCCATGCGGTCGCGCAAGGGATCGGGGATGGGGTCGAGCTGGTTCGCCGTGGTGATGAAGAGCACCTTCGACAAGTCAAAGGGCACGTCGAGATAGTTATCGCGGAAGGTGTTGTTCTGCTCGGGGTCGAGCGTTTCGAGCAGGGCGGAGCTGGGATCGCCGCGCCAGTCACGGCCGAGTTTATCGACTTCGTCGAGCATAAACACGGGATCGTTGGTCTCGGCGCGGCGAATACCCTGGATGATCTGCCCGGGCAGCGCGCCAATGTAAGTCCGGCGATGGCCGCGGATCTCGGCCTCGTCGTGCACGCCACCGAGTGAAAGCCGCGTGAACTTGCGGCCGAGAGCGCGCGCGATCGACTTGCCGAGAGACGTCTTGCCCACGCCCGGAGGCCCGACGAAGCAAAGAATCGGACCCTTCATGGTGGGCTTCAGCCGGCGCACGGAGAGATAGTCGAGAATGCGGTCCTTCACCTTCTGCAGGTCGTAGTGGTCGGCGTCGAGCACTTCGCGCGCCTTGTTGATGTCCACTTCCCCGCCCGAGGACTTGGCCCAGGGCAGCACCGCCAGCCACTCGATGTAATTGCGCGTGACCGAGTAATCGGCGGCCATGGGCGACATGCGCTGCAGCCGGGTCAGCTCCTTCAGCGCTTCCTTCTTGACCTCCTCGGGCATGCCGGCGCCATCGATCTTGGCGCGCAGTTCTTCGATGTCGCGGGTGGTCTCATCCTGCTCGCCCAGCTCCTTCTGGATGGCCTTCATCTGCTCGCGCAGGTAGTACTCGCGCTGCGTCTGCTGCACCTGGTCCTGGACTTCGGACTGGATCTTGCTGCGCAGGGTCTGGACTTCGAGCTCTTTGGCGAGATGGCGGTTGATGCGGTCCAGGCGCACGCGGATGTCGGTGGTCTCGAGCAGCTCCTGCTTGTCCTTGGTGGCGAGCGACGGCAGCGACGAGGCGATGAAATCGGCGAGGCGGCCGGAATCGTCGATGTTCATGGCCACGGTCTGCAGCTCGTCGGAAAGCGTGGGCGAGGTGGCCACGATCTGCTGGAACAGCGTCAGCACGTTGCGGTGCAGCGCTTCCTCTTCGGCGGTCTTGCGGAACTCTTCCTCGGGAATAATCTCGGTGCGAGCCCGTAGGAACGGGCTGAGCTGGAGGTAGTCGGCCATCCGCACGCGTTCCAGGCCTTCGGTAAACACGAACAGGCTCTGGTTGGGCATCTTGACCACCTTGTGCACGGTGGCCAGGGTGCCGATGCTATAGAGATCGGTGGGCTGGGGATTGTCGATGCGGGCTTCGCGCTGCGCCACCACGACAATGGTCTTGTCTTCCCCTAACGAGTTGATCAGGTTGACCGAACTCTCTCGTCCAACGGTAAGAGGGAGTACGGCATGCGGGAAGAGCACCGTGTCCCGCACCGGCAATACCGGCAACCCTTGGGCAGCCTGCTCCGGGCTAGGCTGGACCTGCTCTTCATTACGCGCTTCGCTCGCCATATGACTCCTTAATGAGTGCGCCCTGTTAAGAAAAATGCTCTTTAGTTGATGACGCTGGCAACCCTAAAGTTGCAGGCGCGGCTCTTGCCGTGCGCCGCCGGATTTTAGACGATGCCGGCTGCAAGTTGCCAGCTACCATGAGTACAGGGTCCCGGCTCGCTACGAGTTAGGCCTGTGATTGCCTTCGTTGCTCTCGATCTGCGCCGTCCGGTCTAACTGGCCGCCGGATACCTCCCCAGAACCTTGACGAAATGGGAGATCTCGCGCAGGTGGCGCAGCGCGTTCTCCACCACCGACGCCTGCCCGCGACGGTGGAGGACGTCGACGTAAAAATGGTACTCCCAAGGACGGCCCCGAACCGGGCGCGATTCAATCTTGCACAGATCGAGGTCGCGCAAGGCAAACACGCTTAGTGCCTTGAACAGCGCCCCAGGTACATTCTTTAGCGAAAAAGCCAGCGAGGTCTTGTTGGCGCCGGGTAGCGAGCGCCGGCCTCGGGTAATCAGAAAAAAGCGGGTAAAGTTCTGCTTGTCGTCTTCCAGGCCGCGCTGCAGGATGCGTCCGCCATACTCTGGCGCCGCCTGGCGGCCGGCGATCGCTGCCGCGTGCTGGAGCTGGTTGCCGACTACGTGCTTTACGGCCCCGGCGGTATCGTAGAAAGGCACAGCTTCGATCTTACGGTAACGGCGAAAAAAATCGCGGCACTGGTCGAGGGCGACGGGGTGCGAGAAAACGCGGGTCAGCTCGGCCAGCTTCACTCCGGGGGCGGCGATCAGGTTGTGCTGGATACGCAGAGGGAACTCGCGCTGGATGAAGACGTCCGAAGCCAGCAGCAGGTCCAGGTGCTCCGCCACCGAGCCGGCGAGCGAATTCTCGATGGGAATCACCGCCGCGGACGCGGCGCCCGAGGCGACCCTGGCGAAGACGTCCACCGAGGCGGCACAGGGAACCACGGTGCAGCCTGGAACCATCCGCTGCGCAGCTTCGTGGCTGAACGAGCCAGCCTCGCCCTGGATGGCGATTTTCACCGGGACAATGTACAAGTACCGAGTACCGAGTACCAAGTACCGAGTTGGCTCTGCTACGAAGACCGAGGTTCCGTAGAGACGCAGCACGCTGCGTCTCTACCAACTGAACTGAACTAGAGCACGAGGTCCTTGGCCAGCACCAGCGCGTCGATACTGTTGAGGTAGTAACGCGGGAGGGTATGGATCACGCTGTACCCGTGCCGCTTATAGAAGGCCAACGCGGCGGCGTTGTCCACCGCTGTCTCCAGGATGACCACCGAGCATCCGAGCGTGCGCAAGCGCTCTTCGGCAGCGGTCATCAGCTGCGAGCCCAGCCCGGAGCGGCGTGCTTCGGGCAGCACGTCGATGGTGATGACGTGCCCCTGGCCCTGGCGGTCGCGGTCCACCACCACGAATCCAACAATCTTTCCCTCGCGCTCGCCCACCAGGGTGAAGCCGAGTTTACGGGCGATGTAGAAGGCCAGTTCGCGGCGCGTGTAGGAGATCCCGCGCGCGAAGCATAGCTGGTCGATCTTCCACAAGGAATCGAAATCGTCGGGGCGATAGTCGCGGATAACGGTCGACACGGGCGGCTCGCTGAAGCATAGCACTCAGCGGTCAGCAGTCAGGTCAGCAGAGACGCACCGTGCTGCGTCTCTACTGGGATTATCAGGCCGCCCGCTGGTACGGACGGCCCTGGGTACTAACTTCATTTCGCGACTGTGAAATAGTAGGTAATGTCCAGCGTGAAGTTGTATATCGTGAAGGCGCCGCCGAAGTGGATCACGTGTTGACCGTGGGACAGTGGCGGGAGCATCACGTACACTCCGTCGTCCACCGCCGGAAAGTACGTTCCCGCCTTAAAGGGCCCTTCCCCTACAGCAGTGAAGAAGTTATCGCTGGGAATCGTGAAGCCGAAGGCGGAAGACTGGACACGGAATCTCTCTTTGAGGTGCGGGATGGGTGCTCCATCAACCTCGCAGAAGAGATTGGTTGCGGCATCTATTGCCGACTCGACATTCGAACGCAAGTCCGCAATCTGCGTTAACGCGGGGCTTTCTAACGTCGAGTTCTCAACGTCGAGCACGGGAAAGTAAAGTGCTTTCCCCGCTGGCAAGGTACAGAAGCGACGGACGCCCGTGGTGCCGCACGTGGTGTTAAGGGCGCAAAACTTGCCCCCCAGGAACCACACCGGACCTGATTGCCCTACGCTGCAAGGGCCGTTGTCAAAAAGAGGGTGCTCGGCAGTGGGTATGGAGTCCGCCCATTGATTCCAAGCTGCCGACCACTCTCCGAACGTCCTTCCATACGCTACCGAATCCGGCGTGATGACCTTGGGCCCGTCGTCTCCGGCCTTTGCGCTCGGTACTGCCAGCGCCAGCAGGCCAAAGACAATCACAAGAACCGCTATCACGACTACCCACATATGCTTTCCCATACTTGCCTCCTTGCTATTAACTTTCGAACTTTCGCCTCAGGGGTGTTGCGTGCCTTGACGGGAATTGCTCCTCGGGGAGGCGGTCGGTTGGTTTCAGTAAATGACGACTTGACGGCGCTCTGGAAGGGGACCCGTATGAATCGGCAGACTCGCCCCGCGAATATCAACAGGTGGGAAGTGCTATAAGCTGGAAAGAGCGGGGCAAATCGATCCTTTTAATTCACTCACACGATGGTCGAAATTTCTGTGATTTCGCTCACCATTGCGTGTGAGGAAAGATCGGGCCTGGCGCTTCACATTCCGAACAGAATCACGACACAGACAGCTTCAACTGCCCACAGGCGGCGAATATGTCCCGCCCGCGCGGCCGGCGGATAAATGCAGGAATGCCGGCTTTCACCAGTACGTCCTGAAAAGCGAGTACTCGCTCTTCCGCCGGAGTGCGAAAGTCAATGCCCGGCCCCGGATTCAGCGCGATCAGATTGACCTTTGCGCGAATCGCGCGCACGAGTTCCACGACTTCACGCGCAGTTTCGACCGAATCGTTAACCTGGTCGAGCAGCACATATTCGAAGGTCAGCCGTTCGCGGGGACGCAGCGGAAAGGCGCGCGCCGCCGCCATGAGTTGATCCAGATCCCACTTGCGCGTGATCGGCATCAATTCGTGTCGCGAGGCATCGTTCGAAGCATTCAGGGAGATCGCCAGCTTGGGTCGCAACGGCTCGCGTCCGAGATCATAGATTCGGGGAACGATGCCCGAAGTCGAAACCGTCATGCGCGACTCTGCTATGCCCACGCCTTCGACCAGCAGCCGCACCGCTTTCATGAAGCTGTCGTAGTTCAGGAAAGGCTCGCCCTGGCCCATGAAGACCAAGTTGACGCGATCGCGGTCAAGTACAACGCCGTGGTCATTGAGCACCGCCACCACCTGCCCGACAATCTCTCCGGCGGAAAGGTTGCGCTGCAGACCGAGCAGAGCCGTCAGGCAGAAGCGGCAATCGACGGCACAGCCCACCTGGCTGGAAACACAGATGGTGGCGCGTTGAGTACCGAGTACCGAGTTGCGAGTACCGAGAACCGACGGCGCAAGTTCATCACTCGGTACTTGGTACTCGGTACTCGGTACTTCGTCGCCGATCTCGCCGCCGTCGCCTTCAGGCATCCAGACTGTCTCGACGCTGTGCCCGTCGGCAAAGGCAATCAGATAGCGGATGGTGCCGTCGGAGGAGACGTACTGCTTCTCGATGCGCGGTTGTCCGATGATTACCGCTCGTTCCGCGAGCGCGCGCCGAAACGGGAGCGGCAGCGTAGATATATCTTCGACAGAGCGGACCCTCTGCCGGTAGACGGCGTCGAACAGTTGCCGGGCCCGGTAGGCGGGCTCGCCGGCCTCCTGCGCCAAAACGGTAAGTTCCTGAATATCAAGGCCCAAAAGTTCGATTTTTAAAGGGGCTGTCATGCATCCAATACAGGGAGTCGGAAAACGCCTCTGGGGGTTGGCGCGCTCCCCCTCCAGCTTCGACCCGCGTCCGTAAGTTGTTAATTATACAAGCTGTATACTGATTATCCGGAGCGGTCCCAGTGTGTAAGAATCTATGCAGTCGCTTTTCGGGCCTGCCTGAAGTTGCTTTCGGCGATGATTTTATGGTGGATGAACTGCGCGATATCCGGCGCGAAGTGTTGCCCAACGGTCTGACCGTGCTGACCGAGGAGATGCAGCACATCCGCTCGGTCTCCATTGGCATCTGGGTCAAGACCGGCTCGCGCCACGAGCAGGCCGAGCACAACGGCATCTCGCATTTCCTCGAGCACATGGTTTTCAAGGGGACGGAGACGCGCACCGCCGAAGACATCGCCCGCCAGGTCGATTCCATCGGCGGCAACCTCGACGCCTTCACCGCCAAGGAGTGCGTCTGCTTTAATGTGAAAGTGCTCGATGAGCACTTGCCGATCGCGCTCGACGTGCTCTGCGACCTGGTGCTGCACCCGGTGTTCGACGCCAAGGACATCGCCCGCGAGCGCGGGGTGATCCTGGAAGAGATCAAGATGGACGAAGACAGCCCCGACTATCTCGTCCACGAAATCTTCACTCAGAATTTCTGGAAAGACCACCCGCTCGGCAAGCCCATCCTGGGGACCAAGGAAACGGTCCGCCATTTCGAGCAACCACTGGTGCTGGATTACTACCGCAAGCGCTTCACGCCGGGAAACCTGATCGTGGCCGCCGCGGGGCACATCAACCATGAGCACTTCGTCAAGCTGGCGGGGGAGCGTTTTGAGCACCTGAAAGCAGCGGTCAACGGTTTTCACGATTCTGTGCCGGAGCCCATGGCGCGCATCATCCTGCGCAACAAGAAATCGCTGGAGCAGGTACAGATTTGCGTGGGCGTGCCCACCTATCCCATTTCCCACGAGAAGCGGTATGCGTCCTACATCCTGAACACGCTCTTGGGCGGAGGCATGAGTTCGCGGCTGTTCCAGAATGTTCGCGAGCGCCAGGGGCTGGCCTACGCTATCTACAGCGAGCTGAATCCCTATCGCGATACCGGCTGCTTGTCGATTTACGCCGGAACCTCGCTGGAATCGGCGCCCAAGGTGGTGGAGTTGATCGTGAATGAGTTCCGCGACCTCAAGCAAAACCGCATCAGCGACGAAGAACTGCGGCGCACGAAGGAGCAGCTGAAGGGTTCGCTCATGCTGAGTCTGGAATCCACCACGGCGCGCATGTCCAACCTGGCGCGGCAAGAGATGTACTTCGACCGCTTCTTCGGCCTCGATGAAATTATTGAGCGCATCGAAGCCGTCACCGTCGAGGAGCTGGTCAGTCTGGCCAATGACTTCTTCCACGGCGACAAAATCGCCGTCACCGTGCTGGGTAACCTGGAAGGCATGAAGATCACGCGCGAACAACTGGAGTGCTGAGGCGAATCCGCGCGGCAGGTTATCTTCTGCTCCCTGCGGCCTTCTCCGCCTGCGCCCGCGCTATGCCTTGGCGGGCCGGCCCCACATCTGGTCCACTAAGCTCCTGCTGGAATTCGCCGATTGCCTCGTCGTAGCGCCCCTGCTGCTCCAGTATTTCCGCCAGACTCAAGTGTGCCAGCGGCGCCTGTGGCCAGACCTTCATCGCTTGGCGGAAGGCCGGCTCTGCTTCGCTGAGGCGGCCCTCGCGTTTCAGAGTCAGCGCCAGCGTCAGATACTGGTTCTTGTTGTGGGCATCGATAGCGATGGCGCGGCGCGCGAACAGTTCCGCCTGCTCCAGGTTCCCCAGACCGTAATTCAGGTAACAGAGGTTGTAAGCCGTCATCCAGGCATGAGGATCAAGGGCCCACGATTCCATGAGCAATTGCAGCGCCCGTTCATTTTCGCCGCGCAGGAGCATCTGTGTGCCCAGGTTGGCGTTTGCAAAGGCATTATGTGGTGCGACTCGAACCGCGTTCTGGAAGAGCAGCAGATCGTTCTCCCAGGGCGCCAGTTCGCGGGTCGCCACCACTCCCATCACCGCCGCCAGCAGGGCCACGGCCGCGAAGGCCACGGATCGGCTCACGCGCACCGCCAGGGAAAGCCGGTGCAGCAGCATGCCCGCCAGCAGGCAAAAACCGAACGAAGGCAGATAAAGACAGCGATCCGCAACCAAAGCGTCAGGGCGAAGGATCGCGACATCCAGCACGGGGACCAGCGTCACAGCCATCCATATGCTCGCCAGCCGGGCGGCAGACGAGCGCCGGGAAAGGATGAACAGGACAGCAGCTACGAAACCCACGCCCAATGCCGGCAGCAGGAACTGCGGCGAGCGCAGCGAGGACACATAGGAAACTTCGTAGAGTTCGCTGAGCGGCGCGGGCCAAACCAGGTGCCGGCAGTAAAACCACAGCAGCGCCGGCACGCTCTTGAGCACTGTCGCCAGCGGCAGCGCCACTTGCGTGTGGCCCAACTCGCCGAGCGCCAGCCGCCGCGCAATCATATACAACCCCGCTACAACCGCCCACGGCAGCATGCACCGAGCCGAACCGCTAAGTTTCTCCCCGAAACCTTGCGCCGGAGCCGTCCGGGTGGACTTCTGCCATTCGCAGACAAGTACCACCGGCAATAGCATCAGCGCCGTTTCCTTGGTAAGCAGCCCAGCGGCGAACAGCACGATGGCACACGTTATCCAAGGCAGCGAATTTCGGCTCCGCCGGGCTTTGCAGTAGCAGGCGAATGAGCCCAGACAAAAGATCGCGAGCAGCAGCTCGCTGGAGGCGGAAAGCCAGGCTACCGCTTCGCCGTGAACGGGATGTAGCCCAAACAGCAATGCCGCCAACGCCGCCGTCATTCTGCTTGCGCCGGGCTCCCATCCCTGCAGTTCGAGCAGTTCTCTGCCGGCAACAAACACCAGCCAGATCGCCAGCAAGTGCAGTCCGATCGACACTACGTGCCAAAGAGGGGCATGCACTCCGAAGAGCGCGTAGTTCACTCGCAGCCAGATCAGAAAAAGTGGCCGGTAGTAGTTCGAGGGCCAGTCGGTGCCGGAATTAGCCCACAGATGAGAAGTGAAATATCCACGAATGTGGCTCCAGTCACGGATCTTGGGGTTATTTACGATCTGGTACTGGTCGTCATAAATGAAACTAAAACGCAGGGCCGGAATGTAGGTGAGCAGGCTCAGACCAAGAGCCAAGCCCATAAGGATGGCTGGTGAGAGCGGCCCTTTTGCTTCCCCGCAAGGCGCCACCGCATTGGCGTGATGATCTTCGGACAAAGTGCCAGCTATCTCCGGTGGTGACGCCACGGCGTTCATGCCTTCATTCTCGCTGCGGAAAGCGGAATCGTCTCTCCAGAGGTACCATGAAGGATATCGAAATCGAGGTGACGAAGGTGCATCGACCCGTTTACGGTGTCGGCGTCCTCACTTACACTCGGATGAAGCTGCCAGCGACGAACATTTTTCTGTGGCAGCCGCCTATTTATGCTTCCTGACGAATTCCTTAACCTCATTCGCCACTTCGGCCGCTCGCCGGACGGAACCGAGGTGCTGTACCACAACTCACTGATCCTTGAGTTCATTCTCTGGATGATCGTCCTGGCCGTTGCTGGACTGCTCCTTCGCTTTCGACCGAAGTGGCTGGACCGTTTCGAGCATCGGTTCAACGGCTTCGCCCGCCGCAAGGCTCTGGCGCTGGTGAGCGTGATTGTGCTCGCGCTGGTAGCGCGGCTGGTATTGCTGCTGTTCATCCCGATCCCGGCGCCCATCGTGCACGATGAATACAGCTACGTACTGGGCGCGGAGACGCTGGCCGCGGGACGACTCACGAATCCTACTCCGCCCATGTGGGTCCACTTTGAAGGCTTCCACATCAACCTGTTCCCCACCTACCAGTCGATGTACCCCCCGGGACAAGCCGCAATGCTCGCGCTGGGCATTGTGCTCTTCGGACACCCCTGGTGGGGAGTGTGGCTGAGCATCGCGTTGATGTGTGGCGCCATTACCTGGATGCTGCAGGGCTGGATGCGTCCGCAATGGGCTCTGCTGGGAGGTCTGTTCTGCGTCCTGCGCTTCTCGACCTATAGTTATTGGATAAATTCCTACTGGGGCGGAGCCGTAGCCGCTATTGGCGGCGCGCTGCTCCTTGGCGCCCTGGCGCGTCTGCTGCACAAGCGCACCACCGGCAACGCCTTGCTGTTCGCTTTAGGGCTGGTGATCCTGGCCAATACCCGCCCGTATGAAGGACTCGTCTTCAGCGCTCCGGCAATGATTTACCTGCTGGTCCTGAGTTTCCGCAAACGCTGGTGGACCGCGGCGGTGGTGCGGCGTGTACTGGCGCCCGCTCTGGCTCTGCTAGTGGTCTGTGTCGCTTTCATGCTCTATTACGATTGGCGCGGCACCACCAATCCGCTAGTGATGCCTTACATGGTCAATCACCGCACCTACCACATCTCCAAGCCGTTCCTGTGGCAGGCCAGTTATCCCATCCCCCATTACAACCACCGCGTGATGCGAACTTTCTATATTTTTCACGAGCTTCCGGAATACATGCGGTCGCGGGACAGATGGGGCGTGGAAGACATGGAGCGTCTGAAGATCGGTTTGTATTACGAGTTCTTCGTGTGGCCACTGTTGTTGCTGTCGATCTTCGCGCTTTGGGCAATGATGAAGAGCCGGCGCATGCGTTTATTTCCCATCACGCTGCTGCTTTTCCTGGCCGGCCTGCTGCTTCAGGCCTGGTTGCCCCACGCGCACTACGCTGCTCCCATTCTGTGCGTGGTGATCGCCATCGTGCTTTACGGCCTGCGCCTGCTGCGCACCTGGACACCACGTGGTTTACCGGCCGGTCTGGCAATCTCGCGCGCGGTGGTGCTGGTGATCCTGGTTTGGAGCCTTGTCCCACTGGCGCAGCACATGATTGACCCCTGGCTGCTCACAGATGCCACCTATGTTTCGTTCTTCCGACCCCCTCCCCAGTTGGATCGTGCCCGCTTGCTGGCCCAGTTGGCGCGCATGCCCGGCCAGCATCTTGTGATCGTGCACAACCGCCTTTCGGCTACCGGTTCTCACGACTGGGTCTACAACGAGCCCGATATTGACCATGCCAAAGTCGCGTGGGCGCGCGATATGGGTCCGGAGATGAATCAGGAACTTCTGGACTACTTCCATAACCGCCATGTCTGGCTTGTCGATCAGGACGACGGTATCATGCGCTTAACTGCCTATGCGGAGGAGACTCCCGAGCAGATCCTGGCTGCCGCCGGGGGTCCGCCGCCGGAGGGGCACAAGAATTGAGCCGCAGAAAGGCCATTATCATCGGGGCCGGGCCGGCCGGGCTCACCGCCGCCTACGAGCTGCTCACCCGCAGCGATGTGCAACCCATCGTGCTGGAGAAGAGTGAGTACATGGGCGGTATCTCCCGTACGGTCAACTACAAGGGAAATCGCATCGACATCGGCGGCCACCGCTTCTTTTCAAAGAGCGATCGGGTCATGCAATGGTGGCTGCAGCACATGCCAATGCAGGGCGTGCCGCACAACGGAAATGGCAATGGGCTCAAGATCACCTATCAGAACCAGACGCGCGACGTTGCCGCCTCGCTGGACGGTCCCGATCCTGAAACCAGTGATCAAGTCATGCTGGTCCGCAAGCGCAAATCGCGTATTTATTTTCTGCGCAAGTTCTTCGACTATCCCATCTCGCTGAGCCAGGACACGCTGCGCAATCTGGGCGCGGTGCGCACGCTGCGGATTGGCGCCAGCTACGCCCGCAGCGCCATGTTTCCGTACAAGAACGAGCAGAATCTGGAACAGTTTTTCGTCAACCGCTTTGGCCGCGAACTCTACGAAACTTTTTTCAAGTCGTACACGGAAAAAGTCTGGGGCGTACCCTGCCAGGAGATCAGCGCGGAATGGGGCGCGCAACGCGTCAAGGGACTTTCCGTCACCAAGACCATCACCCACTTCCTGAAAAAGCGCTTCAACGGGCATCAGCCCGGGGATGTGGCGCAGAAGAGCACTGAGACCTCGCTCATCGAGCAATTTCTCTATCCCAAGTTTGGTCCCGGGCAGATGTGGGAGACAGTCGCGCAGAAGGTGAAGCACCTGGGCGGCGAGATCCACACCGGCATCAACGTTCGCGGGCTGCACTGCGAGGATGGTCGGATCGCATCGGTCCGAGCGGCAGATGCCGGCGGTAGCGAACGCGAATTCGCCGGCGACTACTTCTTTTCGACCATGCCGATCAAGGAGCTGGTGGGTGCGCTGGACGCCCCCGTTCCGGGCAACGTGCGCGAAGTCAGCGACGGACTTCAATACCGCGATTTCCTGACCGTCGGCCTGCTGCTGAAAAACCTGAAGGTGAGCGACCCGGCCGTTAACGGCAATGCGAACGGCTACGCCCGCCGGCTGATCGAAGACAACTGGATCTATATCCAGGAACCCGACGTGCTCGCCGGCCGCTTGCAGATCTTCAACAACTGGAGTCCGCACCTGGTGAGCCAGCCCGGGAATGTCTGGGTAGGTGTGGAGTATTTCTGCTACGAAGGCGACGAACTGTGGCGTAAACCGGACACGGAGATGGCGGAGTTCGCCCGCCAGGAGCTGCACAAGATCGGCATCATCGATCGCGATGCGGTGCTGGATTCAACTGTCATCCGCATGCCCAAGACCTATCCCGCATATTTCGGCACCTACTCGCGCTTCGACGAGATTCGCAACTACCTCGACAGTTTCCCCAATCTCTTCCTGGTCGGCCGCAACGGCATGCACAAGTACAACAACCAGGACCACTCCATGCTGACCGCCATCGAAGCCGTGGATAACATCATCGCCGGCCGCAGCGACAAGTCGAACATCTGGCGCGTCAACACGGAGATGGAATATCACGAGAGCAAGTAGACCGGACGGGACCAACAGCGATATGCAGCCGCCAGGTTCGGTTCGCACTTGTGCTCCCTCCGCCGACGCCGTCAGCTTCCGGGAACGCGCCGGCGAGAAGGCAATCGTCATTCAGCAATGGAGCGGCGCTCGCCGCGTCAGACTAATCCTTGGCGTAGTCGCGCTTCTGGGCGTATTTGCCGCCGAACTGGCGATCTCCGCCGGACGCATGTCTCAAACCTTTGATGAGGCCTGCCATGTCTTTGCGGGCTACCGATACTGGAAGGATTTCGATTTCGGCATCAACCCCGAGCATCCGCCGCTGGTCAAGCTGGTGGTGGCGATGCCATTGTTGCCAATGCATCTGCACACTCCGCCGCGGCCGCAAGGCTACTTCAAAGCCATCGAGTTCATCGGCGGACGCCAATTTCTTTATGCTAACGACGCCAACACCGTGTTGCTGCGTGCGCGGCTGGCAGCGGCGCTGCTGACCCTGGCGTTGGCCTTGACGGTCTTTTTCGCAACCCATGCCATGTGGGGAGCCGGCCCTGCATGGTTGGCGCTGATTCTGGTTGTCTTTGAACCGAATCTCGTCGCACACGGTTCATTGGTCACCACTGACGTAGGCGTGACGCTGGGTATCTTCCTGGCGGTCTTCTGCTTCTACGGTTTCGTGAAGCGGCCGTCAGCACCGCGGCTGGTGGCTACCGGCATTGCCTCCGGGGTCGCGCTCGCGAGCAAGCATTCGGGGATTCTGATTTTTCCGATGTTGCTGCTTCTGGGTATTGTGGAATGGCAAATAAGCCGAGAGAACTCGCCCGACCAAACGAATGATCGGAAGAAGCTGTTGAGCCTTCTCGCATCCCTGGCTGCGATTGCGGCCATCGCCATCGTGCTCCTCTGGTCAACGTACGGGTTCCGCTTCGCGGCACGACCTGCAGGATTGAATCTGGATCCGCCGCTCCCTGTGCTGGCCGGGGGGGCGCACTCCGCCGGCTCGCCCTTACTGCTCGCGATAGCGCGCTGGAAGGTGTTGCCGGAATCCTATTTGTACGGCTTCGCAGACATCCTCCATGGGGAGGTAACTCCTACTTATCTTCTGGGGAAATTTTATCCGCGAGCCCAGTGGTTCTGGTTCCCCGTTATCTTCGTCATCAAGTCGACGCTGGGATTTCTGGCGCTGGTTTT
>Ga0335079_10005378_pt1 | contig 14651 bp, 10 predicted proteins | sample Lox_Sample_33_FD_206719 | JGI IMG/M metagenome (GOLD analysis project Ga0335079, IMG submission 206719) | Soil microbial communities from Loxahatchee National Wildlife Refuge, Florida, United States - Lox_Sample_3.3 | ecosystem: Environmental > Terrestrial > Soil > Wetlands | place: USA...
GGGCGGCGGGAGTGGTGTTCGTCGGGCCGGCTCCGCGGCACATACGCGAGTTCGGGCTGAAGCACACGGCGCGGCGCATCGCGGCGGAGAACGGCTTACCGATGCTGCCGGGCACGGGGCTGCTGGATTCGGTGGAGGCGGCGCTGGCGGCCGCGGAGAGCATCGGCTACCCGGTGATGCTGAAGAGCACCGCGGGGGGCGGTGGTATTGGCATGCGGCTGTGCGGCGGCGCGCCGGAACTGCGCGAAGGCTTCGCCGCTGTGGAGCGCCTCAGCAGCGCCAACTTCGGCACGGCGGGAATTTATCTGGAGAGATTCGTCGCCAATGGGCGGCATATCGAGGTGCAGATTTTCGGCGACGGCGCGGGCAACGTGCTGGCGCTGGGCGAGCGCGACTGCTCCACGCAGCGGCGGCATCAGAAGGTGATCGAGGAGACGCCCGCGCCGGGATTGACGGACGCCGTGCGCGGAAAGCTCCTGGACGCGGCGGTGCGGCTGGGCGAGGCGGTGCGGTATCGATCGGCAGGGACGGTCGAGTTCATTTACGATGGCGACTCGGGAGAGTTCTACTTCCTCGAGGTCAACACCCGATTGCAGGTGGAGCACGGCGTTACGGAGGAAGTCACGGGCGTCGACCTGGTGGAGTGGATGGTACGGCAGGCGGCGGGCGAGATGGCGGACCTGCGCGGTATGCGGATCAATCCGCACGGCTGCTCGATTCAGGTGCGCGTTTATGCGGAAGACCCGAGCCTGAACTTCCAGCCGAGTTCCGGGCAGTTGACCTGTGTCGAGTGGGGAGAAGGCTGCCGGATCGAGACGTGGGTGGGGGCCGGCGAGGAGATCACGCCGTATTACGATCCGATGCTGGCCAAGATCATCGTGCGCGGGGCGGACCGCGAGGCGGCGCGGAAGCGGTTGGCCGTGGCGCTGCGGGATTGCCGGCTGGAGGGGATCGAGACGAATCTCGAATACCTGCGGCAGGTGGTGGCGAGCGGAGCTTTTGAAGCGGGGCGCATCACCACCTCGTTCTTGCGCGACTTTCCGTACTCGCGCCGCGCCGTGGATGTGATCTCGCCCGGCACGCAGACCACAGTGCAGGATTACCCGGGACGCACCGGGTACTGGCACGTGGGCGTGCCGCCTTCGGGTCCGATGGATCCGCTGGCGTTTCGCGTGGCCAATCGGCTGGTGGGCAATCCGCCGGACGCCGCGGCGCTGGAGATAACGATTACGGGGCCGGCGCTGCGGTTCCGGTGCGACGCGATGGTGGCGCTTACGGGGGCGGACTTCGGAGCGCGGCTGGATGGGGTCCCGGTCCCGCTGTGGGAAACGGTGGAGGTGAAGGCGGGCGCGGTGCTGGAGTGGGACAGCGTGCGCGGGCCCGGGTTGCGCGGGTACCTGGCGATTGCGGGAGGATTCGACGCGCCAAAGTACCTGGGCAGCGCGAGCACGTTCATCCTCGGGAAGTTCGGCGGGTTTACGGGGCGGGTGCTGCGCTCGGGGGACGTGCTGCCTGTGGGCGCAGCATCTGAGTTTCGCGGGCACCGCGGGGTCGCGGACCCGGAACGGTGTGGGCGCGACTGGGAGATCGGCGTCCTATACGGGCCGCACGGAGCGCCCGACTTTTTCACCGCTGCGGACATCGAGACGTTCTTCTCGACTGCCTGGAAGGTGCACCACCATTCGGACCGGACGGGAGTGCGGCTGATCGGGCCGAAGCCGGAATGGGCACGCAAGGACGGAGGCGAGGCAGGGCTGCATCCTTCGAATCTCCACGACAATGCGTACGCGGTCGGCACGGTGGATTTCACGGGCGACATGCCGGTAATCCTGGGACCGGACGGGCCGAGCCTCGGAGGATTTGTCTGCCCGGCGACGATTGTCGATGCCGAGCTGTGGAAGATGGGGCAACTGAAGCCGGGCGACACGGTGCGGTTCCGCGCGATCTCGCTGGAACAGGCCGCCGGGATGCGCGCGGCGCTCGACCGGTATGTCGAGAGCCTGGCAGGCAGCCCTCCCCGGCTGCCGCGGGAGCCGGTACGAGAGGCGCCGGTGCTGAGGTCCCGGCCGGGCGTGGTTTGCCGCGCGGATGGCGACCACTACCTGCTGCTCGAATATGGGCCGAATGTGCTGGACCTGAACCTGCGATTTCGCGTGCATGCGCTGGAAAGCGAACTGCGCGCGCTGTCGCTGGCGGGCATTCTCGATATCACGCCCGGCGTGCGCTCGCTGCACGTGCACTACGACGGGCGGAAGCTGGAACGCGCCTCGCTGCTCGAGGCGCTGGATGCATGCGAGGCGCGCATTCCGGACCTCGATGACCTCGTGGTCCCCTCGCGCGTGGTGCACCTGCCGCTTTCGTGGGACGATCCGGCAACGCAGCTCGCGATCCGCAAGTACCAACAGTCGGTGCGGGCGGATGCACCGTGGTGCCCAAGCAACATCGAGTTCATCCGTCGGATCAACGGGCTGGCGTCGATCGAGGACGTTCGGCGGATCGTGTATTCGGCGAGTTACCTGGTGCTGGGGTTGGGCGATGTTTATCTGGGCGCGCCGGTGGCTACGCCGATCGATCCGCGGCACCGGCTGGTCACCACGAAGTACAATCCCGCGCGCACCTGGACGCCGGAGAATGCGGTGGGAATCGGCGGCGCGTATCTGTGCGTTTACGGTATGGAGGGCCCCGGAGGATATCAGTTCGTGGGGCGCACGGTGCAGATGTGGAACACGCACCGCACGACGCGCGAGTTCGAGCCGGGAACGCCTTGGCTGCTGCGATTCTTCGACCAGATCCGCTTCGAGCCGGTCTCAGCGGAGGAACTTCTGGAGATCCGCGGCGGCTTCCATTACGGGGAGTATCCGCTGCGCATCGAGCGGCAGGATTTCCGGCTCAGGGACTACCACGCTTTTCTGCGGTCGGTCGAGAGTGGGGCTGCGGCCTTCAAGCGCACGCAGCAGGCGGCGTTTGTCGCGGAACGGGAGCGCTGGAAGGCGGCGGGGGCCGATCAGTTCCGCGAGCAGCCGGAGTTGGACCTCGCGGCGCCGCGAGACGATGGCGTGCCCGAAGGTTGCCGGCCGGTGTGCTCGCCAGTCACCGCCAATGTGTGGAACGTCTCGGTGGAAGCTGGACAGCGCGTGGAAGCGGGGCAGCGGATGATCGTGCTCGAAGCGATGAAGATGGAGATCGCAGTGGCGGCGCCGTGCGCGGCTGTGATTGAGAGGCTGAATTGCGCCGCGGGGAGCCTGGTGACGGCGGGGCAAAACCTGGTGACGCTGCGCCAGGAGTCACTGGCATGATCGTCGTGGCGCAAGCATTCGTGCCGACGCTTTTTGCCCGGGCGACGAACGTCGCTGGCGCAAGGGTTTTCATGGATTCTTGTGGGCCGGCCGGGCCCATGGGTGCCGGCAGGAGTGCCTGCGCCACGCCCAGGCGGGAGTCACTGGCATGAAGCTCGGGCTGGCGGATTTGCGCGGGCGTCGCCCGACTGAGGTGGTGGCGGAGGTCTACGACGCGATTGCGGCGGAGCCTCTGAAGCCGGTGTGGATCTCGCTGGTGCCGCGCGGGGCCGCGATGGCGAGAGCAGAGGCGTTGGAGAAGGACCCTGCGGCGGCCGCCGGGAAGCCCCTATATGGGGCTCCGTTCGCGATCAAGGACAACATCGATCTCGCCGGCCTGCCCACAACCGCCGGGTGTCCGGCCTACGCATACGAGCCAGGGACCACCGCGGCCGTGGTGGAGCGGCTGCTGGATGCCGGCGCGATCGTGATCGGGAAGACCAACCTCGACCAGTTCGCCACGGGGCTGGTAGGCACACGGTCGCCGCACGGGGCGTGTTCGAGCGTGTTCGACGAGCGCTATATTTCGGGCGGGTCGAGCTCCGGGTCGGCTGTAGCGGTGGCGAAGGGGCTGGTGAGCTTCTCGCTGGGGACGGATACCGCGGGCTCGGGGCGCGTGCCGGCGGCATTCAACGGGCTGATCGGGCTCAAACCCACTCGCGGTGTGCTGAGCACCCATGGCGTGGTGCCGGCATGCCGCACGCTCGATTGCGTCTCGATCTTCGCCAACAGCGCTCACGACGCGCACCGGGTGTGGCAGGCGGCTCGCGGGTTCGATCCGCTGGATCCGTTTTCGCGCGCGGCGGCGCCGGGGCAGGGAGCGGCGCCGTGGCTCGGAGGCGGATTCCGTTTCGGGGTGCCGGCGGAGAATCAGCTCGAGTTTTTCGGCGACGACGAGGCGCGGGAGATGTACAAGAAGGCTGTCTGCGCGATCCAGAAGCTGGGCGGGGAGAGGGTCGAAATCGATTTTTCGATTTTTCGCGCGGCGGCCGATCTGCTGTATTCCGGCCCGTGGGTCGCGGAACGGCTGGCCGCCATCGCGAGGTTCCTGGAATCGCACCTCGCGGAGATGGACCCGGTGGTCGGCAAAATCATCTCGGGCGCGTCGAAGTACAAGGCGACCGAGGCATTCCTTGCCGAGTACCGGCTCCGCGAGTTGCGGCGGGCTTCGGAGGAGGAATGGGCGCGGATGGACGTGCTGGTGCTGCCGACTACCGGCACCATCTACACGCACGAAGCCATCGCGGCCGACCCGATCGGGCTCAACACGAAGCTGGGCTACTACACGAACTTCGTCAACCTGCTGGATCTCGCCGCGGTAGCGGTCCCCGCGGGGTTGCGAAGCACCGGGCTGCCGTTCGGAATCTCGTTCATAGGGCCGGGATTCACGGACGAGGCGCTGTTGGCCCTGGCCGACCGGTATCACGGGTCCCAGGCGGCTGTGCCGGGACCGGCAGTGGAGTTGGATCGTCCGGAGCCTGGATGTGTGCGGCTCGCGGTGGTGGGAGCGCACCTGAGCGGCCAGCCGTTGAACTGGCAGCTAACGGAGCGGGGCGCGCGGCGGGTGCGCACCTGCCGCACTGCGCCGGGCTATCGTCTGTACGCGTTGGAGGGCACGGCGCCGCCCAAGCCGGGGCTGGTGCGGGACGTGCGGTTTGAAGGGCCGGGAATCGAAGTGGAAGTGTGGGCAGTGCCGGAAGACCGGTTCGGCGGCTTGGTCGCCGCCGTGCCGCCGCCGCTCGCAATCGGCAGTGCCGTCCTGGAAGACGGCGAGATCGTCAAGTGTTTCGTGTGCGAGCCGTATGCCGTTTCCGGTTCGCGGGAGATCACGCAATTTGGGGGCTGGCGCGGCTATCTGTCGCAGCCCGCCATCGCCCCGTGAAAGCTCGCGGGCCGCGCCGCCCGCCGTGATAGAATTCAGAAAACCCCGTAGGCCACGTCGCCACCGGTTCTGACAAATCGAGGAGCGATGCTGCGCCGTCTGATTACCTTCCTGTTTCTTGCGGGAGCCCTGCTGGCACAAAAGCCGTCCTTCACGGTCGGGTGGTCGATCTACGCGGGCTGGACGCCGTACTACTACATGAACAAGGCGGGCATCCTGCGCAAATGGGCGGACAAGTACGGGATCGCCATCAAGGTGCAGCGCTTCGACTACGCGCCCTCGCTGGATGCCTTCGTCGCCAGGAACATCGACGCCTGCGCCATGACCAACATGGAGGCGCTGGACATGCCGGCGGCTTCCGGCGTGCCCACCACGGTGGTGCTGATCGGCGACTACTCCAACGGCAACGACGCCTTGCTGGTGCGCGGCGGTCTGCAGATGAAGGACCTCGCGGGGAAGAAGCTGCTGCTGGTGCAGAAGACGGTGTCCGAGTACCTGCTCGATCGCGCGATGACCTTGGCGGGGATGCGCGACCAGATCAAGAAAGTGCGGCTGATCAACACGTCGGATTCCGATATCGCCACGGCATTCATCGGCGATTCGGGAGCGAGTGCGGTCGTGACCTGGAAGCCGATGGTTTCGCAGCTCGTGAAGCAGAAGGGTGTGACCTCGCTCTTCAACTCCTCGCAGATCCCTGGAGAGATTCTGGATCTGACGGTGGTGCGGACGGAAGTGCTCAATCGGCCGGATGGCTCGGGCCAAAAGTTCGCCAGGGCGCTGGCGGGGGCGTGGTACGAGATGATGGCGCAGATGTCGGCGCCGGGCGCGCCGGGGGACAAGATCCTGGCCGCGATCGCCGAAGGTTCGCAGGATACGCTGGCCAGCTACAAGGAGCAGCTCAGCACCACGAAAATGTTCTTCACGCCGCAGTCGGCCGCCGACTTCGGCGCTTCGCCCGACCTGAAGCAGAAGATGGCGCTGGTGCGGCAATTCTGCTTCGATCACGGGCTGCTGGGGGCGAACACCGCGTCCGTGGATGAGGTCGGGATCCGCTATCCCGACGGCGCCGTGCAGGGCAAGGCCGATCGCGTGCGGCTGATCTTCGACCTGGCTTATATGAAGATGGCCGCCGAGGGGAAATTGTGATGTCGTTCGCGCTGATTCATGCCCGGCCGCGGCGCAGCTCGGCGATGCTGCTTTCCTGGACGCTGTTCGTGTCGGGGATTGGGGCCTATTTTTATGTATCGGCGGAGCGGCACCGCGACAACCCGGAAGACCGGGTGATGCCTACCATCGCGCAAATGGCGCGCGGCATGTTTGACGCCGTGATGAAGCCCGCCGAGGAGGACGAAGCGCAGGCGGAAGACGCGACGATCGGGCACCGGATTGTTTCGAGCATGCTCTGGAAGGACACCCTGGCCACCGGGCGCCGGTTCCTCTACAGCATGGTGCTGCTGATTCCGGCGGTGATTCTGGGGCTCCACATGGGCCTGTTCCCCTACGTCGGCGTGTTCTTCTCGCGATTCATACTGTTTTTCGACAAGATCGTGGCGCTGTCGCTGCTGCCCATACTCTTCATCGCGTTCGGGATCGATGAACTGGCCAAGGTGATGCTGATCGTGATCGGGGTGACGCCGACGGTGATCCTCGACACGGTGAACCTGGTGCGCGCGGTGCCGCCCGAGCAGACGGTGAAGGCGTTTACGCTGGGCGCGAACGATTTCGACGTGGCCTACCGGGTGGTGCTGAAACAGATTCTGCCTCGCGTGTTGAACAGCATCCGGCTGAACTTGAAGGCCGTGATGCTGTTCCTCTTCGCGGGGGAGATGATTGCCTCGACGGATGGGCTGGCGTACCGCATTGCGCTGCTCCGCAGGCACATGGGGATGGACGTGATCATTCCGTACGTTCTTTGGGTGGCGCTGCTGTTGTTCCTGGTGGACCTGGGGATGAAGCGCGTGAACCACTGGCTGCATCCGTGGTTCCGGGAGGCTTAGCACCATGGCGCTGATCGACATCCGCAACGCGAGCGTGGCCTACGGAACTCCGGCGCGCGAGGTGCTCGAAGGCATCCACCTCAGCATCGAGGAGGGCGAATTCGTCTGCGTGCTGGGGCAGACGGGCTGCGGGAAATCGACGCTGCTGCGGCTGATTCTCGGTTCTGAAAAGCCGGCGCGGGGCGAAGTGCTGGTGGATGGCCGGGTACACGAACAGCCGGACCGGACCCGAGGCTACGTGCCGCAGAAATACTCGCTGTTCCCCGACAAGACGGTGCTCGACAACATCACGTTCGGACCGGAGGTGACCGAATTCAGCGTGTTGAGCAGGTTGACGCCGCGGTTCTACCGGCGGAGGCGCGAGTTTCGATGCCAGGCGGTGGACTACCTGCGGCGGATTGGACTCGAGGAATCGGACGGAGCGAAATATCCGGACGAGCTTTCGGGCGGAATGCAGCAGCGCGTCGCGATTGCGCAGGCGCTGATCACGCGCCCGCGGATTCTGCTGATGGACGAGGCGTTTAGTGCACTCGATACCGCGACGCGGCGGGAGATGCAGGAGTTGATTCGCGAACTGTGGCGCGCGACCGGCGCGACGGTGCTGTTCGTGACGCACAATCCGCAAGAGGCGCTCTCGCTGGGGACCCGGGTGATCGTGCTGGCGCGGGAGAGTGCCGCCGCGGCTTCGCGGATTGCGCTGGATATGCCGGTGCCGGAGCGATGCGAGGAGGACGACGTGCCACGCCTGGTGCGGCGGTTGGAGCGCGTGGCGGTTCGCTGAGAACGCGTCCCCGCGAGGCGAGGGTCCCAATGGAAAGGCTACTCGACCTTCGGCACCTCGACGGGGCCGAACTTCTTCAGCAGTTCGCCGATGCCGGGATCGCCCACCGCGACGATCTGCACGTCATCCAGCGGCACGTACTTCTTCGCCGCCTTCTGGATGCTTTCCGCGGTCACCGCCATCACCCTCTGCGGGTAGGTATCCCAGTAGTCTTCCGGAAGGCCATACTCCCGCTGCTCCAGCCAGCGTGCCAGCACGTTCGCAGAGCCTTCCAATCCCAGCACGAAACCGGCGACGATGGAACTTTTGGCGTCGGCCAATTCATCTGCGGGAACCGCGCGGTCGCGGATGTCCGCCAATTGCTTCAGGATCTCGGTCAAGGCGGGCCCGGTGACCTCGGTGCGCACCGACGTGCCGATGGAGAAGTGATTCAGGTAATGGCTGGCGCTGAAATTCGAACTGATTCCGTAGGTGTAGCCCCTCTCCTCCCGCACCACCCGGAACAGGCGCGACGAGGGGCCTCCGCCCAGAATCCGGTTCAACACCTGGCAATCCAGATAGTCGGGGCTGTTGCGGTCTATCGCATGATTGGCCAGCACGAGCAATGTCTGCGCCGAGCCCGGACGAGCGATGAAATAGACCTTCTTCTCGGCAACGGGCGGGAGATTGGGGAGTGATACATGCTCCACGGGTCCGCCCTTCCATGCCGCCAGCGCCTTATTGAGCTTCGCGGCCGCTTCGTCCGGCGAAATGTCGCCTGCGATTCCCGCGAGTTCGCCGGAGGGCACGTAATACTTTTGATAGTGCTCCACGATCATCTCGCGCGTCATCCGATTGAGCGAGTCGCGTGTGGGATGGGTGAATTGCCGGGCATCGGCGCCGTACAGAGCTTTGCTGAGAACATCGGTCGCCAGGAAGGTCGGCTGCGACTTGGCAGCTTCCAGGGTGGCAATCTGCCGCGCCTTCCATTGATCCAACTCCGCTTGCGGAAAGGTAGGATTGATCAACAGGTCCGCCAGAACCGCCAGCGTCGCGTCGAAGTTCTCCGTCAAGGCGGTGACCGAGATGCCGGTCTCCCCTTGCCCGGGAATGAAGACCACCTGCGCGCCGAGATCGGCCAGCGTTTCGGCAATGTCCTTCGAAGAGCGCGTTTTGGTTCCCATGCGAATCAGCGTGGCGGTGGCATCCGCAACGCCCGGCATGCCGGCGGGGTCCCGCAGTGAACCTCCCGGGAGCGACATCCGGAAGGTGATGGTGGGGACGCGGTGGCTCTCCACAATCACCAGCCTCGCGCCGTTGGCCAGTTTGCGTTCGACAGCGCGCGGCAGTTTCACCTTCAGCACTTCACTCGAAACCGGTGCGCGATTGAGTTTGACCACTCCCGCCAGGGACTGCGTAAGTTGAGGCTGCGGCATTTGCGCGAATGCCAGCGTGGCGGCCGCCAGGGAGATCGCAAAACGTCTGATCATAGTTGGCTCCTCAATCCTGTTGCTTCCGGGAGGGCATCGGGGGCGGAGGCGGCGGGTCGGTGATCATCACCACCCGGTTGGGGGTGCGGAGCCACGCCTGGGCAGCCTTCTGGATGTCCGCGGCTGTGACGGCGATGCGCTGATCGGGCTCCAAGTTGATGCGGTTGGGATCGTTATACAACGCGGCGTCTTCCGCCAGCGCGGTGGCGCTGTTCAGCATGCTCTCGCGGACAGCGGGAATGCCCCGCCGTATCGTGGTGCGGACGCGCTCCAGTTCCTTCTCCGATACCGGCTCCGCGTTCAGCTTCGCGATCTCTTCGCTGATCACCCCTTCGGCCTCCTGCGACGTTTTGCCAGGCCGCAGGTAAGCCACGATGCGAAGCGTGGAGGGACCGTCGCGGCCATCCACGATGCAAGCCACCTGTATCGCGGTTTCCTTCTCCTTGACAAGCTTTTGATAAAGACGCGAACTCTCTCCGCCGCCGAGAATCGGGGCCGCCACGATCAGCGCGCGCGTTTGCGGATTGGTGATTTCCGGCACGCGGTAATCGATCTCCACGCGCGTCACGCGCGCCAGCCGGTCTTCCAGTCTCCCGCGGCGCTCGCCGGGCTTCTCGGGCTCCGTCAGATCGACCGGCTTGGGAGCGGGCTGCCGGGGGATGCCGCCAAAATACTTCTTCACCCTGGCGAGCGTGTCCTTGGCGTCCACATCTCCGGCCAAAGCCAGGACGGCGTTGTTCGGGGCGTAATAGGTCTTGAAGAACTGCTGCACGTCTTCGACGGTCGCGGCGTCCAGGTCCGCCATCGAGCCGATGACCGAGTGCTGGTAGGCGAAGTTGTCGTAGATCAGACCATCGACTTTTTCCGATGTTGGTCCGTAGGGCTGGTTGTCGATGCCCTGGCGCCGCTCCTCTTTGACGGCTTGCCGCTGGTTGTCCAGGTTTTCCTTGGTGATAGCCAGCGAGCGCATACGGTCGGCTTCCAGGTACAGTCCCAAGTCCAGCTGGTTCTTGGGCAGAACCTCGTAGTACATGGTGCGGTCGGTATTGGTGTTCCCGTTCGCGCCGCCGCCTTTCGTGAAAATGTCGTAAAAGTGCTCGCCCGCACCGACGTTTTCCGAGCCCTTGAACATCATGTGCTCGAACAGGTGCGCGAAACCGGTGCGGCCCTGCCGCTCATCGCGGGACCCGACTTTATAGCAGATCGCCAGCGCATAGAGCGGAGCGAAGTGGTCTTCCAGGATAATGACGCGGAGTCCGTTGTCGAGGGTGGTGTCGGTGAACTTCAGCGGCGGCATTCGCGAGCCCGTCTGCTGGGCCAACAGGAGCCCGGCAAAGGCCAGAAAAAACGCGACATTTCGTTTCAAGAGTTGCCTTCCTCGCGCCGGAGAGTAACTAGGGGTTTCCTATCTGATAATCTCAGGTGGGTCAACCTAAAGTATACAACAGGGATCAGCGCACAGACTTCGATGCCCGGTATATCGGACTATTGCCCGCCGGCTTTGGGTCGCCAGAAATCCGGGTCGGCGGACGCGAATCCGTCGGAAACGTAGCTCAGGCGGGGCTCCACGCGAAAGAGCAGGTGTTCGCGGCTGAGTTCGGAGTCGGGCGCCACCTTGCTCCTGGCTTTCGAGCGCTCCTCCGCAAGGCCTTCGGCATAAACCGGAGTGGGCGCCACGCCCTCGTCGAGGGCCTTCAAGGAAACGATGGGCGCCAGGAAGATATAGGTTCCCGACGTCTCGCCCGAGATGACTTCGTAGGCGATATCCGGCCGGTCCAGATTGACGCTGTCCCGGCTGGCACGCCGCAGTCGCACCAGCTCGCCATAATCGGCTTCCGTTCCGGCCCGGATCCGATAGATGGAAACGTGGAAGTAGCGGGCCCGCGGAAACAAGCGGATCGCCTGGTCGGGCCGATAGCTCCAGTTCGGCTGATAAGCCGCGATCATGGTGCGCGTGGACGTCAACACGTCTCCGCGCGGGGAATCGTCCTCCTCACCCTGAAGGGGTGTCGCCGCCGTCAGCCTCCGATCCAGGTCTTCAATGCTTGCGAAGTTCGGGTGGAGCTCGACCAGCCATGTCTCGGGCGCCCCCGTCATGGCCGTAAGGGCCACGACATCGACGGCCGCTTTGGCGCTGGTGTACGGCCGGATGGTCTTGCCGCCGATCCCCGGCTTCCGCGTCAACTGAATGACGGGAGGCGGATCGGTGGGCCCCTGGGCGCACGCCGTAAAGGCTAAAATCCCCGTAACGAGCAGTGTTCTCATAATAGTGGTCTACACGTGAGACGCAGCGGGCGCCGGGATCGTTGATAGTAGAATCGGAGTGCATGCGGATTCCGATTGCGGCTCTACTGGCGCTCGCAGGCGCGCCCCTGTACGCACAGAACAACGCGGCCAACACGGTTCAGCTCCAGGTGGATGCGACCGACGCGCCGCGCCGGTTGTTTCACGTGCAGATGAGCATGCCCGCCAAGCCGGGTCCCATGACACTGCTCTATCCGCAATGGATTCCCGGCGAGCACGGACCAACCGGTCCGGTGGTCAACCTGGTGGGGCTCAAGGTGCGGGGCGGCGGCCAGACCATCGCCTGGAGACGCGACAGCGACAACATGTTCGCGTTTCATATGACGGTTCCAGCCGGGGTATCGTCACTCGACGTGGTGTTCGATTTCATTTCGCCGCCGGAGTCGGACGCGTTCACCTCGGGTAGTTCGGCGACCAGTGAACTGGCCGTGCTCAATTGGAACCAGGTACTCCTGTATCCGCAGGGCTCGCAACCGGACGATCTGCAATACCAGGCTTCGCTGAAAGTGCCGAACGGCTGGCGATACGGCACCGCGTTGCCCATCCAGCGGGAGTCCGGCAATACCATCGAATTTCGGCCTGCCTCGCTCACCACCATGGTCGATTCGCCGGTATCGGCGGGAGCGCACTACAAGACCATCGACCTGGGTAGCGACAACGGCATCCCACATTACCTGCATCTGGCGGCGGACAGCGACCGGGCGCTGGAGGTAAGCCCGGAGGTGGTCAACCAGTACAAGAACCTGGTGGTGCAGGCGGGCGCGCTGTTCGGTTCGCGCCACTATCGCAGCTATCACTTCCTGTTCACGCTCAGCGATCACGTGGCGCACTTCGGGCTGGAGCATCACGAGTCGAGCGACGACCGCTACAGCGAACGTACGCTGATCGATCCGGAGCCGCAGAAGGCCTTCGGTTTCCTGCTGCCGCATGAATTCGTACATTCCTGGAACGGCAAGTACCGCCGGCCCAGCGGGCTGGTTTCCGGCGGCCACGACGGGGGCTACGACACGCCGATGAAAGGCGATCTGCTGTGGGTATACGAGGGGCTCACGGAGTATCTGGGTGAGGTCCTGACACCGCGCGCCGGGCTGTGGAGCCCGGAAGACTATCGCGAGTCTCTGGCCGCCACGGCGGCTGAATTGGACAACCAGTTCGGGCGCACCTGGCGCCCGCTCGAAGACACGGCAATCGCCGCGCAGATTCTGTACGAGGCCGGCGACGACTATGCGAGCTACCGCCGCGGAGTCGATTACTACCCCGAGGGAACACTCATCTGGCTGGAGGCGGATGTGCTCATCCGGCAACTGAGCAAGGGCGCCAGATCCCTGGATGATTTTTGCCGCTCTTTCCACGGCGGGCCGAGCGGAGCGATTGCGTTCAAGCCCTACAACTTCGAGGATGTGGTAGCCGGGCTGAACGCGGTGCAGCCCTACGACTGGGCCGGGTTCCTGAATCAACGGCTGCACTCCACGGATGCTCACGCGCCTTTGGGGGGAATCGATCATTCCGGATGGAAGCTGGTCTATGACGGTGTGCGCTCGGACTTCTGGCGGGCGGTGGAGGAAGACCGCAAGATCGTCGATCTGAGCTATTCCATCGGGATGAAGGTCAAGCAGGAAGACGGAACGATCGTCGATGTGCAATATGGCGGCGCGGCGCAGAAGGCGGGCGTGTCGCCGTCCGTAAAACTGATCGCGGTGAACAACCGCCAGTTCACTCCCACGGTGCTTCGCGAAGCCGTGCAGAAGACCGCGTCCGACGGCAAGCCGCTGGAGCTGTTGATAAAGACCGGTGAGTATTACGAGGTGCACCGCGTCGACTACCATGGCGGAGAGCGTTACCCGCACCTGGTTCGCGATTCGGCAACGCCCGACCTGCTTACGGAAATCATCAGGCCAAAGGCGAAGAAGTAGCTTCCCCGTCCGGTTCGGAATCGCCGCAAGTCCCCGGTCCGTCGCGCCGGTGCGCGTTCCTGTGTTTCGTTCCTGTTGATATCCGATCCGAGTTGGAGGAAACTGATGTCGGGTGTTGATGAATTTCGGTGAGGTAAAAGGACACACCTTCCTACTCAATCCGATACTGTAAGGAAACCGATGCCGAAACGGAGATCCGCCCTAATGCGATGGTGCCTTGCGAGCCTCCCGAATCGCCGCCCGCATTCAGCATCACGTTCTGTGCCGCCATGCCGTGCGATCCGCCGTACCATCCGCTGCCGTACCACGAGATACCACCATATTGCGCCGAGGAAATGCTGACGGGGCCGCCCACGACCTTCAATCCCGCCGCTGCCGCCAGGTCGTGAGCCTTCTCTCCTGCCGCTTTCACCGCCAGCGCCCGCGCCTGGTCGCGACACTCGCGAAGGCGGGTGGTTTGAAACTCAACTCCGTGGATGTGCGTGACGCCTGCATCCACCGCCGCCGCCAACACCTCTTCCATACGGTCCACATCGTGCAGAATCAGCACGATCGATTTGCGGGTGTAATAGTAGCTCGGTGTCACGCCATCGTTGGCGTACTGGATGCCGAGTTGGATGAAGTCAGTCTGCACGTCTTGGTCCCCGATGCCGAGGCGTTTGGCTGTCGCCACCACCGCCCGGACGCGCCGATCGTTTTCCTTCCGGGCGTCATCCAGCAGCCTGGAATGCACTTCGACGCCCAGATTCATCACCACCTGGTCGGGCGCCACCTTGATTTCGGCGTCGCCCGTGACGCTGACGGTGTTGGCGGTGGTACCGAAGATCTGCGCCGGAACAAGGCGGCCGGTGAGCAATATGGCGAATAGAAACGTAGTCGTCTTCACAGAAAGAACCTCTCTGGTGAGATGCTCTTCGCGAAGAGTTCCTTTCAGCGTGACGTCTCGCTACCTGGCCCGCGCGCGAACGAT
>Ga0335079_10005380_pt1 | contig 14650 bp, 13 predicted proteins | sample Lox_Sample_33_FD_206719 | JGI IMG/M metagenome (GOLD analysis project Ga0335079, IMG submission 206719) | Soil microbial communities from Loxahatchee National Wildlife Refuge, Florida, United States - Lox_Sample_3.3 | ecosystem: Environmental > Terrestrial > Soil > Wetlands | place: USA...
TCGCGGATCGACATTGGTATTTTTTCGAACGGCTGCAGCGAGGAGAACTGCAGTTCCGTGACCATCTGTCGCCGACGCCACCATAAATAATATGCTGCCAGTGGAATCAGTACCAGCAGCCAAAGAAATTCCGGGTTGGCGAATCGATCACCCAACATGGGCAACCTCCTCTGCCTGTTCTTCTTCAACCGTCGCAGGAGCCGGTGTCATTGTCCGGACAATTTCGTAAGCCCAACGTAGTTCATTTTCGTTGTCCTCGGGTGCCGGTACATACTTTGCGAACTTCACAAGATCTGCGGTGACGAAGAATGATTGCATTTCCTTCCAAATCCCTTCGGATTCTGGAAATTGTTTCATACGGTCAAGAATTTCATCCGTTGTCAATTCAAGGGCGATAAAATTCCAGCGTCCCTCGAAGAACGTGCGGATGATACCCGTAACTTCGGAGTAATATTGTTTGACCTTGCCGTTTTGCCAGAGCTTTTGATCCTCCAATTCCCTCAGAGCGAAGAGCGCCGCCGAATGGGGGGCAACCTTCGGTTTCGGTGGAACGTACGCCGCCAACGTTTGCTTGTGCTTCCTTCTATAATAGTAATAACCATATCCAGCAGCAGAAAGGAGAAGCAGTGCGATGAGATACGGGATAAAATCCTCAAAACGCCACGGGGCCGAGATCGGGCCTTTGATGTCTTTGATGTCTCCCTTGGGGTCTACCGGGATACCGCTGACATTCAGATAGATTGAATTTGTGAAAGCTTTGTGCGCACTGGTATCCCCTTTGATCCGGTATTCAAAAGCAACGGGAGGAATAAAGACGCTTCCCGAATCGATGGTCATCAGGCTGAGTGTCCAGCTCGGCTTGTTTCCATCGCGTGCAACGTGAAGTACTGAGAATCTCCCGATGCTGTCCCCCACAACAGGTGCGATGGTATCCACGTCTGCGGCGACCGTACCCACTACGTGCAGACTAATCCAATCACCTATGCGATAGTTCGCCGAATCCGTCCGGGCGGACAAACCAACCTGTTGACCAATCGCGGTGGCGTAACAGAAGGCGCTCAGCACGGCCATCCGCTTTAACACGCCTCTTACCATCGTCGCTCCCTGAGTCTGAAAAAGTCTACGAGCGGCTTCATGTAGGGCTTGTCGAGCGGTATCACAACGCTGTCCAGTTTCGACTTGACAAACAACGATCTCCGGTTTTTTTGTATCGAGTCGAGATAAGTCTGATAGCCCTTCCGGACATTCTTATCGTGTGTGTCGATCCATCGCTGTGAACCGGTCTCAGCATCCTTGAGAGTGATAAGTCCGACATCCGGCAACTCGACCTCGTGCGGATCCTTCAGCACGAGGCCGATCAGATCGTGTCGCTTCCCGACAATGCGGAGCGCAGAATCGTAACCTGAGTCCATAAAATCTGAAATCAGGAACACGATACTCCGTTTCTTCTGGATGTGGTTCAGGTATTCCAGCACGCTCTTCAAACTGGTTGTCTTCCGGTGAGGCTCAAACGAAAGGAGTTCCCGCACGATCCTGAGCGCGTGCGAGCGACCTTTTCGAGGGGGAATAAATTTTTCAATCTCATCCGTGAACAGGATCGCGCCGACCTTGTCGTTGTTCTTCATCGCCGAGAATGCCAAAATAGCGCTGAGCTCCGCCGCAATATCCCGCTTGAGCGACGTCTGCGAACCGAAAAACTGCGAACCACTCATGTCAACGAGCAGGATAACTGTGAGCTCACGCTCTTCCTCGAAGACTTTGACGTACGGGTGATCCAGCCGTGCGGTGACGTTCCAATCGATTGTCCGAATTTCATCGCCAAATTGGTATTCCCGTACCTCGGAGAATTCCATGCCGCGTCCTTTGAAGACCGAATGGTACTCGCCGGAAAACACCTGGTTCACGACGCCACGTGTCCGAATTTCGAGCTGCCGGACTTTCTTAAGGAGTTCCTTGGTTTCCATTTCTCAAGTTCACCGCAAAGGACACAAAGGAATGCATCGCACTTTTAGAAATACTTGCTGTATCGTTTTTGCTGTTAATTCCAATTGCTCAATTGACAATCGGCAATCGAAAATTCTTACGGAACTTCCACAGAATTCAGGATTTCCGCCACGATCGTCTCCGACGTAATTTCCTCCGCTTCTGCTTCGTAGGTGACGGCGACGCGATGGCGCAACACATCGGGACAAATTGCGCGCACATCCTCCGGTATGACGTATCCACGGCGCTTAATGAAGGCGTGCGCCTTCGATGCCAGTGCCAGGTTGATCGTCGCGCGCGGCGATGCGCCGTAGCTGATTAAGGGGACAAGTTTTTCGAGCTTGAAGTCCTTGGGCTGTCTGGTTGCAAAGACAATATCAAGAATGTAGCGCTCGATCTTTTCGTCCATGTACACCTGCCGCACAACTTCGCGGGCGGAGAGAATTTCCTTCGGAGCAACTACTGGTTTGACACGCTTGTCCTCATTGGCGATGTTTTGCTTCATAATGGCAAGCTCTTCTTCCCTCGACGGATAGCCGATTTTCACCTTCAGCATAAAACGATCGACCTGGGCTTCCGGCAACGGATATGTTCCCTCTTGTTCTATCGGATTCTGAGTGGCAAGAACAAGGAACGGCTCTTCGAGCCTGAACGTTTCTTCACCGATCGTCACCTGGCGCTCCTGCATCGCTTCCAAGAGTGCGCTTTGGACCTTCGCGGGAGCACGGTTAATTTCATCTGCAAGAATGAAATTGGAAAAGAGGGGGCCCTTGCGTGTGAAGAATTTTCCATCCTTCTGATTGTAAATCATCGTTCCAACAAGATCGGCAGGAAGAAGGTCCGGAGTAAACTGAATCCGTTGGAATTTCGAATTGATCGCAGCGGCAAGGGTTTTGATCGACAGCGTCTTTGCCAACCCCGGGACTCCTTCCAGCAAAATATGTCCCTGGCATAGAAGTCCGATGAGGAGTCGATCCACCATCGATTTCTGGCCCACGATGACCTTCCCAACCTCGGAGGTCAGGACGTCAACGAATTCGCTTTCCCGTTTGATCATTTCATTGATAGTTTTGATATCCACGTGGTTCTCCTTACAGTTGGATGTTGACGTTCTTCCGGATTATTGACGAATTTTGGCAGTTCTTAGTTCCTGTTGACGGGTGTCTATTCCTTAGTTTACACAACTTTACCTCCTTTTACCCTGTTCTCGAAATCACTTGGGCAAGAATTGCAGACTCTTCGTGACAAAAAAAAGAGCCACACCTTGCAGGAAACAAAGGGAGGGGCTCGGTGGAAAGCAGCTATCAGCATTCAGCGATCAGCTTTTGAGGTTCGTCGAGGATCCTCATTGCCAGTCCGCGGGAAGCCGGTGGCTCACCTTTGCTTTTCGAGCGGGAGACGGTACTCTTCCGAAGGAATCCTTTCGGGAGAACCCGCGACGTCCAGTCCTGATTCAAATCACGAGCGAAGCAAGTGATTGCCGAGTCGTGGATCCTCGCGTGTACGTTCCAACGCGGGAATGAATTTCCCTGCGTCCAGTTCTTGCCATTGGCCGTATGCCAGCTGCTGAACGCTAAACGCTAATTGCCTCTGTTTTGAGCGGGAGACGGGACTCGAACCCGCGACGTCCAGCTTGGGAAGCTGGCATTCTACCACTGAATTACTCCCGCAAATGCCGCTGAAATTCTGCGGCGACGCTTAATATAGACAAATCCTTGCATTCCTTCAAGGAAACGGGATGACCGGTCGGGAGCCTCTTCTCAGCCCATAGCGTGATCAATCGTTCAGGAAAACTCCCCGACAATCGGGCAACACAAAGATAGATTGTCGAGGCAGCTCATAACAGCAAATTGGAGGAAATCCGGGAATCCACTGGTTTCGAACTGGACGCGGGGGTCGTGTGGTAAGAGCGATCAGCAAACGAGTACCGGTCGCTTCGTGTGGTTCAAAAAAGTGAGCCGAGTTCCCACGCTCATTCAACGCCGTCCATATAACGCGCCTAAGGTAGTCATCTCTTTGGGGGGAAAGAGAGACCAGGGGATGCTTAGGTCAAACAGCGTTCTTCTTCGCCATGGGGAGATAGCGGAACGTGCAATCTCGGCTCAGAGATCATATCTACATTTTCAAATACTCCAGCAGCTTGTACATGAGGACCGCCGGCCAGAAAACAGCCTTGAAGAATCCGAGAACTCCGGACCAGAATGTTGCCGCCTGCTGCATATAATACACCAGCGCGCCAAGGAAAGCCATCCCATAGATGCCACCAAAGAGACCGTTGTCCCTCATTCCAGTTCGTCTTGATGGATCCGTTTCGTTATCCAATGTATTCTCCTGACGTATCTTCATCGAGCCTTTTCCGCTGGAATAGGCAAGACTTTAAATGGACCCTTCGTAACAATACTAAACACTGAAACCTGTTTCCCGGAACGCAAAGCAACGGTAAGTGATTTTCTGTTGACTTTCAGGATGGTGATAATCTTTCCGGATAGGTCACGAACCTTCACCCACCCCCCCGTGGTAGCGCCATAGCGCACCATTACTTTGGACCGAAGTCGATAGCGATCCGCAATTTGAGCTTTGTGTTTCCGAAGATCCAGTTTTTTTGTCATGACTCTTTTCTCGTTGTGGCTATCGAACGAGCCTGTTGTTGCCTGCCGAAAAACACCCGACAGTTATTTCAGATTGAAATATTTCTTGCTCTCCTTTTCGAGTTCGAGGTCCGTAAGCACGAATCTGAAAAGAAGGGGCTCCTTGTTGCCGTCAGTAAGAATTGTACCGAATTCGACCGAGTCCCGGGAGATAATGTACGTCTTTTTTGTGGCAAACCGTACTTCGATCGTTCGAGCGGAAATGTATTGACACGTCAATCCTCTGGATCTCACATAGGATGCAATCTTGCTGCTGTAATACGCAAAATCATTCAGCGATTCCGATTCATCGGTATTCACAGAATCTGCCTCAGCCAGCGAAGGCCCGAATATATACACTCCTTTTCCGGAAATCACCTGTACCGACTCGTGCTGAAATAAGGAGTCGGCCGGCAGGAGAAACAAGACGCAAACAATCACGATCGACGGCTTCATCATAAGTCGACACTGCCCACCGGCGAGGCCTCATGGAGTCTGGCACACGCAGGCCACGCCGGTGAAACACTCGGGTGCACTGAAATGGAATCTTGGCAGGGTCCCCCACTCATCATTGCGCGGCGGTTGTTGATCAAAACAACAGAACGCACGTAAACTAATGATACCCGAATCAAAAGGCAACTGTTCATTGCTTGGAATTGTGTTTTTGGATGCAAAAAGACGGCGAAATCTCGCGAAATGTGGGAAGTCTTGGTGAATGATGATAGGCGGGTGAAAACTCTGGCGTAAGTCGAACTGTGCACAAGAAGATCGACAGAAAATGGAGGACAAGTACTCTCCGGGTCGTTTCATTTCCGGTGGGAGGTTCCCCAGTATTGTTCCATGAATTCCTGTGTGCGTCGAACCAGAGCTCCTTGTACCAACCTGCTGATGCACGCGTGTCGCAACTCCCTACAGGGTTGTTCGACTATCCCTTCCGCTTCTTTTCTGGTACAGGCGTCTCGGATCCGATCCTAGATCCCCGTGCAATGTTCTGCAAGAATTTCCAGTTGTCGTTTCTGGCCGAGATCGATGAATTGTTGGTTGGTAATGGATTCAAGAAACATCGTGTTGCTTTCTCCTCCGTGCCAAGTAGGATGCTGCACAATCACAAGAGATTCGATGGAAGCCCTGAACCTGAGAAATCATGCGGTGGTTTTGGCTATGAGCGCATTGGACCCACAGGACGTGGACCATCCAATGCCGCAAGTCGCAATGTCACCTTTTTGAAGTGCCACCTGTAAGGATTTTCGCCAGCGTGTCGTTCGGTGCGAATGCCCACAAGATGTCGATCGGCGAGCCCTCCCAGAGTCCGACTTGTGAGCCCACTTTAATGCTGTCGAGCCGAAAGACATCTTCCTTCGATAGCGCCACAAATGCATCGCCGCGAAGAAGATCAACGCCCGCGGATGCCACAATGCCAATCCCTGCCCCGACAAGCACTTGAGGGCTTGAAACAAATCTCCTGACGATAGCGGCAGTCTCATTTCCAGACCCCAGAGCAAGATCACCTTTTGTCATCGCTTTCGCCGAATCAAATCGCCCGTGGGAAACAGTATCAAAGGGAATCTGCCGGTTGTGGGAGCGGATACGTTGAAGGTTCTGGTATGCTCGTTCTGCGTCCTCGACGGTGTGCTTAATTGTCTGTGCAGAATCTATGGTCAGGAGCGCTTGATACATTCTCTGCAGTTTTGCGGATGACGAATCTGAATTGCGAAAATAGAGGCGGTAGAAGCCTGCAGCGCGGTACGGTCGATCGAGCACAAGTAGGCTGTCCGTGTTGACCACTCGCACGACGTCCTTAATCCTGAAAATCTGAAAATCTCTTCGCGCGATGAGGTCCCAGGTCTGTCCGGTCTTGTCGCGCAATTGCAGCGTGTTGAGAAATATCAGGGTGCGAACAATCGCCCAGTTATTGAAGTACGCATCAATGCCCACAAAGACAATCAACGCAAGAAGAAGAATCGCCGTAGCCTTCTTCAATCTGTTGCGTGGAGGCTCCTGATCTTCCTTCTGCTCATCGGGTTCTTTCAACGGGATTGTCCCCCTTCTGTCACAAGACGACCCTTGTTCGTTGCACTATTGGTCAGCCAATCTGACAACGCCGGGTGCGACCGACTCAAAGTGAACCGCGACCGTGCACTCCGTAGAAGCACCACAGTACGACCCACACATCCATTTACTCGCCAGTCTGCGGACCTATGGCCTTTTCCAAATCAGCGCTGGCCAAGTCGATGAGTTTTGCCTCGCTCTCGAAAATACCTGCTGCCCGAACAATCTGAGCATCTGCTTCTTTCCACTGCTTTTGTTCAATCGCTTCGCGTACTCCCGGAATTGTCTTTACGCCGTATCCCGTGTACATGCCCGGGGCATAGACCATGTGCCTGAACCACGGTCTGCCGGGAAGTCCTTCCGGACTCGTTAACCTCCGCTCGCTCATCATGAGTTTCTTGTTCACATCATCGAGGAGGGTACCTTTCAGGGTTTCGTTTTCGTTCTGTTTCAATCTGTTGATGTCGTGTTCGAAGCGCTGTGTCGAACGTGCGAGCGCTTCGACGGCATTGTCCAACGGTGAAAAATTCAAATACGGGGGGACTGCCTCAACAGAGGGCGGAACAGAGACCTTCTTCGGATCTGACACCGCGGTGAAGACACCTTCGGAGATTTCCTTGTCCCGCTCGCGAATCTCATCTTGCATGGATTTTTGCAGTCTTTGTAACTCATCAAGATAGCGGTGAATGGTGTCTGTGAAATCCGCAAAATCGAACGGAAGAAGGTCCGTATCGGCGACACGAAGGACGGCTGTTCCGGCAGTTTGAGCGAGCGCGCGACCATAGGCGAAATCCGTGTCAGAAAAATGGGTATACCAATAGAAATCATCATAGATCGAGTGATAGATTCCACCGCCGTCCTCTCCGCCGTAGCCGAGATTAAGCGAAGCGATGCCGAGGTGATCGATGAATGCTGTGTAGTCAGACCCCGACCCAAGCGCACCGATGCGGAGATCGGGACGATGACGAATTTCGGTACGATCTTCCTGTGACCGGGCCCTCGAGATTTGAAGCATCTGACTCCGTTTCCAAACGGAGATTCCTTTTTCGGGATCCTGGATATCCTTTGCGACGTCGTTGATGAACTTTTCAAGCGTGTGAGATCCTTCTGCACCCAGGAAACCACGGCCATTCGAATCCGAATTGATATAGAGAACGGCTTTCTGCTCCAATTCGTCTGCGTGCTCTTCCACCCACTCCGTTGAACCGAGGAGTCCCTCTTCTTCACCATCCCACGCACAGTAGATGATTGTGCGTTTGGGTTTCCATCCCTCTTTCAACAGCTCTCCGAGCGCACGCGCCTCATCCAATTCAGCTGATATGCCCGACACAGGATCTTCTGCACCATTAACCCAGGCATCCTGGTGGTTGCCGCGAATAACCCACTGGTCGGGGTAGGTGGTCCCTGGAATTTTGGCAATGACGTCGTAAACCTTTTTCAGATCCCAGTTGAAGGCCAATTTAAGATGTACCGTCGCGGGCCCCGGTCCGATGTGGTACGTGATAGGCAGTGCCCCCCGCCAGGATTCCGGCGCAACCGGCCCTCCCAAATTCTCTAGGAGTGGCTGTGCATCCCCGTACGAAATTGGGAGAACAGGTATCTTTGTAAGCACTTTCACATCTTTCAAGTCGAGGCGTTTTGCATCCTTCGTTGCACCGACGCCTGGAGTAAGTGGATCTCCTGGATAGATCGGCATGTCCATAACGCTACCGCGCTGTACCCCGTCTTTGCTCCTATAAGCCCCTTTGGGAAAAACATCGCCCCGAAAGTACCCGTCGTCGCGGGGGTCCGAATAGATAATGCATCCGATCGCTCCGTGTTCAGCCGCGACCTTCGGCTTGATGCCGCGCCACGAGGCACCGTAACGAGCAATCACGATAGCGCCTTTGACCGAGATTCCTCTACGTTCCAATTCTTCGTAGTCACTCGGGATTCCATAATTCACGTAGACGAGCGGCGCAGTCACATCGCCGTCAACTGAGTACGCATTGAATGTCGGAAGCTGTTCGTCCTGCTGATTGGAGGTCGGATCAACAGCCACCGCAGGCTCTTTTAGTTTCGCAATGAACTTTGTAGGCCCTGTCATTTCGAGGAGTCTGCGTTTCGGCGTTGGGAAAAGGACATCGAAAGTCTCGATCTTCGTATCAAACCCCCATTCCTTGAATTTCGAGAGAATCCATTCGGCATTTTCCTTGTCACGGGCGGAGCCCAAATGATGGGGGTAGGCGGAAAGATACTTGTCGTTCTCCCGAATATTGTCCTGATTGGGGATTGACCGGAACTTCGCTTCCCAATCCGTACCCGCTTGTTGCGCAAGCGTCGGAAGAGAGGAACAAACGAACACGGCAAAAAGTGCTGCTCCAAAGAGCTTCATGGAACCCTCCTGAGGATAGTTGTTGAGCGATAATCTGCTGCAGAAGTCGTTGGGAAATTGCGTAATGAACGCCAGCGCTGTCAATATCTCTATTATGAAAGAAACAATCAAGGATTGCTGCGAACGGTCCGCGCAAGGTTCGGACCACGAGTCCCGATGGGAAGCGGGCGCATTTATTGACTATCCCTCAACTTCTCACTACCTTTTGTCGTCGCTGAGTGGACCCATGCTTGTTGTCGATTGAATGAACATCGCTGTCTTTGCATCAGGGCGCGGATCGAATTTTCAAGCAATCCTGAACGCTATCAACGAAGGCCGGTTGCCTGCACGCGTTACGCTCCTGCTGAGCAATAATTCAAACGCCGGGGCGTTGGAACTTGCCCGCACACAGAACATTCCCGCAATTCATTTCAGTCAAAAGCAGTGCTCCTCCGAAGAGAGTTATGTCGAGCAGTTGCTGGAATTGCTGGTCCGTCACAACGTTGACTTGATTGCACTCGCCGGGTACATGAAGCGCATCCCCGTACAGGTGATCGGACAATTCAGGAACAGAATTCTGAATATTCACCCTGCATTACTGCCCGCATTTGGGGGATCAGGAATGTTCGGCATACACGTCCACGAAGCGGTTTTGGCATCAGGGACAAAAATCACGGGGGCAACCGTGCACATCGTTGATGAAGAATATGACAGGGGTCCGATTGTAATGCAGAAAGCCCTCGAGATACTGAATGACGACACACCGCAAAGCCTGGCAGCAAGAGTTCTGCCGCTCGAACACGAGATCTACCCTAAGGCGCTGGCGGCGTTTGCGAGAAAGCAAGTTCATATAGAAGGAAAACGAGTCTGGATACAATGAGCGGCGCGAATATTCCGATTATTGTACAACGGCCGGGGTCGGAGCAGGTCGGTGGACCATTACTGAAAATTCGTCGTGCACTTATTAGTGTATCCGATAAGCGCGGAATCATTCAGCTCGCGGCCGTTTTGAGAGATCTCAATGTACAGATGATTTCGACAGGTGGGACGCTGACTGCCTTGAAGGAAGCCGGGTTCGATGCCATACCCGTTTCTGACGTGACGAGTTTTCCCGAGATCCTCGATGGACGGGTCAAGACCGTTCACCCCAAGATTCTTGGCGGCATCCTCGCGGTACTCGACAATCCAAAACACGTTGAACAGATGAAACTCCACGATATCGACGCCATTGACCTCGTGGTCGTCAATCTCTATCCGTTCGAGCGGACGGTCGCCAGCGATGACGTGCGACTCGAGACGGCGGTTGAGAATATCGATATCGGCGGACCCACCTTGGTTCGCGCGGCGGCCAAGAATTATCGCCATACAGCCGTCATCGTGAACCCTGATCTCTATGGTGTGATTGCCGAAGAAATGCAATCTCACGATGGTTGCATTACCGAACAAACCCGGTTTCAGCTTGCGTGTTCAGCATTTCAGCATACGGCACATTATGATTCAATTATCGCTTCTTATTTGCGAGGGTTGACTCCCTCCGTGGGATTCCCGGAAACGTTTACGGTTTCTGTGCGGCGCTCCCAGGATCTTCGGTACGGCGAGAATCCGCATCAGTCGGCAGCTCTGTATGGCCTCTTCAATGAATACTTCAAAAAATTGCACGGTAAGGAACTCTCGTACAACAACATTCTGGATGTCAATACCGCTGCTCAGGTTTGTGCCGAGTTCAACGATCCGAGCGCTACGATCGTAAAACACAGCAATCCGTGCGGTGTGGCAACCGCTCCGTCACTGGCCCAAGCTTACTCGATCGCGCTCGCGACTGACACAAAGTCGGCATTTGGCGGGATCGTTGCTTTGAACCGACCGGTGGATTTGGCAACCGCGGAAGCGCTGAACGAAATCTTTCTCGAAGTCATCGTTGCGCCGGATTTTGAGCCACGCGTGCTTGATCTTTTGACCAGAAAGAAAGACCGACGCATCATGCAACAGAAGGTCAACCTTCGCAAGCTTCGAGAGCTTGATGTGCGCAGTGTCGCGGGCGGTTTCCTGGTTCAGGAGCCCGACCAACATCGGGTCCATCGCGATCAGCTCCGCGTTGTAACACGTCGAAGTCCGACTGAAGATGAAATGTCGGCTATGCTCTTCGCATGGAATATCGCAAAGCATATCAAGTCGAATGCAATTGTCTATGCCCGCGGGGACCGGACGCTGGGAATCGGCGCCGGCCAAATGTCGCGTGTGGACTCATCGAAACTCGCTGCTCTCAAGGCTGCGGAGGCCGGGTTGGATCTGAAGGGGTGCGCTGTCGCATCTGATGCTTTCTTTCCGTTTGCGGACGGTTTGCTCGAAGCAGTCAACGTTGGTGCAACAGCCGTCATTCAGCCGGGTGGATCGGTTCGCGATCAGGATGTTATCAATGCTGCCGATGAACACAACGTCGCTATGGTGTTTACCGGCATCCGGCATTTCCGGCATTGAGAGGAGCTATGGTTGTGTCGATCGGTCCTCAATGCAGGATTTGTGCTGAAGCATACATAAAACCATCATGCGTTTGGATATCTTCATCCACAGTTTGAATCTTACAACTTCTTAATTCTTCTCGTTCCTATGGGACTCTTCTCTCTGTTTTCTGCAGACCTTGCCATCGACCTTGGCACGGCCAACACCGTCATTTGGATGAAAGGCAAAGGCATTATATTGAACGAGCCTTCCATCGTTGCGTTCGACCGCAACACGAAACGAATCATCGCAATAGGGAACGACGCAAAAGAAATGCTCGGCCGAACGCACAAGGACATTCGCACGATCAGACCGATGAAAGACGGCGTCATTGCAGATTTTGAAATTGCCGAAGGAATGCTGAGGGAGTTCATTAAGAAAATAAGTGTCAGCTGGGTACCGAGCAGACGAATCGTCGTTTCGGTCCCTTCCGGCATCACGGAAGTGGAGAAGCGGGCGGTACGCGATTCTGCGGAACACGCGGGAGCCAAGGAAGTGCATCTCCTCGCAGAGCCGATGGCAGCCGCCATTGGGGTCAATCTCGACGTTGATGCCCCCGTCGGTAACATGGTCGTCGATATCGGTGGAGGGACCACGGAAATTGCTGTCATCGCTCTTTCCGGTATTGTCAACGAGGAATCACGACGTGTGGCGGGCGATGAAATGAACAACGCAATCATCCAATTCTTCAAGCGTAACCACAACATCCTCATCGGCGAGAGGACTTCGGAAGCCATCAAGTGTGAGGTGGGCTCTGCGATGCCCCTCAAGGAAGAGATCACGATTCAGGTCAAAGGCCGTGACCTAGTCAATGGAGTCCCGAAAACAACGGAAGTCAGTTCGGTGGAAATCCGTGAAGCCCTCAACGAACCGATCGCCCAAATTGTCGAAGGCGTGAAGATCACACTCGAACGAACCCCACCCGAACTCTCTGCGGATATTCTTGACCGTGGGATTATGTTGACGGGAGGCGGAGCCCTTCTTAAAGGACTTGACGAGCGGTTGCGTTTGGAAACGAACCTTCCTGTTCACGTGGCTGAAGACCCCTTGACAGCAGTCGTCAGGGGAACAGGGAAAGTCCTGGAGGATCTTGGCCACTATTCCAAGATGCTCTTAAGGAGCAGAAGGTATTAACGACTGCAGTTCTCAGCGGATACGAGGTTAGCATCCGGCATGCGACGGACTTCTTACTCCCAACATTCTGCCACGAACCCTGACTGATCTTTGCTTCAACGCCTGTACGATATTCTTTTTCAATTCAAGGAGTATGCGGTGTTGGCCGGATTGATCACCGCTTCGTTGATCCTCCTTGCCTTGAATGACAACGCCCAAATCAAGAGACTGCGTTCGATGGCAACGATAACGTTTGGACTGTTGCAGGAACAGGTGATCTTCATCCCACGCTACTTTTCACTTGAATCTGAAAATCAACTCCTCCGTCGCGCAAACATCGAGCTCGCAGACGAAGCGAACACGCTTCGGGAAGCAAAGCTCGAGAATCTGCGGCTTCGACGCCTCCTGGGCCTGAAAGAAAAACTTCCTTTTGAAATCGTGGCCGCACAGGTGATCGGCAAGAACCTGACGCTTCTGCGCAATACGCTGACAATCGACATCGGTGAGGCGCAGGGAATCAAACCGTTGATGCCGGTGATTAGCGACGGCGGGCTTGTGGGACTCGTAGTTTCTGTCAGTCGGCACTATGCTATCGTAAATCTGCTTTTGAATATCGACTTTCGCGCAAGCGCAAAAATTGAACGAAGCCGCGTCGACGGGATCATCGCGTGGGACGGCAAGAGTCTCTACCTCAAGGACGTCGCCAAGACTCTTGATGTCAAAACAGGGGATGTTGTGATAACTTCGTCGTACAGCAGTGCTTTTCCTCCGGATATCCGGATCGGCGTCGTAAGCGACGTTGAACGACAGCCGGGCACGCTCTTCAAAACCATTCTTGTAATACCGAGTGTCGATTTTGTGAAGTTGGAAGAGGTCTTTGTGCTGACTTCCGTGCCCGATCAAGAGAGGTCGGAACTGGAAAATCAGGAAACAAGAAAGCCGGCGCGGTAATTCAGACACGAATCCACGGGAGGTGCGGATGGGGACACCAATCGAGTTCGGGATGAAGACGCCTGAATACAATGCTGGCAGCTACAATTGTCTGACCCTCTTCTCTTTTGCTTTGGGGGGCGGGATCCTTCGAATCCGGATCGAATCAATGACCCGGTCACGAGTTGATTCGATGATGAACTCCGTGTTGCCTACTCTGAATTTTTCACCCTTCTTCGGAATATGACCCAGGTGTTCGATTGCGAAGCCTCCAATGGAAAGAATGTCCTTCGGGGACAATTCCTGGTTGAGGAGACGCTCGACATCGGTCGTCGTGATATTGGCGTTCACCAGATATTCCGTGTCGCTCAGCGCTGTAATTTCCGGCGCCTCCTTGTCGAATTCATCCTGAATGTTCCCGACAAGTTCCTCTAACACGTTTTCCATCGTGATGATCCCCGCCGTTCCGCCAAACTCGTCCGCAAGCGGAATCAAATGAGTTTTCTTCTGCAACATCGTTTCTAGGACCCGTTCGAGGGTTGCTGTTTCCGGCATGACAACGACCTCCCGCAATACTACCTCGAGTTTGAAATCCGGCTTGAGGTGACGTTCCGCCCTGAAAACATCTTTTGTGTGAATGACTCCGATAATGTTGTCGATCGTGTCCTTGTAAACGGGATACCGCGAGAACTTGTTTGTACGCATGATCTCAACGTTGTCCTTGACGGGCGCAGACAACGAAAGCGCCACAATTTCCTTCCTCGAGACCATCACGTGTCTTGCCTGTTTGCGGCGGAAATCCATCGCGTTGAGCACGATGTTCTTACTCGCCGCAGACACCTGTTTGTCTTGAGAGAGAAGGAGTCGTAATTCCTCCTGAGAGTGCGTTAATTCAGCGCCTGAAATTTCCCCGAGCCCTGCCAGCTTCAGGATTCCGTTCGCAAATCCGTTCAATGCAATGATAATTGGCTTGAAGACAGTGAAAAACAGTTTCAACGGATAGGACACAAACAGGGCTGTTCCTTGAGCCTTCTGGATTGCCAACCACTTGGGTGCCTGCTCGCCGAGTGTGATGTGCAGAAACGTTATGATCGAA
>Ga0335079_10005382_pt1 | contig 14646 bp, 13 predicted proteins | sample Lox_Sample_33_FD_206719 | JGI IMG/M metagenome (GOLD analysis project Ga0335079, IMG submission 206719) | Soil microbial communities from Loxahatchee National Wildlife Refuge, Florida, United States - Lox_Sample_3.3 | ecosystem: Environmental > Terrestrial > Soil > Wetlands | place: USA...
GATCATCGACGACGCCGTGCCGCTCGTGACTGCGGAAATGCAGGGGGAGGCGATCAGCTTCGCGCTCTCCGGCGGCGCCGAGATCGTCATCAACGTCCCCCCGGTAATCCAGCCCTAGAGCAGCGCGCGCCGGGCGGGCTGTCCCGCCCCGGCGGCGCGCGGGACCTGCGCGGCCGGTCAAGCCGCCTGCCCGCTACAATGGGCTACGCCTATGCTTGGACGCGCCCCCAAAGATGCCGCTCCCCGGTCCGGGGAGCGCCAGGGTTTCATCGCCCGGCTGCGCCAGCGATTGAACCGCGGCGACTCCTGGCTGACGCGCGACCTCGGCGAGCTCCTTGCGGGTAAGCGCATCGATGCTGCGATCCTCGAGGAGCTCGAGACGCGCCTGCTCACCGCGGACGTCGGCGTCGCGGCCACCGGGCGCATCCTCGATGAGCTCAAGGAGCGCGTCGCGCGCAACGAGCTCGCCGACGCCGCCGCCCTCGACGAGGCGCTGCGCGAGAGCATCACCGAAATTCTCGCCCCCTGTGCCCGGCCGCTCATCGTCGACCGCGCGCGCCGGCCGTTCGTCATCCTGGTGGTGGGCGTCAACGGCTCGGGCAAGACCACCACCATCGGCAAGCTCGCGCAGCGCTGCACGACGGCGGGCCTGCGCGTCCTGCTCGCGGCCGGCGACACCTTCCGGGCGGCTGCGATCGAGCAGCTTGAGGTGTGGGCGCAGCGCACCGGCGCCGAGTTCGCCGCCCAGCAGCCGGGCGCGGACCCCGGCGCCGTGGTGTTCGATGCGCTGCAGGCCGCGCGTGCGCGCGGCTGCGACGTGCTGATCGCGGACACGGCCGGACGGCTCCACAGCCAGTCGCACCTGATGGAGGAGCTCAAGAAAGTACGGCGTGTGATCCAGCGCGCCGATGCGTCCGCGCCTCACGAGGTGCTGCTGGTGCTCGATGCCAACCAGGGGCAGAACGCGCTGTCGCAGGCGCGGCAGTTCGGCGCCGCGGTCGGCGTGACGGGACTCGCGCTCACCAAGCTCGACGGCAGCGCCAGGGGCGGCATCGTGATCGCGATCGCCCAGGAGCTGCAGCTGCCGATCCGCTTCGTCGGCGTGGGCGAGACGGCGGAGGACTTCGGCGAATTCGACGCCGCGACTTTCGCCGCGGCGCTGGTCGGCGGGCCGCGCGAGGCGCGCGCGCCATGATCAGCTTCGATCGCGTCTTCAAGCGCTATGCCAACGGCCGCGAGGCGCTCAACAACGTCAGCTTCAACATCCACAACGGCGAGATGGTGTTCCTCACCGGCCGCTCGGGAGCGGGCAAGAGCACGGTGCTGAAGCTGATCGCGCTGCTCGAGCGGCCGACACGCGGCACGGTGGCCGTGAACGGCAAGAACACGCGCGCGCTCAAGCCCCGGCACATCGCCGCCTTCCGCCGCCGCATCGGCGTTGTGTTCCAGGACCACAAGCTCCTCGCCGACCGCCCGGTATTCGACAACGTGGCGCTGCCGCTCGCCGTGGCGGGGACGCCGCTCAAGGAGATCGACAAGCGGGTGCGCGCCGCGCTCGATCAGGTGGGACTCCTCGGGCGCGAGCGCGCGCTGCCGCAGGAGCTGTCGGTGGGCGAGCAGCAGCGCGTCGGCATCGCACGCGCGGTGGTGAGTAAGCCCCCGCTCCTCATCGCGGACGAGCCGACCGGCAATCTCGACCCCGACCTGTCGCTCGAGGTCATGCGGCTGTTCCGCCGCTTCCAGGACGTCGGCGTCACGGTGGTGGTCGCCAGCCACGATCTGCACCTGGTGCGCGAGTTCGGCCAGCGGGTGATCACGCTGGAGGGCGGCCATCTGGTCGGCGGCCCGTCGGACACGCTGCCGAGCGTGGTTGCGACCCGATGAGCCTCGGGGTCGGCCACGTGCAGGCACTGCTCGGCGCGCTCGGGCGCCTGGCGCGCAGCCCGCTGTCGACGCTGCTGACGCTGCTCGTCATCGCGCTCGCGCTGGCGCTGCCGGCGAGCCTGCGCCTCCTCGTCACCAACGCCCAGGCCGCGACCGGCGACTTCGGCAACGCCATCGAGCTGTCGGTGTACTTCAAGACCGACGTAGCGCTCGCCAAGGCGCAGCAGCTCGCGGGCGCCGCCCGGGCACGGCCGGACGTCGCCGAAGCGCGGCTGATCTCCGCCGACCAGGGGCTCGCGGACTTCCGCACCTATTCGGGTTTCGGCGATGCGCTCGCCGCGCTCAAGGAGAATCCGTTGCCGCACGTGCTGCACGTGCGGCCGCGCGGCAGCGCCAGCTCCGCGCAGGCGCTCGAGGCGCTGCGTGCCTACTTCACCGCCTGGCCGGAGGTGGATCTGGTGCAGGTGGATGCACAGTGGGTGCAGCGCTTCAACGCGATCCTCGAGGTGCTGCGCCAGCTGCTGCTGATCGCCGCCGCGCTCCTCGGCGTCGGCGTGCTCGCCGTCATCGGCAATACTATCCGCCTCGAGATCGCCGGCCGGCGCGCCGAGATCGAGGTCATCAAGCTGGTGGGCGGCTCGAATTCCTACGTGCGCCGGCCGTTTCTCTACACCGGCATGCTGTACGGACTGCTGGGGGCGCTGCTCGCCTGGGGCATCATCGCGCTCGCGGTGCTGCTGCTGTCGGATCCGGTGGCGACGCTGGCGCGGCTCTACGGCAGCCGCTTCGAGCTGCGCGGCCCTACGGGCGAGGAGATCGGCGTGCTGCTCGGCGGCGGCGCCGCGCTCGGCTGGCTGGGGGCGTGGATCTCGGCTGCGCGGCACCTGCGCAGCATCGAGCCGCGCGCCTAGCTAATTGGAAAAACGGCCTGTGGCCGTTTTTCGGACAGTGCCTTCGTTGCCGCGGCAAAAGGCGCGGCTTTTGCCGCCTGCTCAGGTCGCGGCGGGAATCGCGGCGGTGGGATCGGCGGCGCGCGCCGGCGTCGTCACGCTGCGCGAGTGATCGGTGCTCTCCATCCAGCGGCGGATGCGGCGCGCATCGGCGATGCGGCTGCGCTTGCCGTAGGAGTTGAGCAGCACGATCACCACGGTGCGCGCCTCGATGATCGTCTGCATCACGAGGCAGCGCCCGGCCTGGGCGATGTAGCCGGTCTTCTGCACCACGATGTCCCAGTCGGGCTTGGAGGTGAGGGAGTCGGTGCTGTGGAAGGTGACCACGCGGCGGCCGATCTGCACCTCGTAGCTGGTGTCGGTGGAGTACTCGCGGATGGCAGGCACCTTGGCCGCCTCCATCACGAGCTTGGAGAGATCCTCGGCACTCGCCACGTTCTCATCCGAGAGCCCGGTGGGCTCGACGAAGCGCGAGCTCCCCATGCCGAGCGCGTGGGCGCGCGCGTTCATGGCGGCGACGCACGCCGCGATGCCGCCCGGGAAGTTCCGTGCCAGCGCGTGGGCGGCGCGGTTCTCGGAGGCCATGAGCGCGAGATGCATCAGATCGCCGCGCGTCAGCGTCGTGCCCGGGGCGAGGCGCGACACCGTGCCGCGGCCGCGGGCGACGTCGTCTTCGGTGACCTGCAGTGTCTCATCGAGAGGCTGGCCGGCGTCGATCACCACGAGTGCCGTCATGAGCTTGGTGATGGAGGCGATCGGCATGGCGACGTCCGCGCGGCGCGAGAACAGCACCGAGGAGCCGGTGGCATCGAGCACCAGCGCGGCGCTCGAGCGCAGTGCCGGGGAAGCAGGCGCGTGATGGTTGTAGCTGACGCGAAGCGCCTTGCCGGGCTCCTGAGCGGCAGCCGTGCCCGCGAACAACAGGCAGACCACTGCCGGGATCCAGATACCGCGACCCTGATTCATCGACTGACGCCCCGCCTGAGAAACTCCGAGCTCGATCGAGTGTATCAAAGCACGGGTTATGTCTAGCCGGCGTGACGCACTCTTAACTTTCGCATCCCCCGCCGCCGGCGGTGTGACGCGCCGCACGGCGGCGGCGTGCCGGCCGCTCAGCGGGGCCACAGCCAGCCGAAAGTGCCGGCGGTGAGCGAGGCGTAGATCAGCCCGTCGAGCGCCCCCTTGAGCGTGAGCCGCCACGAGCGGCTGTACCAGATCGACAGCTCCGCGAGCGCCAGCGAATAGCCGACGAAGGCCGTGGCGCCGGCAATCTGGAACACCCTCAGGTAGGAAGTCCCGGCGCCGAGGCTCCGGCCGGTGACGTAGGCGGTGAAGAGGCTCACCACCAGCAGGAACACGAACCACTGGGCGAGCTTCGATCCCATGCGGAACATACCGTTCGGCATGACGGTCATAACCGCCACCGGACCCTGGGTGAGCTTCTCCTGGAACTCCGGTGACCTCATCTCCTCCCTTCCGCCGGGGCGCGGCAGGAAGTAGTCGCCCGGCGGGATGGCGAACGGGCGCAGCGCCGCGAGCACCTCGGCTTCGCGCGGCATGGGGGGAAAGTCCTTCCTGTGCCACAGCGGCGCCATGTGGATCACGGAGCTCGCCGCGAACACGATGATCGCGGCGACGAGGATAGGCAGCCAGAGCGCGGACAGATCGACCATGGGACCCCCGGTTCTTCTTGTCGGCAGACTCTAATCCAGGGGTGAGGTCGACGGCCAGCCGCGGCCCTGCCCGGGGCTATCGGTGCGGGGCCGCCGGAGGAGGCACTCCGGGCCTCCCCTAAGGAGGATGCGCCGGGGGTCTGAAGGCGCATAAGGTGTTGTTCGTGAAGGGGAATCCAGGAGAGGCCGGGGGAACTTCCCAGGCCTTTAGCACTCTAAGGTCACGACTGCTAGAATCTGGAACCGCAACGGGAGATCCGATGACTTCAGGTACCGCTTTGGTTGCCCGCCCTGGTGACCTGGCCCTCGCCGGTCCGCTCGGGAGTCTCGACGCCTACCTCGACCGTGTCAGCCGCATTCCGGTGCTGACGCGCGATGAGGAGCGCACGCTCGCCGTGCAGTTCCGTGAGCAGGGCGATCTGGATGCCGCACGGCAGCTGGTGCTGTCGCATCTGCGCTTCGTGGTGCACATCGCCCGTGGCTACTCGGGCTACGGTCTGCCCGTCGGCGACCTCATCCAGGAAGGCAACGTCGGGCTCATGAAGGCCGTCAAGCGCTTCGACCCCTCGCTCAACGTGCGGCTGGTGTCGTTCGCGGTTCACTGGATCCGCGCCGAGATCCATGAGTACGTGCTGCGCAACTGGCGGCTGGTGAAGATCGCCACCACCAAGGCGCAGCGGAAGCTGTTCTTCAATCTGCGGCGCATGAAGAAGAACCTCACCTGGCTGTCGGCGGATGAGACCGCGGCGGTGGCGCGCGACCTCGGCGTCACCGTGAGCGAGGTGACCGAGATGGAGAAGCGGCTCGCCGCCCGCGATCTTTCCTTCGACCCGGCTCCGGAGGCCGACGACGAGGAGACCTTCAGTCCGGCGGCATATCTGCCGGCGCCGGGCTCGGATCCGGCCGAGTCGGTCGAGGACGCCGAGAGCGCCGACGACACCACTGCGCGCCTCAAGGGTGCGCTCAGCCGCCTCGACGCCCGCAGCCGTGACATCCTCGAGCAGCGCTGGATGTCCGAGGGCAAGGCGACGCTGCACGAGCTCGCCGGGAAGTACGGCGTCTCCGCCGAGCGCATCCGCCAGATCGAGTCGAGCGCGCTCGGCAAGCTCCGTGGCCTGATGGCCCCCGCCTGAGTATGTCGGCCGCCGGCAAGAGCCTCGTTTTTGCCGGCGGTGCTCAAATGCGCTAGCGTCGCTCCCATGCGCAGCGTGGCCGACTGGCTCACCGAATACGGCTCGAGCCATCAGAACCCGACCAATGAGCTCCTGCACTGGCTGTGCGTGCCGGCCATCGTGCTCTCGGTGATGGGATTTCTGTGGTCGCTCCCGGTGCCGGCCGCGTTTGCGGCCGCCTCGCCCTGGCTGAACTGGGCGACGCTGATCGCCATCGCCGCGCTCATCTACTACCTCGCGCTCTCCCCGGCGCTCGCCGCCGGGATACTGCTCGCGTTCGTGGTGCTGCTCTCCATCACGCAGGCGCTGTCGCTGCTCCCCTGGCCGCTGTGGCTCACCTCGCTCGTCATCTTCGTGGTGGCATGGATCGGGCAGTTCATCGGCCACGCCGTCGAGGGCAAGCGCCCCTCGTTCTTCAAGGACGTGCAGTTCCTGCTGATCGGGCCGCTGTGGCTGCTCGCGGCCGCGTACCGGCGCTGCGGCGTTCCGTACTGAGTTCGGCCGAGCTCAGCGGCTGCCCGCCGCGCTCGCCACCGCCGCCTCACGCACCGCTTCCGTCACGGCCTCGTGCAGGGCGCGGTCCAGGGGATCGGGCACCAGCTCATCGCCGCGCGCGAAGCCGGCGATCGCCTCCGCCCCCGCCATGAGCATGCGGTCGGTGAAGCGCCGCGCGTGGCTCTCGAGCGCACCCTTGAAGAGGCCGGGGTAGGCGAGGAGATTGTTGATGCCCTTGCCGTCGGCGGCGAACGCCGCGCCGCGCTCAGTCGCCACTACCGGCTCGATCTCGGGCTCGGGATTGGAGAGGGCGAAGATCACCTGGCCCTTGCGCACCCACTCCGGCCGGATCAGGCCCTTCGCGCCGGTCGTCGCGACCACGATGTCGGCGCGCTGCATGACGCCCTCGAGCGTCGTGCCGCGGCCGCCGAGCGCCTCGAAGCGCGTCACGGCCTCGCGGTTCAAATCGGTGCCGATGATCTCGCGCACCCCGTAGGCAAACAGCAGCCGCGCGATGCCGTGGCCCGCAGCTCCCAGGCCGATCTGGCCGACGACGCTGCCGTGCAGGTCGAGCGCGGCATTGCGGGCACCGTTGAGGAGCGCCGCCAGCGTCACCACCGCCGTGCCGTGCTGGTCATCGTGCAGCACGGGTTTCGCGAGGCGCTTCTGCAGCTGCTGCTCGATCTCGAAGCACTCGGGCGCGGCGAAGTCCTCGAGCTGGATCGCGCCGAAGGACATCTCGATCCCGGCGATGATCTCGACCACGCGCGCCGGCTCGGTCTCAGTCATGAGGATCGGCACGCCGTTGATGCCGACGAGATCGGCGAACAGGGCCGCCTTGCCCTCCATCACCGGCAGCCCCGCGAGCGCGCCGATGTTGCCGAGCCCGAGCACCGCGGTGCCGTTGGTGATGATGGCGACCGTGTGGTCGAGGGCGGTGAAGTCGTGCGCCGCCTCCGGGTTGTCGCGGATCGCGAGGCAGACGCGCGCCACACCCGGGGTATAGACATCGCGCAGCGTCTGGCTGGAGTTGATCGGCTGAGTTGAGACGGTGCGGATCTTGCCGCCGCGGTGGCGGTTGAAGACCCGGTCGGACTTGCCGACGAAGCGCGCGATGGGCAGCTGGCCGATGCGCTCGTAGAGGGAGCGATCGGCCTCCTCGTCCATCTCGACCGTGATCTCCCACTGCGTGCGCCCCGAGTCGCGCCGCAGCGCCGACAGGTGCTCGATGGTGAGCCCGGCGTCGGCGATCACCTGCAGCACCCTGGCGAGACTGCCCGGCTTGTGGATGGTCTCGACGACCAGAATCTCCGGAATCTTCATGGAATTGCGCCCCTTCGGGTCGTGCGTGCCGCGCGCCTTGGATCCGGCCGCTCTTAGGATACGATACGCGCCCGCGCCCGCATTGGAGAGCCCTCCGTGGCCACAGCCGCCCCGCAGCCAAAGTCCGCCGCCAGGACCTCGACCCTCGACCCGCTGGATCTCTACGGGGTGCGCAACCAGCTCACCGAGGAAGAGCGGCTGGTGCAGGATTCGGTCGCGAAGCTGGTAGACGCGGAGGTGCTGCCGGTCATCCAGCGCTGCTTCGAGGAGCACCGCTTTCCGCGCGAGCTCATTCCGCGACTCGCGGCGCAGGGCCTGCTCGGCTCCTCGATCTCCGGTTATGACTGCCCCGGGCTGAATGCCATCTGTTACGGCCTCATCTGCCAGGAGCTCGAGCGCGGCGATTCAGGCATTCGCAGCTTCGTCTCCGTGCAGTCATCGCTGTGCATGTACCCGATCTACGCCTTCGGCTCCGAGGAGCAGAAGCAGCGCTACCTGCCGCGCATGGCACGCGGCGAGGTGATCGGCTGCTTCGGCCTCACCGAGCCCCACGGCGGCTCCGATCCCGCCAACATGAAGACGCACGCCAGGCGCCGCGGCTCGGACTGGGTGGTGAACGGCGCCAAGATGTGGATCACCAACGGCGCCATCGCCGATCTCGCCGTGGTGTGGGCCATGACGGCCGACGGCATCCGCGGCTTCCTCATCGAGAAGGGAGCAGCGGGCTTCTCCGCCCCCGAGATCCATCACAAGTTCTCGCTGCGGGCCTCCGTGACCGCGGCGCTCTACTTCGACAACGTGGTAGTGCCCGAGAGCCAGGTGCTTCCCGGGGTCGTCGGTCTCAAGGGCCCGCTGTCGTGCCTCACCCAGGCGCGCTTCGGGATAGCCTGGGGAGTCATCGGTGCGGCGCAGGCGTGCCTGCGCCAGCTCCTCGACTACACCGCGAGCCGCACGCTCTTCGGCCGGCCGCTCGCCGCCAACCAGACGATCCAGGTGCGTCTCGCCGACATGGCGCGGCGGATCACCACCGCGCAGCTGCTGGCGCTGCAGCTCGGGCGGCTGAAGGACTCAGGTCAGATGCAGCCCGCGCACGTGTCGCTCGCCAAGTGGAACAACTGCCGCATGGCGATCGAGGTGGCGCGCGACTGCCGCGACATGCTGGGGGGCGCCGGGATCAGCGCGGAGTTCGCGCCGATCCGCCACATGCTCAACCTCGAGAGCGTGATCACCTACGAGGGCACTGAGACCATCCATGAGCTCACCATCGGGCGTGAGCTCACGGGGATCAACGCGTTCTAGTCAATTGGACGAAATCGCAGGAAGCGATTTCGCCGGACCTCACTTCGGTTGCCGTCGGCGAAAGGCGGGGCTCGATGCGCATCCGCCACGATCACCTCAGCAGTCGAGCACTCCGTAGCAAGGCTGGCGCACGGGCTTTCGCCGGCTGCGCATCGGGGAGCGATTTCGTCGGCCTCAGCCGCCGGCCGCCGGCGGCGTCATCAGCGCGGGCGACACCAGATAGAACGCGATCGCCAGCACGATGAGATAGGCGAGCAGGATGAACGTCCAGCCCATGTTGTGGCGGATGACGTCCCCCTCCTTGCGCACGAACTTGCTGGTCGAGACGCCGACGCTCGCGGTCTGCGGCGCGACCGGCTTGCCGATCTCGGCGCCGACGGAGTTGAACGACGGCAGGAGCAGCGGCGGCATGCCGAGCTGTGCACCCACCAGCGCCTGGAATTTGCCGAACATGGCGTTGGTCGAGGTGTTGGAGCCCGAGAGCGCCACGCCGATGAAGCCGAGGATCGGGCATACCACGATGAACGCCGTACCGAGGCTCGAGAAGCCCTTGGCGAGCGAGGCCGCCATCCCCGAATAGTTGAAGGTGTAGGCGAGCCCGAAGATGAATACGCCGACCAGCATCGCGCCCCACATCTGGTGGAAGCTGCGGCGGAATACCTCCCCGAGCTGCGAGCCCTTGAAGCGCCCCATCGCAACCAGCAGCACCACGACGATGATCCACACCGTGAGGATCGCGGTGCCGGCGATGTAGGGGGCGAAATTGAACACCGCAGTCACGGTCGGCTTGGCCGCGGTGCAGGTGCTCGCGAGCGCCGAGCAGCCTGCCGCCTGCAGCTTCAGCCAGCTCACCTTGGGCAGGGTCGACCACTTGCCGGTCCAGGCGACCACCACCACGATCAGCACGGCGAACGGCAGCCAGCACTGCACGACCTCGCCCGTCGAGAGCCCGTGGCCGCGCGTCTGACGCGCGGTGGCCGCATCGACCGGAACACCGCCGTAGCCGAGCACCGTCTTCGGCTGCCAAACCTTGAGCAGCAGCAGCAGCGCCGCGAAGCACACGATCGCGCCGACCACGTCCGGCAGATACGGGCCCCAGTAGCGGGCCGTGGGGTACTGGCCGGCGATGTAGCCGAGCGAGCCGACGATGGCGAGCGGCCAGCCGCCCTTCATGCCCTCCTTGCCCGAGACGAGGTAGAGAAGCACCCAGGGCGGCAGCAGGGCGAGCACCGCGACGATGGCGCCGATCGAGCCCGAGAGCGCGAGCAGCGGCAGGTTGGTCACGGCGGCGAGTGCGATGACCGGCGCGCCGAGCGCGCCGTAGGAGACCGGCGCGTTATTGGCGATTGCGGCGACGCGGATCGCGTTGAGGTCGGAGATGCCGAGCGAGATGAGGATCGGCGCCACGATCGCCCACGGGTAGCCGAAGCCGACCAGTCCCTCGAGCAGCGCGCCGAAGGCCCAGGCGAACAGGATCGTCTGCACGCGCACGTCCATGCTGCCCTGGGCGATCAGCCAGCGGCGGAAGTTCTCGAACAGGCCGCTCAAGGACAGCGTGTTGAAGAGCATCATGCCCCAGAAGGTGATCCAGTCGACGTTCCATACGCCGGTCGCGGCTCCGTAGAGGTAGGCATGCGAGCCGTCATCGAGCGGCATCTTCCACACCGCGAGCGCCAGCAGGAACGTGATCGCCGATCCGATCAGCGTCGCGACCCAGGCCGGCAGGCGGAATACCGCCAGCATGACGAGGAGCGACACGACCGGGATCAGCGCGACGAGACAGGTCAGGATGAGGTTACCGAGCGGGTCGAGCACTTGGGTGAACATGATTTCTCCCCGATGGCCGGCGCGATCGGCAGGTCGCGCCATGGTTCTTGTTGCGAGCAAGCTAGCACGGGCCGGGGGAGCGGCTCAACGGCCGCGCATCGCGCGCGCCTGCGCCTTCAGCGCGGCCACACGACGCTGCCGGCGAGCAGCATGAGGAGCGCCAGCCAGTTGATGGCGGCCTCCCAGCGCGACTCGCCCGCGGGTGCGGCTTCGCCCGGTGTGTTCCGTGGTGCGTCCATGGACTCATTCCACGGCACGGCGCACGCACGGCGGCGGCGCCATTGCGGCGCGCCGGCGGCGAATCGTGGCGGAATGTGGCAGGCGCGCGCAGCGGCGGCGGGCCGCGCGCACGAAATGCCGACTGCGCCGCTTTCATAGGCTGCGCGAGGGCGGTAGCCTGTTGACTCCATGAAGCGCCTGATCGCCATAGTCGAGGACGAGGCCGCCATCCGCGACAACTACGCCGCCGCGTTCACGCGCGAAGGCTACGCGGTGCGCACCTACGCCAACCGCGCGCAGGCGATGAGCGCCTTCGCCGCGCGCCTGCCGGATCTCGCGGTCATCGACATCTCGCTCGAGGACGAGCCGGAGGGCGGCTACGAGCTGTGCCGGCAGCTGCGTGCGCTGTCACCGGTGCTGCCGATCATCTTTCTCACCGCGCGCGACAGCGAGCTCGATGCGGTCTCGGGCCTGCGCCTCGGCGCGGACGATTTCCTCACCAAGGACCTGAGCCTCGCGCATCTGTCGGCGCGCGTGAACGCACTGTTCCGCCGCGTGGATGCGCTGCGCAAGCCCGAGCAGGCGGGGGATGTGCTGCAGCGCGGGCCGCTGACGCTCGATACCGAGCGCATGGCGGTGCAGTGGGACGGCAAGGTGGTGCTGCTGTCGCTCACCGAGTTCTGGATCGTGCACGCGCTCGCGCGCCATCCCGGCCACGTGCGCAGCCGCCAGCAGCTCATGGACGCCGCCAACGTGGTGCTCGACGACAACACCATCACCAGCCACGTGAAGCGCATCCGCCGCAAATTCCAGGTGGTCGAGCCGCAGTTCGATGCGGTGCAGACCGTGTACGGCATGGGCTACCGCTGGGTCGAATAGTCTTGCCGCCGCGATGTCGCTGCGCCTGAAGCTGCTGCTGCTGGGCCTCCTCACGCTGGTGCTGCCGTGGGCCGGCTGCAACTACGCACGCGAGATGGAGACGGCGCTGCGCGAGGGCGAGCAGACCTCGCTCGAAGCGGTCGCCGAGACGCTCGCCGCCTCGCTCGAGGGGCGCATCGACCTCCTGTACCGCGCGCCGGCCGCCGAGAGCGCCGACGCCGTTCCCGGGAGCGATGCGGCTTTCCTCCAAGCCGGCCTCTACGACCTGCGCCCGCAGCTGCTCACGGCGGCGCCGCTCGTCGACGGCTACTACGAGGACTGGCCGCACGACCCGTCCGCCTGGGCCTGGTATCAGAAGGACGAGCGGCATCGCGTCGGCGTGCTCGCCGGGGTGTTCGAGCGCGTGCTGTACCTGCTGATCGAGGTGCGCGACGAGCACCCGGTGTTCGATGCCCCGGGCCTCCCGCCGCTCGAGCCGCGCGCCACCGGCGATCGCGTGTGGCTCGGCTTCCAGGATCCGGACGGCAACGAGCGGCAGGTGTTCCTCTCGGCCACCGGGCCGGGAGCCGTCACGGCGCGCAGCATCGAGACCGGCGAGTACGGCGAGAAGCTCGCCCCGCTCGAGCCGCGCATCCGCGGCGCCTGGCAGCTCGCCCCCGGCGGCTATCGCCTGGCGCTGCGCGTGCCGCTGTCGATGCTCGGCTCGGGGTTCGGGGTGCTGGTCGACGATCGGGACGAGCGCGGCGCGGCGCCGGTCAGCTACGGGAGCCTGCACCCGGACGACCTGCGCACCCTCGGGCATCTCATCGTCGCCTCTCCGGAGCTCGGCACCTATCTCGCACAGTTCACGCAGCCCGGGCTCAGGCTCTCGGTGTCGACCGCCACCGGGCAGATGCTCGCGCGCGTCGATGCCCTGAAGGAGGTCGCGGTGCTCGCGCCCGCACCGCCCCTGATCGCGCGCCTCTACCGGCGCTTCGTCGACCGCCCGGGCGTGCAGCCGCCGATCGAGGCGCGCGCGACGATCTACGACCGCGACCATCACACCGTGCTCGGCGGGCTCGAGGTGACGCAGACGCCCGACCGCTGGCTGCGGCTGCGCGATCGGGCGCTCACGCGCATGCTGAATCTCACGCTCGCGACCTCGGTCGTGGTCGTGATGCTCATGTTTGCCTTCGCCGCGTGGCTCGCGCTGCGCCTCTCGCGGCTGCGCCAGGCGAGCGAGTCGGCACTCACCCGCGCCGGGCTCGAGACGCGCTTCCCCGACACCGCGGCGCGCGATGAGCTCGGCGACGTGGCGCGCAGCTTCTCCACCCTCCTCGGCCGGCTCAACGAGTACACCGGTTACCTGCGCACCCTCGCCGGGAAACTCGCCCACGAGATCCGCACGCCCCTCACCATCGTCCGCTCCTCGCTCGACAATCTCGAGGCGGAGGAGCTGCCCGCGGCGACCCGCGCCTACCTCGAGCGCGCCCGCCAGGGGAGCGAGCGCCTGAGCGCGATCCTCGTCGCCATGGGCGCGGCAACCCGTGTCGAGGAGGCGATCGGCAGCGCCGAGCGCCTGCCGCTGGATCTGGTGCCGCTGCTCGAATCCGCCGTGGCGGCCTACCGCGGCGCATTCCCCGAGCGGCAGTTCGCGAGCGAGCTGCCGGCGCACCCCGTGACGCTCGAGGGCGCCGCGGATCGCATCGTGCAGATGCTGGACAAGCTCATCGACAACGCCGTCGACTTCAGCCCCGCGGGATCCACCATCACCGTGCGGCTGCTCGCCGAGCCCGCGACGGCCGTGATCGAGGTCGAGAATTCAGGCCCGCCGCTGCCCGCCGAGGCCCCGGGACGGCTGTTCGAGTCGCTGTGGCAGTCGCGCAGCGAAGGCGACAACCGCCCGCACTTCGGGCTGGGGCTGTACATCGTGCGGCTGATCGCCGAGTTCCACGGCGGCTCAGCCTCCGCCTCGAACCTCCCGGGAGGCGGGGGCGTGCGCTTCTCCATCCGGCTCGCCCGCTAAGGGCCCCCTCCCGGTGGGGTCCCGCGGGTGGGGCCGGTGTCTGTTCCCCGCTACATGTCTTTTTGTCCTGGAATCAGTATAATTTCCGCTCGGAAGGTACCGTTCGCAAAGGGTTTTAGACCTCTCAAGGGGGGCCGGGAACCGCGACGGTGATGCGTGCAAGCAAAGGGAGAAAGACTCGCACAACGAGAAAACTCGGGGATCGACGCGGGCACGGGTGAGACAGCGGCTACCTTTTAGCGGCTGTCAGGAACGATACAACGCGTGGAGAACCATGCGGGCCTCGCGATAGAAGCCGGAGCTGCGCTCCAACGTTTCAGCCGGAAAAGTCTAGATGCTCGTGACGACGCGACATGCCGGAGTGCCCGGTTTGGGCGCCCCGGACGGAGCTGACAGCGAGCCACCGGGTCGGTTGGACGGGAAGAAAATGAAGCCCCGCTCTCACGAGCGGGGTTTTTTTATTTCCGCTGGCGATGAGGGTCAGCCAGAGCGCGCGGGTGTCCGGGCGCGCTGGTGAAGCGGGTGCTTCAGTGCCCGATCCTGAGGCCGTCTTTCAGGGCTCAGCACTTCATCGTGAAGCGTTTGCTTCACTGTCGCCGTTGCGGCCCGATAGAGGGCCGCTTTCCGACGCGAGAACGCCACACTGAAGCGAACGCTTCAATCGTCCGGGAGGAACCCTCACGCACACCCTCCAAGGTTATGCGACTCCGAGTTGCTTGAGTATCCCCCTCGCCGCCTCGCGCCCTTCGAACACCGCGGTCACGACCAGGTCCGAGCCGCGCACCATGTCCCCGCCGGCGAACACCTTCGGGTTGGTGGTCTGAAACGGCCGCTCGCTGGATGCCGACACCCGTACCCGCCCGCCGGCGTGCAGGCCGATGTTGTGCGCTGAGAACCAGTCCGGCGGACTGGGCAGGAAT
>Ga0335079_10005385_pt1 | contig 14644 bp, 13 predicted proteins | sample Lox_Sample_33_FD_206719 | JGI IMG/M metagenome (GOLD analysis project Ga0335079, IMG submission 206719) | Soil microbial communities from Loxahatchee National Wildlife Refuge, Florida, United States - Lox_Sample_3.3 | ecosystem: Environmental > Terrestrial > Soil > Wetlands | place: USA...
CTTTTTGCTGCGCCAAAATAGTTGTGCCCCCTTCCGAGAGCCCGATCCTTTGGGCCTGTCTCTTCCGCGTGGATTTTGTAATGAGTTCTTCTTCCGGCAGACGCATGCCGCCTGCCAAGCGCCCGGATTCCCCAGCCTCGTCAACTCTTTCGTCCGCGCAAACAACTGGCGTAAGCGCAATCGATTCCTCGAAGCCCGTCCTTTCGTCTTCCAGTGTCTCGGTTCCGATCAGAGATTCTGCCGAATTGGTCGTGCACCTTGCGGAAGAAAATGCCAGCCTCGAATTGGCGCTCGATGACCTCCCCGATCCCATTCTGTGGATGGACGGAAACTGCCGCATCTACAAGGCGAACCGCGCGGCTTCGGACGCATTCGGAAAGCAATTGCCCGGCGTCCTCGGCCGCCCCTGTTACGAGGTGATTCACGGCACGAGCAGCCCTCCTGCCGATTGTCCTCACCTTCGTGTCCAGGCCTCTGGCCGCCCGGAGCGCGGCGAATGCGCTCACATTCCTCACGAAAGGACTTTTGATATGGCCGCCTCCCCCTGCGGCTTCGCCCCCGAAGGTTTGCGCGGATGCGTTGCGGTTCTGCGGGACTTGACCGGTCACCGTTCCGCGGAAAACGCCTTACGTTCGGAATGCCATCAGTTAGACGGCCGCGCCAAACACCTCGAATCGCGTTTGCAAGAACTTTCTTTGCTCGGCGAGATGGAGGATATGTTGCAGGTCTGCGACTCTCCGCAAAAAACTTACAGTTTGTTGGCTCACTTTGCCTCAAAACTTTTTGGTGAGGATTCCGGCGCTCTTCGCTTGCTGCGCTCCAGAAAAAGGCTTCTTGAAACCGCCGCCGTTTGGGGGGAGAACCCTCCTTCTTCCAAACCTTTCTCGGCCGAGAATTGCTCCACAACCAGATCAGCGCGCGCGGCCGGACACCAAAACTCCGTCATCCCTTGTCGGCATGCAACTGCCGCGTCATCTGCGCACTCCATGTGTTTTCCGGTTACAGGCCAGGGCGAAATCCTGGGCTCGCTTGAAGTGGTTCTCGCCGCGGCGAGCGGGGGATCGAAGGAAGTCCATTTCTCTGATGCCATGCGCCGCCGCGCAATCACCGTCGCCGGACATTTCGGCCGGGCCCTCATTAACCTCCGCATACGCCAGACCCTTCGCGGAGTGTCCATCCGCGATCCGCTCACCGGCCTCTTCAATCGCAGGTATCTCGACGAAGTTCTCGAACGTGAGGTCCATCGCGCCACCCGCGCGAACCGCCCGCTCAGCGTCACCATGCTCGATGTGGATCACTTCAAGCATTTCAATGACGCACACGGCCATCCCGCCGGCGATGAGCTCCTCCGCTCGATTGCCCGCATGTTGCAATCGCGCACGCGTCGCGAGGATGTCATCTGCCGCTACGGGGGTGAGGAATTTGTGATGGTACTTCCGGAAGCCCCGCTTGTCGTCGGCCGCCGTCGCGCGGAGGAGTTGCGCGCCGAAGCCCTCCGCCTGCAAGTCAAACAGAATGGCTCGGCCCACAAGCCTGTCACGCTCTCACTCGGCGTCGCCTCTCTTCCGTTGGATGGATCGAACGCAAAGGAATTGCTCGCCAGCGCCGACCGTCATCTCTACATCGCCAAGCGAGCCGGCCGCGACAAAGTTGTAACCGGCGATCATCCTCCAAAGCGAGCCGCCCACGTCCTTGCCCCCTAGAACTTCAATGAAATGTGCGCTCGAATTTCCCTTAAAGATCCTCGCGCAAAGACTTCGCCGCGCCGTCTCCCGGGGCGATGCCTGTGGAAGCCGCTTGACACTTTCGTGCGCGCTGTGATATTTCGCAACTACGATTGCCGCGGGGCAGACGCGGCGAATCCGCCGAAATCACCGGCGGAAGAGAAACGCGAAGCATAGGGCAGAAATTGAAAAAGAGTTTTTTCTAGCAACACCCCACCCCGGGAGGTGATTGCCGCCAGGCTTTCACCTCCTTTTTATTTTTCCAGGCAAGCAATTCCTGGAATATTCGCGCGCAATTGCTTTACTGATGCGCGTAGGAAAGCTGCGGAGCGGCTTTCTTGCTTCTGCGTTTGTCGGCGTAGAGCAACTCGTCGGCGCGTTCCAGAAATCGCTGCGGAGTTTCGCCGGGCTCGTATCCCACGCATCCGTAGGAAAACGCGACGGGAATTCGCTCTCCGTCAAATTCCACTTCCACTTTCGCAATACGGTTGATCAGACTCTGCACTTGCCCGACAGCGCACTCGGGAAGGATCGCGAGAAATTCGTCTCCGCCCATGCGCACTGCCCAGTCGGACACGCGAATCGCTGAGTTCAGCCGGTCCGCAAAAGTCTTTAGCACTTCATCGCCCGCGGGATGTCCGTGCTTATCGTTGATCTTCTTAAAATTATTCAGGTCGAATGAAATCACGGTGAGCGGGTTACCATGCCGGTGCGAACGCGACGCCTCCGCCGCGAGCCGCTGCTCCGCGAACCGCCGGTTGTAAAGCCCGGTCAGGGGATCAATCGTCGCGAGGCGGTGGAATTCCTCGGCACGCACGCGTAATCTCCCCATCGCTTCCAGTTGTTCGGAAAGTTGCCGCCGCAGCCGCTTCACCTGCACTTGCTGGTAAATCGTGTAGGTGTTGAACAGCAGCACCAACCCGACGAGTCCGCGCACGGCCTGATTCAGGCTGAACCGGAAAAACGCGTCGTCGGTTTTCAGCAACTCCGGAAAGCTCATCGAGACGACGGCCGCCGTCAGCAACAACATCACGATGACGGCCATCACCCACAGCCACCAGTCGCGGCGTTCGAGTTTTTTCAGGCTGGTCTGAATCTCCGTCAAGCGATCCATTGACGGGAGATCTGGAGGGGCAGCCGCTGTTACATCCGGCAATTGAGGTTGTGTCGAGCTCATATTTCGTCGGACTCCATCTCAAAATTCGGCCGGAGCCCAAGTCGGTCTGCCTCAATTATAAGTGTGCAGCCTGTGCATATCGCGAAAACGCCAGTTACTTCTATTAGCTGATTCGCCGCACGGCGTACTATGCGGATTCATGCTCGCCTTTCGCCTTGGAACATTTCGCTTCACTGCCTCAACAAAGTCGTCCGCCTCGCGCGTTGGACGCGGAATGCGGAAGCCATCGCAAAAACCGCGATTCAATGCGCATAAAAGGCTTACTTCTGCACTTCCGTGAGCGTCCAGTACATTGACGCAAGAAGCGGGTAGCCTTCGGGCCGCGCCGTCGTATAATACCCCGTGCCCGCTGGACATTATCCTGCTGGCAGCATAGGCTCCGCGGTGCGGGCTCTGGTTGGCGAAACCATGCGGGCCTGGTCGCATCGAATACAGGACAATGAACACCGACCATCAAAAACTCGAAATCACATCGCGAATTGACGGCGATATCGTCGTGGTCACGCCGAGTGGCCGAGCTACGCTCGGCGAAAACAGCGAACTTCTCGACCACGAATTGCAACGCCTGGCCGCCGACGGCTGGAAGAAAATGCTGGTGGACTTGACCAGTCTTATTCAGATTGATAGCTCGGGTATCAGCGCGCTGGTCCGGCAATGCACCGGACTTGCCCGCAAGGGCGGCAGCTTGCGGCTTGTTGTGCCCGCCGGGCGCGTTCACGACGCGCTGAGCGTCACGCGTCTGCTGGAAGCCATTCCTACGTTCAAGACTCTACCCGCAGCCCTGGGCAGCTTCAAAGCCAAAGCCGCGAACTGATTCAGGAACAGCCCAAAGTTTAAGACTGGATTGCTACCCCTACCCCCACCCCCATCTTTTTGTAAGAGTAACGCAACAAAGGACTTACAGCGAAAACATGCGGTAAGAGTAACGCAATAAAGGACTTACGGGATTTCTGAACAATTTCGCCCGCAAGCGATTCCATCTAAAGGGTTTATGGGCGCGAGTGCATCAAAGTTGTGCAACGTCGGCTGTAAGAGTAGTGCAACAAAGGAGTTACGGGATTTGGATCGCTGTTGCGGTGAGAAGTTCATGGGGCATGCTACAACAAGAGTAATCTAATGTCAAGAGAATTATTTAGGAATTAGGGGAAGATTTGTTACAAAACCAATTCGAATGAGCATTCGAATAACAAAATGACGGCGGTGCGATGCATCGAGCGAACTGCCGCACACATTCATGGGAAGAAAGGACGCCATGCATTCTCTGCCCACCTGCGGGCAGGTGGCAGGTGGGCGCAACCCACCAACAAAGGCGCGGGCGCCCGCCCGGAAAGTGCCAATCGCAAAGCCGCTGATTCCCCCTTGCGTGTAAAATGCTGTGCGCAGAACGAATTTGGAGCACACCATGATACGCATCGCCACATACGCCGCAATTATCAGTTCATTTTTTGCGCTGGCTTTTGCTTCGCCTGCCGGGCCGACTTATGAAGACCTCAATGCGGTCCTGTGGTTTCAAACTTCGGTCGAGTATCAGGCCAGCGCTGCGCAGACCTATCATTCCGCGGAGACCGCGTTGCTTCGAGGGCTCCGCGATCCACACTGGACCTCCGCGCTGGAGCAAACCTCTAATTTTGAAAAGCTGCCTCCCGCCGTAATTCTCGATCTCGATGAAACGGTACTGGATAATTCGCCGTATGAAGCTCGCCTCGTCGCCACGGGCGAACCGTATTCGGAAGCGGCGTGGACGAAGTGGGCGAATGAGGAGAACGCGGGCCTCGTTCCCGGCGCCATGCATTTTTTGAAGTTTGCGCGCGCCAAAGGAGTGGCGACGATCTACATCACAAACCGCACGTGCGACGCGGCAAACCCCGACGATACGCTCGTAAAAGTCCTACACAAACTGGAACTTCCTACGGAACCGATTGCCGGGCGGCTATTCTGCTCGCGAGACAAGAATGAGAAGGACAAGACCGCGCGCCGCGCCATGTGCGCCGCAAAATTCCGCATCCTGCTTTTGTTTGGGGACCAGCTCGGCGATTTTCTTCAGATCCCGCCCGAGTCCGCAACACTCGATGGCCGCCAGAAACTCTATGACGCCCATCAGGCGATGTGGGGCGAACGCTGGTTCCAGCTCCCGAATCCGATGTATGGCTCCTGGGAAACGGCTGCGGGGCATACGCTTGATGAGAAATTGTCCCACTTAAAACAATAGCGCGATGCGCCCAGGACACAAATACGTGTCTGGGTCTTTCCGTGATAACTGACGCTGTGGTAACCTCCGCCGACGGCGCGGCGCTTGAGGTGTTTTGCGATGGGAAGGCGTTTCCATGATGCGATCTGGTTGGGCGCGATTTGCGCCGGGGTGTGCGCGATCTTCTGCGCGGTGACTATAATCGAAGCAGCGCAGCAGCCACAAATTCCTCCTCTTGCTCAGCAGGCCCCCGCGTCACCTGCACGTACTCTCCCGGGCCAGCCGACCTGTATCTACTGTCCCCGCCCCGATTACAGCAGAGAAGCCAGAGAGAAAAAGATCGAAGGCGACGTGTGGCTCGAAGCCCTTGTCACCGCTGATGGAAGGGCCAAGGAAATAAAGGTCACGAAATCGTTAGGGCATGGCCTCGATGAGGAAGCAATCAAGGCCATCAAAAAGTGGAAGTTCCACCCCGCAGTGAATGCAGAAGGAAAACCGATTAATGCCTGGACCGTTATTCAGGTTCAATTTCAGCTCATTAAAAAGAGTGGACCAACCGAATGACGACAGGTGATCGAATGAATGTGACTGCTCGAATGAGATCCAAGACGATAGTCTTAAATTGCTTTTTGGTCTTGTTCTCATTTGGCTCCGCAACCGGGGCATCCGCCTGGCCACAGAGTCCAGCGTCCGCGGCGCAGGCACCAGTTCCTCCTTCCGTAAATCAGGCAGCGCGATCCCTTGCGCCATTAACATCACCCGAGATAGACGATCTAGCACTAAAGGTCGCGGCCGAAATTGAGAAGCGGCGGTTCGCGCGCGTCGCCGTTTTCGGAGCCGCCGGGCCTGGAAATAACCTCACCAAACTGGGTCCGGTGCTGGGGGACGCTTTAAGTGAAGTACTCGCTCGCATCGCGCGGGGTTTTGAGGTTGTTGACAGGAATGCGTTGCGTGCGAGACTACAGCAAGAGCGCGTAGCAGAATCCATGCTGATTGACGGTGCGCTTGCAACTTGGGCTAGTTTGAAAATGAAGGCGGACGGCTATGTTTTCGTGACGGTAGAATCCGTTAATTCACAAAATATCGTGCTCGCTGCTCATGTGTATATCGCGAAGGATGAGGATATGGCCGCTGTTGCAGGCTGGCAGGAGAATATGGAATTGCCGAAATCCTATTTGGACGCGGCCGCCGAACCCTTGAATTCGGATGCGGAAATTGCGGCCAGGAAAGGGCCGATCGATCCGGCTCAGGAGGGCCTTAAAAGTTCAGTGAGCTGCATCAAATGCCCGCGTCCCGAATATCCCGAGGCGGCGCGCAAATTCAAACACGAGGGTGACGCAACCCTGGCCATAACCGTGACCACCGATGGAACAGTTCAAGATATTGCGGTCGTAAAAGCGGCAGGCTACGGATTCGACGGATTGGCGGTGGAGACAATAAGAAGTTGGAGATTCACACCCGCGATCGATTTGAGCGGAAAGCCCGTCGAGTTCAGAACACCAATCGACATAGTGTGGCAACTGTTCTAAGAAGATTGAATCCACGATGCACCTGAGAATCCGATGCTAGCCAATAATAAATCCATGAAAGCGAGCCGAGGCCAGTTCGCTTATCTTTCCATCTTCATTCTCGTGATCCTTCTGTTCGTTCTTCCGGCAAGCGAACAGGCGCAAAACTCACAGCAAGCGCCTGCAACTACGCCTTCGACCCAACCTGCGACAACCCTTGCCGCGGATTCGATGCCGGTGATTGACGCGCTGGCGGCAAAGCTCTCCACGGAGATCGCGAGCCGGCACTTTTCAACGGTGGCCGTATTTGGCGCAATGGGGCCGAATGAAGTCAGGACCACTTTGGGATCTTCGATAGGGGATGCCATGCGCGAATCTCTCGCCCGGCAAACGCAGGGGTTCCGCGTGGTTGACCGGGACGCATTGCGCTCCGCGCTCAATCAGGAACGCATCTCGGCAACGATGTTGGACACCAATATTTTCATAGTAAAGACCAGCCTTCTCGTGAATGCGGATTGCATCGTGATGATCATGCTCGAAGATTTCAAGACTTCAAGTGTGAACATGACTTCTTATCTCTTTGACCCTATGAAAAAAGACTTTGCTTCCCTTGCGAGTTTGACGGTTTTGCTCGGGCTGCATCAGGTGGAATCGGACGCAATACAGAAAGCCATTGGCTTTAGAACAAGAAAAGGGGTGAAGCGTGAGGACACTGCCGCGGCTCTTCTACCCCCGGCCGCCTCTGCGGGAGAGAAAGGAGTAGGCTATCCAAGTTGCGTGCATTGTCCACGCCCAGATTACTCTCCGGAGGCTCGGACATTAGAGATAGAAGGGGAAATCTGGCTTACAGTTCTCATTACGACGGATGGTGAGGCCACTGAGATTAATGTAGACAGAGCATTGGGCTACGGACTGGACGACAACACAATAAAATCCATCCTTCAGTGGAAATTCAAGCCAGCGAAAGATTCCAACGGTAATGCAGTCGCAGCTTGGACCGTCATCGAAGTCCAATTCAAGGTTGGGTGAGAAGCAATCCGTGCCTCAAAAGGTCAACCATCTAGAATTCGATCTCGATCCAATGGGCCGAGTAGTTTCTACGTGAACTGACTTCGGAAAACGGCCTTGATGTGATCGAGGCGCCCCACGAGTTTCGTGGCTTCGTCGGTGAGGCCAAATTCGCTGGCGATGCGCTTCTGAGTTATGCGTCAGGGAAACCGTCCTTAAAATGGACGTTTGGTTCAAGGATCATGCGGTTACGAGGATAGTCGAGGATCACGGTGAATCTTCTGAGGACTTCCGTGCCTATCTTTCTTAAATCTTCCGAATTGCCCGAACAGCAGGAGGTAATTGGTCCCTCCATTCGAAATGATCCAAGTTGAAAATACAACGCGCGTCCGACCACTCCCTCGCCCGGCTGTCCCAACCCAACACCAGTCTTGACTTTGCGAACGGGACCTGTCGTTTTCAGAATTGCGGGAGCATCCACCGCATCACTGGAGCCGCTGTCAACGAGAAACTCTCCTGTTTCTGGTTTCACACCGGGAACCGCGATGGTCCCCTCGATGTACGGCCACTTGCCACGGAATTGGATCGGGAAGATGCCGCCCGTGCCCGAGTAAGAAAAAACTGCAGGCTCGGCGATGGTCATTTTTGCGGCTGCGTAGTCGAGCGTAATGACATAGCGGCTTATGAAGTCATACCCCAAGAATCCATCTATGTGGTGATGCCCCTGCAATCCAGTCAGGTCAGTCGTGTTCACGCGGTGACCTGACGAGGTCAATCCCGGGAGTTCAAATGTGACAGATTCAATGAAACTGACCGGCACTTCTCCCGAGCCCGCTCCATGAACCGAACCGTTTCCGGAAGTCTGAAGTCCCAAGCGCTTGGCTACACTCGAATCCAAGTAACTCGACCCAGATCCTGTATCCAAAGTAAACCAGAGATGTTCACTGGATCCGGCGATTTGTACCTGGAAAAACATGACATCCTGTGTGAATTCGAAGGGGATGACGGTGCGCTTGTCCGCGGAAGAAAAGTTATAAAGGGTGGGCGTAGTCTGAGCAGAAACCCCTTCGGCGGCTGTCCGAGCTCTAGAAAATATGTTCATCGTGAGCAGCAGGGCCGCGATAGCGATGCAGCGTATTTTCATTTTAGGCCTCGTTTTTGCGTTTGACATCGATACGTCCAGAAAGAATACGACTGAGCGGGATACTTCTTGTCATGGATAGTAGCAATGTGGCATATTCATATCGTGAATATACGAGAGATAGACTTGAATCTGCTTGTTGGGTTCGAGGCTTTGATCATCGAAAGGAGCGTGAGCGGCGCTGCCCGGCGCATCGGGTTGAGCCAACCCGCGATGAGCAACCTTCTTACGCGCCTGCGAAAAACCTTCGGCGATCCGCTATTCGAAAGAGTGGGGCAACGCATGGCGCCCACAGCGCGCGCCCGGCAACTCTCGGCTCCCATCGGCGATGCCATGGACGTCCTAAGAAAAGCAATTGGCAAGAGGCCCCCTTTTGTTCCTGCCAGGGCGGACATCCGGTACAGCATTGCCACGACGGACTACGCTGAAGCTGTGGTGCTGCCAAGTGTGCTGGGGGCGATCAAACGGCAGGCCCCAAAAGTCGAATTCCGGATCACAAGACTCCGCGCTATTTATGATACGCCGGTTGCGGAACTGGAGGTTTGCGATTTTGCGCTGGGGCTCTTTCGGCTACCTCTGCCGCCTGGATCAGGACTCATGGGGACAGCTTTGTTCCAAGAGCGGTATGTCGGAATCATCAGTAAACGGCATCCCATCGCGCGCCAAAAGTTCGGGCTAAGGCAGTTTCTTTCGCTAGAACACATTCGAGTCAACTACATCGAGGAAGGGCCTGGCTTAATAGGTGATGCCATTCAGAAGATCGGCCATAGGCAATCCGTTGGACTCACCGTACCCCATCTCGTAACTGTGCCCTTCTTGACGGCACAAACCGAAGCACTGGGAATCGTACCCCTGCGATTAGCGAGGGTCTTGGGCCCTCCTCTGGGACTTCGTATACTGGAACTCCCGATCGAATTGCCACCCCTGACAATGTCGCTTGTTTGGCATGAGCGGAATCAACAGGATGCCGCGCATAGGTGGTTCCGAGAGTTTGTGCCGCAAAACACATTGTTCCACTGACAGCCATGCGGAAGGGCATTCCTCTTGATTCCTCATTAGTTGATTAGCAGAATTGGCTTCTAAACACCGCCTTGATGTGAGCGAGGCGCGCCTCGAGTTTCGTGGCTTCTTCGGTGAGGCCGAGTTCTTTGGCGATGCGGATGGCGTCGTAGAGCGATTCCTTGGCAGTGCTGTAGTAGCCGGTGGCGTCGGAAGGCGAGTGCGCCTTTTCATACATGTCGTCGTAGGCCTTTTCGGCATACCCTTTCAGGGTTTCCATGCGGGCGATTTTTTCTTCGCGTTCGGTGGGCATGATGCGCTTTTCGGAAAACATGCCACTCTCCGGATAAGATCCATCGGGACAGGTTCCGAGTGGCGCTACATAAAAACACCGGCCCGTCCCGCAGTTGCGGGATGAGCCCTACGTAAAGCCTCTTACGAATTCTTGCGCAGTTCCGCGAGCACCAACTTGGCAACTTCCTTCAGAGTTTCAAACACGCCCAATCCATTCACCGCGACGGCTTCGAGCACCGGCTCTCCTTTTTTCTGGAGCTTCTGCTTCAAATCTTCGACGGGGAGAATGTCCGGCAGGTCGCGCTTGTTGAGTTGGAGGATGTAGGGAATCGTGTCAAAGGAAAGTTTGTGCTCGGCGAGATGCTCCTGCAGGTTGTCGAGCGTTTCGAGATTCGCATCCATGCGCTCTTCCTGCGAATCGGCGACAAAGACGACTCCATCGGCGCCTTTTAGGATGAGCTTGCGGCTGGCTTCATAAAAAACCTGGCCGGGGACGGTGTAAAGATGCAGGCGCGTTTTGAATCCGCGCACGGTGCCGAGATCGAGCGGAAGAAAATCAAAAAAGAGCGTGCGGTCGGTCTCCGTGGCGAGCGAAATCATTTTCCCCTTTTGATTTGCGCCGGTATTTTCGTAAATCCACTGCAGGTTGGCGGTTTTGCCGCCGAGGCCGGGGCCGTAATAGACCAGCTTGCAGTTAATCTCTCGCGCGGGGAAATTGACAAATGGCAATGGAGGCTCCGGACTCTCTCTTTTCCGTTATAGCACACGCCGCAAGGGCGACCAATGCGCTTGCGCGCGCGGGTTTCCGGATGCGAACGCTTGGACACACGCATTTCCGGCCAATTTGACCGAATCGGGCGGCTTTGCTACGATGCGCTCATGGCTGGAAAGAAAACGTCCGCGAATCGCCGCTCCGCCCGGGCAGCGTCGGGCGGCTCGGGCCGCGCTAAGTTATTGAAAAGAAAGGTAGTTAAGAAGAAGGCCTTGCCGCGCCCTTCACCCATTAATCTGGTTGACCCGGAGGTCCAGGCGCAGTACAAGAATTACGAAGAGGCGTTGAAGCAATTCCACCAGCAAAAATTTGGCAAGGCGAAAGAGTTGCTCGAAAAAGTGATCGCGGCCCCGAGCAAGGAGCTGGCCGACCGCGCGCGCGTCCACCTGAGCATTTGCGACCAGCGCATCAGCCGGCAGCCATCGAGTTCGCTGCGCACTCCCGAGGATTATTACCAGCACGGCGTGGCGATGATGAACCACGGCCGCTGGGATGAGGCGCGCGAACATCTTGCGCGCGCTCGAAAACTTGCTCCGAAATCCGATTACATTGTTTATGCGATGGCCGCGCTTGATTGCCTGACCGGCGAGGCGGAATCGGCGATGGAAAATTTGAAACTGGCCATCGAGCTGAAGCCGGAAAACCGCTACCACGCGCGCAACGACGAAGACTTCGCATTCCTGCAGGAAGACCCGCGCTTCACGGAACTGCTCTATCCCGAACGCGAGGGCATGGGCGGATAAATTATCCGCTTGTGCTGCGCGCCGCCAGTGAAACGCAAAACCTCATCGCACAAGCGTTCGCATGGGTCGCTTCACAAGTCGCCGCGCAATTCACCCTCTAATTTGTCGCGCAATCTGATCCACACCAAATCCGGCAGAATCGTCGCTATCGGCGGCGGCACCGGGCTTTCCACGGTGCTGCGCGGATTGAAGGAGTATGTGCCGCGAGCAGGGCAAGCGGATGCGCCACCCGATCGCGGATCTTGCCGCGGTTGTCACGGTGATGGACGACGGCGGAAGTTCGGGCCGCTTGCGCCGCGAATACAAAATTCTTCCGCCGGGCGACATCCGAAATTGCCTGGTGGCGCTCTCCGATGATGAAGCCCTGCTCAGCAAATTATTCCGTTACAGATTTGCCGGGGGCGGTGTGCTGCGCGGCCACAGCCTCGGCAATCTGCTTCTGACGGCGCTGACAGGTATCACGGGCGATTTTGCGGAAGCGGTGCGCAAGAGCGGCCAAGTGCTCGCGATTCGCGGGCGGATTTATCCTTCGACGCTGCAGAATGTGACGCTCGAAGCGACGATGGAAGACGGGCGCGTCATCGCGGGCGAGACGAGGATTCCCCGCGCGCACGGGCGAATCCGCGAATTGCATTTGCGGCCCCGGCGCGTGCGTCCGCTGGCCGAAGCGATGAGCGCGATTCAGCAAGCGAATTTAATTCTGGTGGGGCCGGGGTCGCTCTACACAAGCGTGATTCCAAACCTGCTGGTTTCCGGTGTGGCGCGCGCGATTGCGCGATCCAAAGCAACGCGCGTGTATATTTCCAACCTCATGACCCAACCGGGCGAAACCGACGGGATGTCGACGGCGGCTCACGTGCGCGCCATTTATCGGCAAACGGGATACAAACTGTTCGATTATGTGGTGATCAACAATGGGAAGATTTCGCCGCGCGTGGCAAAGCGCTATCGCGCCGAGGGCGCCGCGCCTGTTGCGACCGACGCGCGAGAATTGGCGCGGCTCGGCGTGCGCTGCGTTCGCGGCGATCTCCTCGACGATCGAGGAGTTATCCGCCATGATTCCGTGCGGCTGGCGAAGCTTCTGATAAGCATGTTCCTGGCGCACAGCGATACACACTAAGTAACCGGCCCGCGAGTCCCGAATTAAGACAAAATTAAGCCGTGGCGGCTCACACTTTCCTTGCGTTGCCAGCATCGAGCCTCGTATACTTCCTCCGCCGCCCAGCCGGGGTGCGAGGCACTGGCGCCTCCAGACCCCGCGATACAATGCCTCCGAATCGGGGCTTCAGAAGAAGTCGGGCTTCAGGAGAAGGACCCAAGTAAGACACTCCTAGGAGAGTAAGAGATGGCGACTGCCGCCGCGAACGAATTCAACATCTACGAATCCGCAGAAGCGCGGTTTGAAGAAGCGGCCAAGCGCCTGGGTCTGGCGCCCGACCTTTATAAATACATGAAGTATCCGAACAAAGAGATTACCGTTTACATCCCGGTGACTCTGGATAACGGCAGGCTGGAAGTTTTTGTCGGCTATCGGGTTCACCACTCGATTGTGCGCGGACCCTGCAAGGGCGGAATCCGGTTTGACAAGAACGTCACGCTTGACGAGGTGCGCGCACTTTCCGCATGGATGACCTGGAAGTGCGCGGTGGTGAACATTCCCTTCGGCGGTGCGAAGGGCGGCGTGATTTGCGATCCCACGAAGCTTTCGCAAGGCGAAATTGAGCGCATCACCCGCCGCTACACGGCTGAGCTGAGTGAATGGATCGGGCCGGAGCGCGACGTTCCCGCGCCGGACCTCGGCACTAACGAACAAACGATGGCGTGGGTGATGGACACGTACTCGATGCACGTCCGCCATACGACGACCGCGGTGGTGACCGGAAAGCCGCTGGACCTTGGAGGCTCGCGCGGACGGCGCGAAGCGACCGGGCGCGGCTGCCTGATGGTTTGCGACCGCGCGATCGCACGGCTGGGCATGAAGCGCGAACAAACGCGCGTAATCATTCAAGGGTTCGGAAACGTCGGCTCAATGGCCGCCATGCTGATGCATCAGGCAGGCTACAAGATTGTTGGCGCGGCCGATGTTTTCGGCGCTCTTTATAACGAGAAGGGATTTGACGTGCCGAAGCTCATCGATTGGGTGAGCGTGCAGAAGAAACCGTTGCCGGAATTTCCAGCGGGCGGAACGAAGTTATCCTCGCAGGAAGTGCTGTTTCAACCGTGCGACCTTGTGATTCCCGCCGCCGTTGAGAACCAGATCACCACACAGAACGCCAGCCGCGTCCAGGCAAAAATCCTGTGTGAAGGCGCGAATGGCCCAACCACTTCCGCCGCGGATAAAATCATTGATGAAAAGGGAATATTCGTGATACCTGACATCCTGGCGAATGCGGGCGGGGTGAGCGTGAGTTATTTTGAGTGGGTGCAGGATCGCATGGGCTTTTTCTGGCGGGAAAGCGAAGTGAACGAGCGGCTGCGAGACATTATGGAAAGCAGCTTCGATGAAGTGGTACGATACGCGGAAACGCATGGGGTGAATAACCGCATCGCGGCGTATATGCTGGCGATTGACCGCGTTGCCGTCGCCTTAAAGCATCGCGGAATTTACGCCTGACACCGGGAGGCTAAGATATGCAAAATGCGGCTGTGTTGAGTAGATTCCCGGAAACCGGTATCTGGACGGATCACATCACGCCTGGAAACCACAAGACCGAAGAGCAGCACCGCCACGAAATCTGCGTCGTGGGCCGCTGGCTTTATGAACAGGGCCTGGTTCCTTCCACCGACGGCAATCTTTCCGTTCGCCTCTCCAACAATCGCATCCTGACGACTCCGGCCGGCACTTGCAAGGGGAGATTGGATCCTTCCGACATCGTTGTAACCGACCCGGATGGACAAAGACTGCAGGGCCGCTGCGAGCCATCCACGGAATTGGGGATGCACCTTTTGATCTACAGCCTTAGGCCTGATGTGAACGCCATCTGCCACGCGCATCCGCCGATTGCCACGGGCTTTGCCGCTGCGGGGGTCAGCCTGGAAAAACCTTTGGTCGCGGAAATGGTGGTGAACCTGGGCCCGGTGCCGCTCGCG